>SDBT01009189.1_pt1 | contig 16069 bp, 33 predicted proteins | sample 2277101 | NCBI WGS metagenome assembly SDBT01 (sample SAMN10404973, study PRJNA504765) | marine sediment metagenome | isolation source: marine sediment core GS10_PC15, 103 cmbsf | place: Arctic Ocean: Southern Knipovich Ridge | collected 2010 | reverse complement strand
GAATACAGTTATCTTCTTTTGACCAGGAGCAGCTGCTGGATCGAGGAGAAGGAATATTAATATGAAAATCTACGAAAGTTTTCATTTGAGGCGCTATGAGAACAAAGACATTGGAATTGAAATTGAAATGGAAGGTAGAAATTTCAAGAATCCGATTACACGCTTTTGGTCAGGGCATGAAGATGGGTCTTTACGCGGAGAATCAATAGAATATGTTTTGAAAGCACCTGTTCATAGAGATAAAACAAAATCTCGTTTACGTTCTTTAGTAAACGAACTTGATGAATTCGGAACTGTTTACAATCAAAGTGATCGTTGTGGAGTGCATATCCATGTAAATTGTCAAGACCTAACTGTAAAGCAGGTCATTAACTTTGCTGTTGTCTACCTCGTCTTGGAAGATTTACTGGTTGAGATGTGCGGGGAAACACGAGTTGGAAACTTATTCTGCTTAAGAGCCTCCGATGCAGACAGGATAATTTCTGGACTAAGAATCTGTAAGCAACAAAATAGCATGAACTATATGCAGAACAACATATTCCGATATGCTTCCATGAACATGGCTGCTATCAGTAAATTTGGAAGTATTGAGTTCAGAGCATTTCAAACTCCCAAGGACATCGTAAAAATCCAGAAATGGATAGATATTTTACTGAGGATTAAAGATTATTCTCTTGGTTTCAATGAAACCTATGCCATAGTGGAAAATGTTTCCGTAACAGGAACGGAAAACTTTGTTACTGATGTCTTAGGTCCTGATGCTGTTCTGTTGAATAAAAGGAATCAAAACCAGTTAGTTCGTGAAGGGGTACAAAGGATTCAAGAGATTGCTTATGTAAAAGTAGATAAGAAAATAGAGACAGGGAGGGTCTACCATGATGATGATGAAGAAGTTGCTGAAGACCACAATCCGAGAGGTATAAGACAGCCTCATAGAATAGTGCCAGTCCAACTCCAGCCCGGCAATTTAGCTTGGGTGGATATACAACCAGAAGATGAAAGGAACTAATTTGCTTATTTACAGCCAAAACCCTAGATCACAAGGAGCTAAGAGATTAGCCCAGTCTTTAGGTATTAGACGTATACGACATAACAATAGCCGCTTCAGAGGTCTCCTGAGCCCGTGGGTGATCAACTGGGGGGCTGCGGCCATACCCCTACCTTGGAAAGAAAGAGTGAGGCTCCTGAACGCTCCTGAGGCTGTGGAGAGGGTGAGTAATAAATTAAGTTTTTTTGAATTAATAGAAGAGAACGATGAAGCAGGTATTATTCCTCCATGGACTAATCTGAGGGATGTTGCTGAAGGAGATATTGACGATGGATATAAAGTAGTCTGTCGTACAATATTGAATGGACATGGTGGAATAGGTATTCATATAGCCTCAACTGTAGATGAACTGGTAGATGCGCCCTTATATGTACAATACATACCTAAAAAAGCTGAATATCGCTTTCATCTCTTTAATGATAAGTGTATTGATATCCAAAGAAAAGTAAGAGATAAGGGAACACCTTGTCTTGATTGGAGAATCAGATCACATTTAAATGGATTCTTTTATGTAAGAAATGGTGATCGACCTGGAGTTTTAAAAGCAGCGAAAGTGGCTGGAGAAGCTTTTAGGCTCACTGATCTCCTCTTTGGGGCAGTTGATGTCATATATAATGAGAAACAGGACAGAGCCTATGTCTTGGAGATTAACACTGCACCGGGCCTTGAGGGGCAGACCGTCAGAAGCTATGCTAACGCCATCAGAGAATACACAGGAGAATAAAGTTATGGCTATGGAGTTAAAAGTAAATTCATTCGCAGCCTGTTGTGGCATTAAAATTATACATGATTTTGGTTATACGTCTATTACTAGTGGCCGAAGAAGCAGCCCCGCTTTAAAATCAATTAAAAAGGCAATTCAAGACGCACTCGATTATGGTGACAGCAGATATTGGTATATGGGTGTGAGACCACTAGGTAAAAATACACCTAATGCTATGACATTAATAGCTTTAAATAGCACACAGAAGAAAAAACTGCATAAAACTCTGCTGGATGAGGGTTTCAAGCTGGTATCACAAGGATACAACAGAAACCATAAGAATATAAACTATCTGTATAGCTTAGAAGAGGAGAAGCCGTAATAATATTACCAAGAAACAGCTATTTCTTTCTGATTATTGCTATTTTATTTTTCTTCGTGAGGAAATGCTGTCTCAACCGATATAGTAGTATAGGGACTATAGAATATAAGGATGTCGAACTGATGGATGTAGCTATTATCATACAAGACTTATGGGGAGATGGAGAAGATATAAGAGTTCATAGTGTCCATCCTTCCAGAGAGAAAGCTGAATCGTTCCGAAATAAAATTGAAAATCCAGAACATATGACAGAATATTATATAAAGGTGTTTGCTGTCCATGAGTAGTTGTTATGAAAAACTACCACACTCCTGCGGATCATCTGATGCTCTCCAGATCTTTAGAGATGAAGATGGATCCTTCAGCGGATACTGCTTCGCTTGTGATGCGTATATAGCTGATCCGTATGGAGACACCATGCCTGACAGAGATACGCATGTAGCCCCCCTTAAAATCGATCCTGAGGCCCTTCTAGCAGAGATCTTCCATTATCCTTCGCTTGATCTTCCTGATAGGAAATTAAATTCCAAAACTCTGGAGCATTTTGGGATTAAAGTGGGAGTGTCAGAGCTAGACGGCACCACTCCTACTACAGTCTATTTCCCGTATTATTATCCGGGCGATCAATTGGAACCATTAGCATATAAAGTGCGGCTTTTAGAACCTAAGAAATTCTGGTGCATTGGAGATATGAAAGGAGTGAACCTCTTCGGGTGGGATAAGGCGATAGCCACTGGCGCAAAACGCTTGTTCATTACGGAGGGTGAACTAGATTGTGCAGCCTTATGGCAGGCTCTCGTAGCCAAGCAGAAGGGTACGAAGTGGGAGACGTACCTACCTGCTGTAGTCTCTCTCACCCGAGGCTCTTCTTCAGCTAAGAAGGATATGACAGATGCCCTCATGGATATACGATCCCACTTCAAAGAGGTGGTATTATGCTTCGACGAAGATGACGCCGGCCGGAAAGCGACAGAGGAAGCTGTTAAAGTCTTTCCTTTTGCACAGAAAGCTACGTTACCAGCAAAAGATCCAAACCAAGCAATTATTGAAGGCAGAAGCAACGCTCTGTGTAATGCTGTCCTCTTTAAATCTTCCATCCCTAAGAATACGAGGTTAGTAAATGGACAAGAATTGGTTGCAGCAGGCCGTGAACAAGCACAAATGGGCCTTAGTTGGCCCTGGCCAGGACTCACTAAGCTTACTCGTGGCATTAGATTTGGTGAGACATATTACCTTGGAGCCGGTGTCAAGATGGGTAAAAGTGAAATCGTTAATACGCTTGCTGCTCATCTTATCACCGCACATGATTTACCAGTCTTCCTCGCTAAGCCGGAAGAAGCTAACCGCAAAACTGTTCAGATGGTCCTGGGCAAAGTAGCTGGTAAAATCTTTCATGACCCTGAAGTGGAGTTTGATTATGAAGCCTATGACAAAGCGGCAGACGTGGTGGGAGATCGTTTGTTTATGCTGTCTCTCTATCAGCATCTCGGTTGGGACTCTCTTCGCAACGACATTATGGTTGCTCACGGGCAGGGATGTAAAGCCGTCTTTATCGACCCTATTACAAACCTCGTCAATGGTATCGCAAGTGGTGAGACGAATACGATTCTCCAAGAAATTGCACAAGAACTTGCAGCCTTGGCCAAAGACCTTGACATCGTCATCTTCATCTTCTGCCACCTCAAGGCCCCGTTATCTGGATCGAGCCATGAACGAGGTGGTACTGTACACTCCGCCCAGTTCGCAGGATCGAGAGCCATGATGCGGAGTTGCAACCTCATGTTAGGGCTAGAGGGAGACAAAGATCCTGACCTAGATGTGGAAGAGAGGAACCTAAGACGTCTTGTCATCCTTGAGGATAGAGAGTTCGGTGCCTCTGGCGTGGTTAGATTGTATTGGGACCATAAAACCTCCCTGTTTAACGAAATTGAGGAATTTTGATATGACTCCTGAACAGCATGTCATCAACTGTGCTATTGAAGTGATAGAAGGATATGAATTTAAACTAACTGATGTTCTTGATGATAATAGACGTTGTATCCCATGGAAAAATAGAGTAGCTATTCATCAGTTAAATAGAGCTTTAATGAGGTTAAAAGAAGGAGAATGACATTACATTCAGAAGTGTTTTTAGCAAAAGCACATGGAGATTTACACATTGTAGTAGAATTCCTCCAACGCTTTCTATCGGCAGCTGATAGTCATGTAGAGCTTGAGCCCTTTATTGTAGAAGGGGAGGAGCTACTAAGGAGTATTGAAGAATGACACCTTTTGTAGAACGTATTCGTCTCCTTGAAAAAATGCAAGCTGATATGTCAGAGGCGCTTAAGATCATAGAGACCATGGCTCACAATATGCAAGCTCATATTAGATTATGGGAGAAAGAAGATGGATGAGGACCATTGGACTGTTGTAACTGAAGGATATAATTCAACTACATTTTCAGGTCCTTTCTTGTATTTCATACAAGCATATTGGTGGGCGAGAAACAATGTAATAGGCTATTATGATATTACATTTCAAGATATGTCTCCCTACAGGAGTATTGGAGATGGTACGTGATGTAAAGCCTAGAATAGATAAAGAGGTAGAATTACCTACATTAGTGACATTAACATTTAGTGCTATTGTCGAAGGAGGAGGTACTCAGAATGATTCTTATATGGATACTATTTGGATTATGAAGAAACTTCTTGCTGATGCAGACAGTACAGATGATGTTATAGGTGTATTTGATACTGTATCAAGAGTGGATGTAGGAAAATGGTTAGAGAAGTAAAGCCTATTGTATGTGGGTTCCCAGGCTTACCAGCTTGGTTAGACCTTCCTATGATTAAGAAGACAGCGAAAGACTATGGAGTGACAGAAGAGGAGGCAAGGGAGCATCTAAGACTAAACACTCTTAGGGAAATAGAGCCATGCATAAGGAGAGATCATGACTCAGTTGCAAGAAATGAGTGCAGAACAGCAGAAAGTCTACCAATTAATCGAGAACCATTATCGAAAGAACCGCAGGACGCTCCTCCGAACAGCTCGTAGGATGGTAGGGCGGTTAGGAGAGGACGCTCTTCAAGAAGCATATTGTAGGGCTTGTAAATATTGGAAGAGCTATGATTTCAACAGAGATTTTGATAATTGGATTTATGGTCTTCTCAAGAACGCTACTAGACAACTCATGAACGAAGAAAGAAGGCACGGTATAGTGTACAAGGAGGAAGAGAATTTTGAAGGGCTCCTATTGCCTTCAAAAATAGGAAATCCAGAGAAGACAAGACAGCTAAAAGAATTGTTCTTGAAAATCCAAGAAGAGCCCGAAGATCGTTCCTACATTCTACGCCTGTCTCTCGTTGATGGCTACACCTCCAAAGAAGTAGCACAAATTGTTCCTGATTTCAATGAGAACGCTATTAATAATATTGTATATCGATTCAGGAAAGAGAATAGAAAGGAGTTTAGGTGATGGATTTGCTTGAGATAGTCGGATGTATTCTTATTCTTAGTTTGTCTATTCTTCTACTTGTTGCCTCTTACGGATTGTGGCTCTCTTTTTAAATGAGAATTGCCACTGTAGACATAGAGACAGATGGCCTCCTCCCTGATGTCACTAAGGTGTGGTGCGCTGTTGTAAAGGATATGAGTGATGGACAGGATTACAGGTTTGTTTTGGATGATGATCTTAATAATGTTAGGAAATTTTGTTCTTTCCTTTCAAGTTTCCAGTGTATCCGAGGACATAACATCATTGCTTTCGACCTGCCTGTACTAAGAAAACTATATGGATGGGAATATCATGGAACCATTGAAGACACACTCCTTATGTCCCGTCTCCAACGTCCCGACAGAAGGACTCCTCCACATTGCAAGAGAGCAGGCCCGCATTCAGTGGCTGCTTGGGGATACCGTCTCGGTAGGCGTAAAGTGGAACACGAAGATTGGACAGTATTCACTAGAGATATGCTCCACAGATGTGAAGAAGACGTAGAGATACAATGCCTCATTTATGAGGCGCTCATGGAAGAGGGCAAGGGAGAAGGATGGGAAGAAGCCCATAAACTAAATCATAAGCTCTTCACATTGCTTGAGAAGCAAGCAAACTACGGTTTTCTTGTTGATCGTCACCTAATGGACAAGGGGATTAACCAGCTCACTAATTGGATTGAAAGGATCGACCGTGCGTGTCTTCCGTATCTTCCCGTCATCAGACAGATTGAAGAAACAAAGAAAGGAGAGGATTACTCATTTGTTAGGAAGCCTTTCAAGAAAGATGGAAAAGTTTCAGCAGCTGTTCTCAGATGGGATAATCAAACTGGGATATACACGAATGTCGTGGGGCCTTTTAGTCGTGTTTCTTTCCGTCGTGTTGATCTTAACAAGATAAAAGAAACCAAAGAATTCCTCCTTGATTTAGGATGGAAGCCAGAACAATGGAATTACGATTCTCAAGGGAATCGCACCAGCCCTAAGCTGAATAAGGAGGATAGCTTCCATGGTATTACCAACGGACTTGGAAAATTGGTGGTTAAACGTGTACAATGCAGGCAACGACATTCAATTATTTCCGGGTGGAAAGAAAACATTAGAGATGATGGGCGTATCTCTGCATTGGTCACAGGGCTTGCCGCTACAGGACGAGCCAGACACAAAGGAATAGTAAATGTCCCACACCCAGACCACTTCTTCGGACGCACTATGCGAAGTATGTTTATCGCTAAAGATGGATGGTTGCTTGTCGGAACGGACAGTGTCGGCAACCAGACCAGGCAACTTGCGGCCAGGATGGGAGATAGAGAGTTTACTAGAGCTGTACTTGACCCTAAAAAGGACGTGCATACTGAGACACAGATTCGGTGTTCCCTCTCTTCTAGATATATTGCGAAGACTTTCTTCTATGGACTCATCTTTGGAAGCGGAGATGCAAAGGCGGGTCGTATCGTGGGGGGTGGACCCGAAGAGGGAAAGCGCCTCAAAGCTCAAGTCTTTAAAGAAATACCGGCTCTCAAAGAATGCATTGAAAGATTAACCAACGACTGGCGTAAGACTGCTAAGAAATATTATAACAAAAAATATCGTAGAATGGAATATAAGGATGGATACATACGAGGACTTGACGGGCGCACGATCCAGGTTGACAGTGAGCATAAAGTACTCGTTTATACATTACAATCTGATGAAGCTATTCAAATGTCTGCGGCCTACTGTATCTTTCACAAATGGATGGATAGATGTGGCTACAAGTGGGGGGTGGACTATGGAACCGTCCTCTGGATGCATGATGAATATCAAGTGGAATGCAAACGAGGAATTGCAACACATGTGGGTGAACTTGCGGAAGAATCGATAGCTTGGGCAGGTAGGTATTACAATATAGCCTGTCCTCATGAAGGGAATTCAAAAATTGGAAGATCATGGGCCATCACCCACTGATGAAGACTATGAGTGGGCAACACTAGCACTGGAAACATATGATGATAAGTTTGAAGGTATGAAGGAACTCACTGATGATTGGCTAGGATCAAAAGAAAGAGAGGAAGCATGGATAAAATTTAATAAAGAAATATCACTATATGATTCTTTTTTACTTCGAGATAGAGAAAGTGAATTTGAACACAGTCAAGAATTCGCTAATGCTAGAAATTCTTTTAGAAAGAGAATCAATGGGTAAGAGATTAATAATTGATCCGCCTGCTGGATGGAGATATGGATTTCCAAAGCCTTATGATAATCCAGACAACAAACCACTTGAGGAATGGCTCTTAGATAATGGATATCCTCAGAAAGAAATTGATAATGCTGGAGCCAAGTATTGTCGTTATTGGGAGGATGATAATGAAAACATCGATTAAAATTGCACGGCTTGAGAAGAAAATTATAAATCTTCAAAAAGAATTGGGAGATATTCTTTCTGATCAGCCAGATGAATTTAAAAGATATGTAGAAGAGAACCAGCCTGTATTTAACCGAGGAGCTATGTTAGATGAGTGAATTTACAGATGGTATTGAAATGATGAGGGAGGCTGCTTTAGATCGTATTGCAGAAGCAGAAAGCCTTGAAGAGGCTGCCTACATGATTAAGGGAACTAAGTTCTTTTTTACACCAGACGAGGACTTGGATTCCAAACAGCTTCGTGCAGTTGTCCATGAACTAAATGAGGAAGACACTTCTGATGACAATTAATGTTACTGATGCCCCCAGCTCAGGAGGCAATCGTCCTCCTTCGCTTGATCCAGGCACCTATCCTACCCGCCTCGTACTCATTATAGACCTAGGCTTGCAGAAGCAGAGGCCATGGAAGGGAGAAGAGAAGCCTCCTGCTAGGGAAATCTCTCTAACATATGAGTTCGTAGATGAATTTATGTTGGATGAAGATGGCCAGGAGCTAAAGGATAAGCCTAGGTGGCTCTCTGAGTCCTTTGTCCTTTACAATAGAACAAGTGAGAAAGCTAAGAGCACGCTAAGATATAATGCTTTTGATCCTAGTAACAGACATAATGGTGATTTTCTTAAGTGTATTGGATATGCTGTTAACACTACGTTAGTTCATAGTCCTAATAAGAAAAATCCTGATCGTCCCTGGGAAAATGTAGCAGGTGTTACATCAATGAGGCCAAAGGATGTGCTTAAACTACCAGAGCTTGTCAATGAGTCAGTGGTGTTTGATCTGGAAGAGCCTGATCTTGAATCCTTCCTGAAAATTCCTAAGTGGTTGCAGAAGAGAGTGACTGATAACTTGGAATTCAGGGGTAGTGCGCTTGAGAACCTGCTGATGCTTGAGGAAGGTGTTCCAGCCTCAGCAGGAGATCAAAAGGTTCCAGGGGAGGATGATGAAACTCCTTACTAACCGTAGAGAATATGATAAGCTGAGGAGTAGCTTTCCACATCGCAAAAAGTATAAGAAGAGACAGCATCGTGCTTGGAAGGAAGCTAACCCTGAGAAGTACAGGGCTCAGACTCTTGTGAATAATTCTCTTCGGGATGGTAAGTTGGTGCGACAGCCATGTGTAGTCTGTGGTGATACTCAAGTTCATGGTCATCATGAAGACTATAGTAAACCTTTAGATGTTACATGGCTCTGCCACCTACATCATATGGAGGTGCATAGTGAAAACAATGATTGAACAGCAATTAGATGGCTGCTTTCTTACAAATGAACGACTGTGGGATGCTTTAATGTGGTTGGATACACATAATCCCGAGGACACAGCCGCTATGGAAAAGAAATTTCATTTCAATCTAATGAAGCGAGAAGTATATGAAGCCACTTATTGACGCTGACATACTTCGCTACGAGGTAGGCTTTGGGGCCGAAACAGGCTGGCAAACTCCTGGCGAGATACCGCCCTGGCCCTATGTAGAGGAGATGCTTCTCTCTCGTATTGCTAAGATTTGTATTGATGTTGGAGCTACTGAAGATCCTGTCTTATATATTACAGAAGGGAGGACATTCCGATTTGGTATTGCTAAGCGTAAGCCATATAAAGGAACTCGTAAAGAGAAAAAGCCATGGCACTTTGATAACCTCACAGTCTATTTCAAGGATGTCTTGAAATGCGAAGTCATAAAGGACATTGAGGCAGATTATGCCATGGCTATTAGACAGTTAGCAGAACCTGAGGATTTTGATGATACTACTATCATTTGTACTCGGGACAAGGACCTACGTCAGGTTCCTGGCTGGCACTACGGCTGGGAGCTTGGTAGGCAGCCTTCATTCGGACCTGAGCTTGTTACTAAGGAAGGCTCGTTACATCTAAGCGACAATAATAAACTAACAGGGACGGGCCTTCCTTTCTTCTATGCTCAAGTGTTGATGGGAGATGCTAGTGATAACATACCTGGGCTTCCAGGCTGGGGGCCTGTTAGAGCTTATGAATATCTTAACGAATCAGATAATATGGGTAAAGATATTTATGATGCATATATAAAACATTATGGCTTTGAGTCTGATGGTGAAGAAGAACTCCTAGAGCAGGGGCAATTATTGTGGATGACAAGACGGTTGAACGCCGATGGTTCACCACAGTTATGGTATATCGGACTTGAAGAATGAAAAAATTACCGGAGATATTATTCTTCTCATTCATCGGAGGAATGATATTTGTTTCTGGTCTTTACATGTTTGTTTCAGTTTTATTGGAGATAGTTAAATGAATAATGATGAGGGTCTAGCAGAGGCTATGGATCGTTCTCATAAAGAAGGACAAATTAAACAATTAGAGCTACGTATTTCTGTTCTTGAAAGAGATATGAATTATCTTATAGAATGGAAAGAAGATCAAATGAATAAGTTTGATTTATATTAAGGAGAGTTAAATGATTAAGAAATTTCTACTAGCTACCTTTCTTCTACTTAGTGCGGCGGGCTTCAGCCCTAGCTATGCTGATCCTCTTAACTTTTCATATCCATCAGTCATAGTATTTTGTACTGACTTAGATCAAATGACAGAACTATTTAGCAGCGCACAAAATAAAAGACCAGCTCGTATATATCCAACTTGTATGCCTAATCAAAGTTTCGGTGCCCCTATTACTGAACATGTTCAGAATAAATTAACAAAGATTTCAGCTTCAATGCCTGATTTTGAGGGAGACCTATTTGCTATCTTTTCGTATATTACAGATACAGGGGAAACTATTTACCTGCTCATTTACAATCCCGATGCTGTTCAAACAGGTATCGTTGTAAATGAGTAGGAATGGAGGAGCTTGGACCGATGCAAGATTCAGAGCGTTTATACGAGGGGGTCTACGGTCCATATCGATGCGCTGGCCCCCTAAAAATCGAGTTAAAATTCGTGCGAGAGTTGCCAGGGGCGTGTACTTATGCGCAGGATGGAAAACGCCCTCCCATGAGGTGCCTGCATCTCTGCCACCTAAATCAGGTAACAAGAGACGGATTAATAACTCTGTGGTTGATCACATTCAACCTGTTGTCGATCCTCGCGTTGGGTTTGTGGATTGGAACACTTTAATTAGGAGACTGTTTTGTGAGGAGGAAGGATTTCAATTGCTCTGTCATGATTGTCATAAAGCTAAAACTAAATTTGAAAGAGATAAAAGATGACCTGTACTAATCTTTCTCATTATTCTCTTGATACAGTGAGAAAATTAAAAGAGACAATTAAAAAATTGAACTTTCAAAATACAGTATTAAAAAGACAATTAAAAAAAGCAGAAAGTTATATGTTAACAGCTAGTGAATGGGATATGAAATATTATGATTAATAATTTTGATCAAGAAGCTAATATGCAGGTGTTGGAACTCTCTATTAAACTTGCTGATATCTTTGAAGATAATATTATTGATGAGAGTTATATAGCTGGGCGAGAGGAAACTGTCCTCATCTCTGAAGAAGGTATGGAGCTGTTAGGGAATACCTTTGAAAAAGTAGTAGAAGGATTAAGAGGTGCAGTGTTTGAAAGCTTGCTGGATGAACTGGCTGAGAGGGATATTCCTTTTGATATTGAGCAATTCGCAGACAAGTCTGCTCAAGTCAAGGTGGATGTATAATGGAATCCATGGAACTCTCTGAAGAAGATATCGAAATGATGGAAAAAGCAGGGGATTCTCTTTTCCTATCTTATAAGAATAACGATCTAAAGGAATTTAATATTGTTCTAAGATTGACACCAAATAAATTTCGTAGGCTGACAGTTGAATATATGGTATGGCTATGTGAACAAGAAGGAATAGAGCCTGATTCTTCCTTCTTTCAAAGAACTGTGCATTGACTACTCATTTAATAGTGCCCGACACGCACGCTCACTGTGACTACCATAACGATAGGTTTACGTGGCTCGGGAGGATGGTGGCTGATGTCAAGCCAGATGTCGTGGTGATGATAGGTGACTGGGTGGATATGCCTAGTCTATGTTCATACGATAAAGGAACGAAAGGATTTGAGGGAAGGAGATACAAGCATGACATTGAAGCCGGGATTGATGCCCAAAGGAAGTTCTTCGCCCCTATCAAGGAGGCTAAAAAGAAGCTCCCTAGATTCATCATGCTCGAAGGAAACCATGAGCACCGTATCACCAGGGCTATTGAGTCGGATGCTGCTCATCTTGAAGGCATCATTTCGATGGATGACTTGCAATTCAAGAGGTTTGGATGGGAAGTTGTCCCGTATAAAGGTAGTACTCCTGGTATTATTGTGGTTGATGGTATTGCCTATGCTCACTACTTCACTTCTGGCGTTATGGGCCGTCCAATAGGAGGAATGCACCCTGCTTACCAACTTATCACAAAACAGTATCAGTCCTGTACTCAAGGACATGTTCACACCACCGATTACTGTGTACGCACTAACGCCGCTGGGAGGAATATCCATGGAATGGTCGTCGGATGCTATCAAGATTACCATGCAGAATGGGCAGGAGAAGCTAATACCCTCTGGTGGAGAGGAGTTATTGTCAAGCGTAATGTTCATGCTGGGAGCTATGATCCCCAGTGGTACAGCATAGAGAGTATTAAAAAGAGATATGGATAATGTTTGATGAAATGAAAAGATTGAAAAGGATATGACATGGATTTCCAAGACGTTCTAATCAAGCCAAGGTATAGCACCATTGAAAGCCGTAAGGATGTTAACATCTATAGGGAGCTGGGAGGACACAAGGTCCTTCCAATCATAGCATCCAATATGGATAGTATTGGTACGCCTGCTATGGCAGCGGCTTTACGTCTTCATTATGCTATGACAGCTATGAGTAAAAAGTGTATTTATATCCACAGTTCCAGAGCATTTGGCACAGTAGGAATCGACGATCCTATCCCTCAATTGCATATGATTTGTATCGATACAGCCAATGGTCACACTCAAAAATTCTTAGATTATATTAAGCGGGTTAGAGAAGTTAACCCGTCCTCTATCATCATGGCTGGTAATATTGGTAATCCTGATATGGTTGTGCCTGTGGCACAGGCTGGAGCTGATATTGTAAAGATAGGACTAGGGAGTGGACTAGCCTGCACAACAAGAGAAATGACAGGTGTTGGATATCCACAATTATCGCTCATAAGAGCGTGTTCTGGTTACGTTGATATTGATATATGTTCTGACGGAGGCGTACGGACACCAGGAGATATATGTAAGGCACTGGCTGCTGGTGCCACCTACGTCATGCTTGGTGGCATACTAGCTGGGCATAATGAATGTGATGGTGTGTTCTACGGCTCTGCCTCTGAAATAGCCATGAAAAAACACGGCAAGCTTAAGCCATACCGTGCTGCTGAAGGAGAAGTTATTGGTGTAGAATATAAGGGAGCCGTAAGCGACACTATTAAGAAGATTGAGGGAGGGTTACGTAGTATGATGAGCTACATAGGGGCTCGTACCCTTGATGAAATCCCAGAGAAAGCGGAGTTTATCAATGCGAGGTAATATGAATAATGTGGATTGTTTACACTTACATAGTTTTGTTAATTTTATGGTGTATATTTATAGTATGGAATACTAGATGAGCAAAATATACTTAATAGGTAGCCTCAGAGATAAACGAATCCCTGAGATAGCTAATGAATTAAGGAGAGATACAGGCCATGAAATCTTCGATGACTGGTTTGCCCCAGGACCAAGAGCAGATGACCACTGGAAAGAATATGAGTCTACGAGAGGCAGAACGTATCAACAAGCTCTCTCCGGGTACGCTGCTACGCACATATTTCAGTTTGACAAACATCACTTGGACTTGGCCGATTGCGGTGTTCTACTCCTGCCCTCAGGTCGATCCTGCCACCTTGAACTTGGTTATCTCATTGGCCAAGAAAAACCAGGGTATGTCTTAATGGACAATCCTGATAGGTGGGATATAATGTATCAATTCGCAACAGGAATAGCTTTCAGTATGGCAGAGCTGATTAAAATGCTTACTATTGAAGGTTGGGATGAAGTGTCAAATGAATGAAAAGTGGGACCGTCGCTTCCTCGAACTAGCTCGTGTAGTGAGTACATGGAGTAAGGACCCCTCTACTAAATGTGGGGCTGTGATAGTTGATAGCCATAGACGAGTGATTGGCTTAGGGTATAATGGCTACCCTAGGGGTATGAGGGATAGTGCCTCTGACGACCGGGAGACTAAACTGGATAGGACTATTCATTGTGAAATGAATGCTATCCTCAATTCTAGCTCCTCCACGATGGGCGCTACCCTCTACACTCATCCATTCCTGTCCTGTAATAGATGCGCAGTTCATGTAATCCAAGCAGGTATACAGAGGGCAGTGGCTTATTCTATACCTCTACACTTAGAGGATAGGTGGGAAGATAGTGTCAAAAAAACCCTCGCTTATTATGATGAAGCGAAGGTGGTTACATGTATCTATCCACATTTAATAGATAGGTTTTATGAAAGGAAGAATGATGAGATCATTCAAGTCGGGCGCTACGAGGGGCTCTGATACAGACAAAATAGACCCAGAAGCAGCCCTTTCCCCCCTAGTATTGACAGCTTATTGTGAGTATGTGAAGAAGCATAGGCTCCAGGGCGATGGGAGCGCCCGTAGTGATGAGAACTGGCAGCTGGGCATACCCCCTACCTCATACATGAAAAGCCTCTGGAGGCATCTCCTAGAGGCTTGGAAGCATCATCGAGGATTTCCAGCTGAGGGAGACCTGAATGATGCTCTTTGTGCTATCATCTTCAATGCTCAGGGGATGCTGCATGAGAGACTTAAGAAGGAGCTAACACCTCCTGCCTATGGTGTGCCCTACGTCACAGCAGAGGGAGATAATGCTACACTGATTAATGCAGCTGCTATCCCTTCCACATCCAACCAAAGGCCCCTGTCACGAGGAGAGCAGCTAGAGCGAACACGCCAGCATACCACGCCTGTTTCTTCTCCACAGCCGACAATCTATCCTGATGATTGGCCAGACGGGGAACTATAAGATCTAGTTTTCCCTCTATTCGACCTAAAGATTGGTGTATTTCTTTCATCAGGTTTTTCTCTTTCTCTTAGCTACAGTCATCTCTGTCTCATAGAAGGTAATGAATGCCACATCTTCAGGCCAGAATAAATGGATAGGTTTCAATCCCTCTTCATTTTTAATATCTTCTATTCTCCAGAATTCAGCACCATGTCTCCAATCTATTACATCTTCAATAGTAGAGACATCTATCATATCTGTTCCATTCTTTAAATGGAATACCACTTTACAAGCAGCCATTATAGGAGACCCTTATGAAACTATGGATTTTAGAACCAAGACTTATGGAAGAAGAACAGAAAAATCCTTGGTCACCTTGGTATGATAAAGCCTTTGGTTTTGTTGTAAGAGCAGAATCAGAAGAAAAAGCAAGAGAATTAGCAGCCGATGACAAAGGATCTGAAGAAGTTGAAGCTTGGTTGGATTCAAATCTCTCTTCTTGTTTGCAATTAATTAGCGATGGAGAAGAAAAAGTTATTCTAAGAGATTTTGCAGCAGCTTAAACCCAAGCCCTAACCACCCAATCGTACTGACTGTCTGTAATATCTTCTAGAGCAAAAGATGTATGATCAAATAGCTCAATAGAAGCTGCCTGGGTTATATATATAGTGGTAGTATCAGCAGTAACATCGAATCCTTTTGCTGTGGTACTTCCCGCTTGTCCGCCAACAAAGATCATTTCTTCATTGTCAGCCCATCCTTGAGAAGTAGCTGTATTCGCTCTTAACACCACTTCTATCTTGCTAGGAGCGGCACCTAACCCATGAGTGAAGGTTATCTGAGCACTATCATCTAAGGACGTTTCACTGCTCTCAAAGTCAGGCCCAGGCATCCTGCCATTGGTAGCTGTACCGTGTATGTAGCTGATCAATCTCCAATCAGCTGAGGCATATTCATAGAACATAGCAATGTCACCAGCCTGAGTGAGGATATCTACACCTCCGGGGAGGATGAGATTGGTAGCATTATGATTGAGAGTGAGGGCTGCATCAAATTGGAGGATAGCCAG
>SDBT01009188.1_pt1 | contig 16070 bp, 11 predicted proteins | sample 2277101 | NCBI WGS metagenome assembly SDBT01 (sample SAMN10404973, study PRJNA504765) | marine sediment metagenome | isolation source: marine sediment core GS10_PC15, 103 cmbsf | place: Arctic Ocean: Southern Knipovich Ridge | collected 2010 | reverse complement strand
AGACTCCTTTCAGGTTTTCGATTGACGCCTAACTCCAGTCGCCCTACGGGCTCCTTCCGTTAGGCGTCAGATTATAATCCATACCCTATTAGGTGTCTCACCCTTTCACGGGGCCAGTATGCCGCTACCTGCTAAACGCAATATGCTTTTCCTTTTACGCTTTTCGCTTTCTACTATCCGCTATACGCTGTCCGCTGCACGCTATACGCTATACTCCCTGTTCTCCTGATAACCTCCTCACTAATATCCCTTTCTCCCTTTGTCCCTTCTCTTCTCTCTTGCATTCAGGATATACTGGCCTATTATATCCACTGCAATAATCAGCCTAAAAACACGCATTCTTCGTGCATGTAGTGCCTGCTACTGTTCTCCTGCTCTTCTCTCTACACACCTCCCTTCACCCGCCTACCCCATTGATTAGAGTGTCGCCTGTCCCCGAATGTCGTAGTTGGGGGAGCCACTCTAATGGGGTCTCTCCTCATATTCTCGCCCCTCGCCCCTCCTTCTGCTCATTTTGCTGCCGCCTCTCCTCGTCCCAGCTCCTTCTCATTCTGCCTTCCCCCCATTTGCATTCTGGACATACTGGCCTATTACATCTACGACAATGTTTAACTCAAAAGCCCACTTTCTCTCTTGCCTGTCTTGCCCAAACCCACAATTCCCGCCAAACCAAATTCCAAATTCCGCTATACGCTATACGCTGTATGCTATTCCGAGCCACGAGTCATAAGCCACGAATTAAATCCCCCATACCCCCTAAACTAACAAAATGTTAATTTAAAAAAAAGTGCTCATTTTTCCAAATTTTTACTCAAAAAGCGCGCATTTTTCCGAATTTCTTACCAATTTTTCCGGATTTTTCGTCATTTTTCCACGTTTTTCCACGTTTTTTCCTTATCCATCTTGCCCAAAGCACGCAATTTGACATATCAGCCCCCATTTTTAGGCCCAAAAATCCACATCCCCTAAAAAAAACCTAAAAAAATCCCAATTTCCTCCCAAATCCCGATAATTTTAGTTCTCTTTTCTGATTGAATATCCTCTGCAGTTAAATGCCTTTCTTTGCGCACATCTTTTGATTTTGAAAGGAATTGAAATGAAAGTCGTATCGAGTATCCAGCATCGAGCAACGAATTGAATTATGGTGCGAGAAAAGCGTCAGTCTCGCGGGAGGGTACTTCAACACCCTGATATATATCGGTGTTCTGCAGTGTGAATATGTCATCCTCCGAGATGCCGATACGACGTATTTTTACAAATCTGACACTGCCGTCGCAGAACAAAATGTTCTGGCCGCGACGGCTGTGATTGATGCTGTTGAGAGTTAACAGGTCTTTGTTTAAGTGGAGTTTAAATGGGTGGGAGTAGTCCTGCGGCAATTTCTCAAAAAGCGGATTCAAATCTGCCATTAATACTCTTCGGCCGAGTAGGCTCCGTTGTCCAGAGCCGCTGCACCTTATTCGTAAGCTGTAGGTTATATAACTCCTGTCGGGAAAATCGTTGTAGTTTTTCGCCTGGGAGAGGTCGAACTGGATTACCCGGCCCCGGCTTTTGCCCGGGCAGACAAAATCGGCTGGATTGACGTAATTGCCCTTTACCAGCAGCCATATAGGGCGGGTATTTGAGTAGTTTTCTTTGCCCGGATAGCCCACCTTCCACCACGGTGCGCCCGGTATAGTTGCAACGGCCGGCAATTTGCCGTCATGGTCAGAGCTATAGTAATCTATGCCCTGTGCAATCCGCTGCAATTGGGCCTGACAGCGCTGCTGCCAGGATTTTTGACGCAGGAATCTCAGCGGAGCAAAATATGCACTTGCGAAAACTATAATCACCGCCGCCGCTGCTGCTATCTGGCCTAAGTTGCGCCAGAGCCGCTTCTTGCCGGCAACTTTCCGGGCTTGTTCATTGGCAAGCAATTGCTCCAGCCGAAGCTGGCTTGAGCGTGCAAGATTGTTAAGCCGCCAGATAGTGCCTTCTACCAGCTCATCCGGGCAGCTCTCAGGCTCCAGGCTATCCAGTGGTGCAAGAGCTGCCCTGAGCTTTGAGTTGATTTCGGCGGCTTGTTCGTTTGAGGATATTAACGCCTCGGCTTCAGTGGTTTCTTTTTCGGATGTTAAACCTATGCAGTAATCAAATAATAGTTGTTTTTGCTGATTGTTTAACGGCGTCATTTAGTTTCTTTACTCCCGACTGATGCTTTCCACTCTTTGCCAAAACGTGCAACCGCCGTGTGCAGTCTGCTTTTAACAGTTCCTATCGGTATACTCAAAATCTGGGCCATTTGTTTGTAAGAAAATTTGTTAAAATAGGCCAAAATCAATATTTCCCGCAGATTTTCCGGCATATCCGCTATAATTCGTCTTACTCGCGAGGCAGTTTCGCCTTTTTCCAGCTTCTCGTAAGGCATTGTGCTGTCAAAACTAAGGGCATTGAAGACATCATCGAACGACATATCTTCCGACTCTGCTATAGTTCCGATGGGGATGGCGGCTTTTCTTTGCTGTTTACGAAGTGCGTCCTTTGCTTTATTGGCAGCTATAGTGAACAGCCAGGGTCGCAGAGGCCGAGCGGTATCGAAGCTGTCCCTGCTGGTAAACAACTGCAGGAAGGTTTCCTGAAAGACATCGTCGATGAGGTCCCGGTGGTTTAGAAACTGCCTTAAGAACATATAAAGGCTGTTTTTATAACGATTTACGATTTCACGGAATGCGGCTTGCTCGCCGGCTGCGTAGCGGGCGAGAAGTTCGGCATCGGTTTGTTTGTCCAGAACGGGCTTCATTTTCCAAACCCTTATAAGCTGCACCTAGGAATAGTATTATAAGTGATTTAGAAATCGATTAAAATCTTTATTAGGGGATTTATTCGAACGGCTAGAAATAAGAATTGCTGTAGTTCAACCGTCCAGTCAACTGGGAAAACCGGTTGTTGATAAGAGGTAGGATTAAAAAACTTCGAACCAAATGCGCAGGTTTTTTCGCAAATGCGTAAGATTTTCGCATCAAACGCGCAAGTTTTCGCATCAAACGCGCAAGTTGGCTGAAAAAACGCAGAAAAATTGGCAAAAATTCGGAAAAATTCAAAGAAATTCGGAAAAAGTGGTAAGAAATTCGGAAAAATGAGTGCTTTTTGAGTACTTTTTTTCTACCCCCTTGCGCGAATTGTTCGAAATGAACAATTCACAGTTTTGAGTTCTTAGTTCTTAGTTTTGAGTTGGAGGAAGATGGGATTCGTCGCTCGTGGCTTATGACTCGTGGCTCGGAATAGCGTACAGCGTATAGCGGATAGCGGAATTTGGAATTTGGTTTGGTGGGGATTGGGTTTGAATTGGGTTTGAATTGGCTTTGTTTTCCGGGACTGCGAAAATGTCATTTCTTTCATAATCCTCTGTTATAACAGTATTTACGTTCATTTGAGTATTCAGCAAATTGGGTTTGTTTGGGTTTGAATTGGGTTTGTTTTCCCGGAGTCCGAAGGGGTGTAAAATTTCCGTAAATCTTTTTTATATAAAGGGTTAGGTTTATTTTGGCCTTTATCAAAATTGGGTTTGTTTTGCATAAAAAGGGTGGATTTGTAGAGGACTCTCGACAGATGTAGAGCGCCGAGACTGGCGAAATCCGAAATCCTAATATCGAAATCCGAAACAATATCAAAATCTAAATGATCCAAATTCAAAACTTTGCCTTGATTACCAAATAATGGTTTATTGGCGTGTATCTGCTGATACGAAACTTGGGTGGCCATTGTTGAACCCTCCGAATTTGGGATACTGTATTGACTTTTTAATTGTTAGATATGTATTATACTTCATAGAAAGTTAGATGTCAAGTGAAAAATTATGTATCCACACAAATTCTAAATCCTAAGCTCTAAATTCTAAACAAATTCGAGTGGCTGAAATTCGAAATTCAAAACCTGAGGGAAAAAGATAAATTAGAGTCTGGAAAAAAGATTTTAACTTTTTCGTATGTGGGTAAAATGGAGTGGCAAATTTGGATGTGGTCCGTCTTGAACCGCTGGTTAGGCGTTTTTGGGTGACAACTTGTTAATGAATTCACACGGAGTGAACACGTTTACACCACACTTTTTACACACATCAATCATCTTACCATCTGATGTAATCAGTGGCCAATTATTTACCTTTGCAACAGATACAAATATATGGTCACCCGCTTTTATGTATGGGATGTCCGCCATCGCGTATTGTTTAATAAACTGGTCATCAATATGCATCAATTCAATAGGATATTCCATCCTGCCACAAATGGTTGGCTCACTGAATCGATTTTCCTTAATCAGTCTCTGTAGCGTACATTGGACTTCAAACCAACCGTGAGCTGGCATTGTAATCAGTATATTGCGACTTCGTAGTTTTTCCAGTAACCATAGCGAATCATTGTGGTTAACTGAATTGATGTCAAATGCATCAATGAAAACACATGTATCGATAAGAAATTTCATTTTATTATATTGCACTTAACATAATCATATACAACACTTTTTGTCTGATTTTATCCTGCCATTATCCTAATATCAACAAGCACATACTATTCTATGTCTTCAATTTCTTTAAGTATAGTTTCATTTGCCATTACATGCAAAAGAATCTTAGCTAAGCCCTTCATTACGAAGGATGTCATTTCGGGCGGATCGTAGTACAATTTATCATCAGAATATTTATTGGCTTCTTGACTCTTTTTCAGTCTCTGGTGCAGTTCGTAAAAAAGTACTAACGATATTAAGTACACTGATATTTTGTATGTTCGCTGAACAACTTCTATTTTTTTGCCGTCAAGCTTTTTGGTTCTAATAAACTTGTCGAGTTCTCTCGACTCCATATTGATTGCAACAGAATCTATTAATGTACCATCCTTGCTCGATTCCTGGATTTTACAGATATCTAATTCATTCCAGCCATAGTCTTCCCAGCAAGCATGGTCCGGCTTTTTTTCTCTATAGACATCTATTATTTCGGGCAATGAGTATTCTTTTTTCTTTTCTACGTCTTTTTGAGTCGAGTTGTTATGTGGTTTATCGATAACTACCTCGGCAATTAAATGATGTTGGCTATCGGGAGAGCTCATTTCAATGTCTATAGGGATTCGCGTACCAACGGGCAAAGTTTTTTTCGGTTTTACTCTCAACTTAATAGAACCTTCGTTAGGGCCTACAATATTAACATCTATAGTATCTTCGTATAATCCACCCTTGCCACCCCTACCATAACCCTGGCGAGGTCTTAAAACTTTTATTTTTAATTCTCCTTTATCGTGAGGACGCATTAAATATTCGCTCTCTACATCAGTTTCGATATTTATCTTACATTCACCGTTCTGGGGGAGCATTTTGTACTTACCCTGCTTCAGGTTTGTAAACCTAAAAATCGTAGGATATCTTTTGCCAGTAAACTTTTCTCGTTTGGTCTCAATATGCTTTTTTACTTTGGTCAATTCTTTGCCGATAAGTCCACCATTGAAGCCTAAAAGCTTTTCTATTTCTTTATCATCTTTTAGCAACCTGCCAACCAGATTTTTCAAAAACTTTTCATCCTTAGGATTTCTGAATATTTGTTCCTTTCGCCATTCTTCATCAAGAGTTGTAAGGTATTCATCACCTTTAAGTTCTTTAATAATATTCCTGACCAGATTCCTATATTCGATTCTGTCTCGCATTCGTGATCGTGAAGACATAAATATATCTTCGTGGAGTGTTCTTGGCATTCCCGAACAGTCAACGTTTATTAATAAATGACCTTTTAAATATGCTTTTTTTAACTCTTGGCTTATAAATCTATTATCTATTGAATGTTGCACCTGCCCGTTTACAGTGAAAGCCAACGCCTTGTCTCGTATAAATTCTCTCGTTGAAACATCTCGCTTAAATACCACCACCTCGAGTGGATACTTTACGCCATCTGATTCTATTTTTATGGGAAATTTATTCTCAACACTTTCTCGGTCGTCGAGAAAGCAGCGCATCCGGTTGCCATGCATAACTTTGGTAGGAGTTCTGCCCTTCTTATATCGCCCTTTATATCTTTTTTCATATAGCAAAATTGGAAGGGCTGGTTTATAAAGATATCTATTAAGTTCTCGCCATAAATCAAGTGTTACATCTGATGGGTTTCTTAAATCGTAATTATAAAGTTTAATATAGGCACCGGATTCAAATTTTTTGTCAAACAACCCTAGTTCCAAAGGGCTGCTGTTAAACTCAAAAATCTTTCCGTTTTGATCGACACAGTATTCATACCAAGAACATTTTACATGTTCTCCAGTTCCTCTATTTCGCCTTACTAAAGTAAACCCATATTTATTTTTATCGTTAGGTGGCCAACCCTTTCGTGAAAGTATAAACTGATATCGATTCTGCCCACAAAATGGAAGTACTGCTGTACCCCCCATATTGTACCTACCCTGTACAAAGAAAATATCTCTTTTGTTTTCTTGACTTAACGACACGAAAGTACTAGGAAAGTCCTGTGGGTCTTGCCCTTCGCCTTCATCAGAAATGATAATATTTGGGCTATCAAGGGATCCCTCGGCGATAACTTGAATGTTTGAAGCTAACTCTCTTCTTTTAGAATCTTTCAAATCAACATATTTAGCGTCATCAAGCCCAAAGTACTTTTTCAGAGCCCCTTCCATAGTCTGTGGAGAAGACGGCGATTTTGGGTCGTCTCCTTTAACTCTACACTCTTTAATAAGAAGGGCATCAATTGAGTTAGTTATTTTTTCTATAAGAGAGGGGACTGATTCTGGGGCTTGGCCTGTGACAGTTCCTATATTATTAGGGATACCTCCATAAGATCTCCAGTTTTTTTCATTAGATAGAATTGGATGTTTTTTTATTATCGTAGAAACTTTTTGTTCAGATTCAGCTAAAGCTAATTCCAAACAAAGTTTTTTTGGTTTCATATTTCTCGCCCTCTATTAACCTACCTACTATAATGTGAAATTCCTTTTCTTTCTGTTGGTGAATTTGGATTTTGTAGCGCGCAATTCTTCTTCAATTGCAGAAAGAATCTTTTTAATATCTTCTTCAGTATATGAATATGAGCTTTTGTTTGAACAGTTACCCAAGACCTGTATTTGCCTTAATATGTTGTTTGTCCGCCTGCTAGCAACACGTCTAAAGCGTTCTTTTCTTGTTTCCTCGCTGTTCTTTTCCAGATCTACGACTTTTTCTGCCATAATATTGACCCTTTACAATATATATGAAATTATACTGTAAATTACAGCAGTATTTACATAATGCAAGCATTTTTTTGGGAAACTTTCAATTATTTTTGAAGATATGCAATAAATACAGAAGATATAAGGAGATATGTATGTAAAAAATTTCGCCAGAGGCGTGAAAATATACCATTTTGGCCGAAAAATCAATCAAATCCGCCTTCGGCGGACTCCGGTCGGAATGTCCCCATTAGAGTAAACGTCACTCTAAGCAATGGGGCGTGTTGTGGAGGATTATTTGGGGGTCTCATCCTGGATGTAAGTTTTCTCGCGGTAGCAGGCGGCGACGAAAACGAAAAGGACTGCTGTTATTAGCATTACGATTGTAAAGAACCAGAAATAATCGGGGCCGGCGAGCTTTGTGGAGCCATCTTCGTTTTGAATAAATGCATTGACTGCGGCGGTGAAGGCGTTTCCGAGTGAAATTGAGAGTAGAAATACAGCCATAATGAAAGACTTCATTTTCTTCGGTGCCTGAGTATATGAGAACTCGAGGCAGGTGATTGAGACCATTACCTCAGCAGAGGTAATCAGTGTGTATGCAAGAACCATCCACCCGATGCTGGGTTTTCCGCCGGCGACAATTCGGGTTTCAATCAGGGATGAGACGACGAAAGGAGAGGCTGCGAGGAACAAGCCGAGTCCTATTTTGCGCAGCGGCGTCAATGGGAATATCCTGTTTATCAGCGGATATATGACGTAGGAGAAAACAGGAATCAAAATCAGTATCATCAGCGGATTTAGAGCGACAATCTGTGTTGGCAGCCACTCATGTCCCATCCAGATTCGGTTCATCTTCTCAGCCTGTAACATCCAGGCTGAGTCCATTTGGTCGAACAGTGCCCAAAACGGCGCCACAAAGACATAGATAATGCACAGCTTGCCGATGGCTCTGATTCCTTCTCCGCTGAAGCACTCTTTGACAAATTCGAATCCGCCACGTGGTATGTGGACGAATTTTTTGCGTCCGAGCCAGAATGCTATTGTGGCCAGCAGCATGAAGGCACCGGGAACACCAAACGCGATGGTAGGCCCGTATCGGTCAAGCAATTCGGGGACCAATAGATTTGAAATAAAAGCGCCGAGATTAATTGCGAAATAGAACCAGGTATAGACCTTTGCCATGAGGTTCTTGTTGGTTTTTCCGAACTGGTCGCCGACATTTGCAGAAACACAGGGCTTTATTACACCTGAGCCGATTGCAATCAGAATCAATCCGGCGGCCAACCCCAAACGTGTTTGATTGACGGCAAGGGCAAAAAACCCGAAACAGTAAAGTGCCGAAAAATAGAGGATGGTTCTGTATTTTCCCAGCCAGATGTCAGAGAGCAGAGCACCGAGCAGAGGCATGAAATAGACAGCCGAGACAAAGAGGTGAAACCATATCTTGCTTTGCTCCGGAGTCATGGGAGCAAGTTGACCGCCGGCGTTCAGCAGCAGACGTGTCATGAAGAATACAAGAATACATCTCATGCCGTAGAAGCTGAATCGCTCGGCAGCTTCGTTGGTGAGAATGTAGGGAATTCCGGCGGGCATTTTTTTTGACGGAACCGGTGCGGTCAGGTACTTGCTCTTAGCCATAATGAGTTATGCGTTTTTTTGCCGGCAGAACATTCTCTGTCAGGGTTTGGTACAAAGATTCTTAGAGCCTACTCGAGAAGCTGACGGCATAATACATGATAGTTTGTAGGTTGGCAAAAATGTTTTTAAAGTTTTATATTTTCGTATTTTTTTGACTAACAAAGTACAGGAAGTCTTTTTTTAATGATAGTCGGCTAAAGGGGGTATTTGCATAGGGGGGTTATTACCTAAGTTAACAGCATCCGGCGAATTTGCCGGTAAGTGTCTAAGTGTTTTAATTTAGAAGACTTAGCTTGTTTGTAGTTTGGCGGAGGCTTTGGCTGCGCCGGACTTTTTTTAGTTGCAGTGACATGTTCTGTCACGAGCAGGAAAAAAATCTTTTCGGGTTGGTGGGCAACCGGTAATTTCTAATTGTTCTGCACGCACCCACATATCAGTTTCTGGGTGGAGAAGTTAAAACATCGTGGGCAGGGATTGCCTAAGAGAGTCGTCAAGTGTGCCTGAAGTCTTTGTTTGTCGAAAAGAGGCGTCTTATTAACGTTCAGGATGCACGGTTGAATATGGTTTCCGGGGTTTGGATTAAGTGTATGTGAAACTTTGAGACCCGCTCGGGAAAGGAGGTGAGAAATTGGAGTGAGAGAAGGACGAGAAGTATTTGTGAAGAATAATACCGGAGCCGTGTATCTTGTGGAGATTTTATTAACAATTTTTAAGGAGGCGTATTATGTGTAAGAAATTAGTATGTTTAGTTTCTATTGTATTGGTGGTGGGTCTGGCCGGCAGTGCATTAGCTGCCCACCCCAATCTTGTGGCGTGGTGGCCGTTTGATAGTGATTACGATAACGCCCAAGGCGATAGCGGTCTGGACGGAAGTGCGAATGGGGGTGGTGTGAGCATTACCACCACCGGCGGTGAGTATATACGCGGCGGCGGCGCTTTGAAGATAGATGATGACACCACCAGCACCAACTACGTGGACGTTACGGACAATGTGCTTGAAAGCGACCAGCAGGTGGCCACCATCGTTGCCTGGTACAAATACAGTGACATCGGCAGCGACGGGTCTGATGAGCGAGGCTTCCTCTGGGAAACGACCCCAGGCTACTCGTCTGGCTTTGCGGTGCGGTCGGCCAATTCCGATGGTACCGGTGCCAGAGACGCCGAGTGGTTCTTTGACCCGGACCCCACTTTACCGTCTGGATTCAGCGAGTATCACAGGGACGATGACGGGCCGATAATCAGCGACGGCAGCTGGCATCACGTAGCGATGGTCTGGAACCAGACGAACGACTATATCAAGTACTATCACGACGGTGCGATGACGCCTGTTTTCAGCCTGGTAGGTGACAATCGTAATCTGGTGAATTCGAGTGGTTTGCATATTGGCAACCACCGGGCCGGCGACGGCGCTCGTGCCTATGACGGCTTCATTGACGATATGGCGGTCTATGACGTTGAGTTATCGGCGGCCTGTGTCAAGGCACTTTACGACGGCTCGTTCGGGGGCCAGAATGTGGACCCGAATAACGTGCTGTATATCGTTGAGGAGCTTAAGGCCTGGTCTCCCAGCTTGAGTTACGGTGCCATGGGTGTTGACCGGAGCGCCAACATTAGCTGGTCAGCGGGTGAGTATGCGGCAGATACGGACGGTCACGATGTGTACTTCGGCACCAATGAGAGCGATGTCAGTGCCGGCACCGGCGGCACGTCTAAAGGCAGGCAAACTGAGACCACCTATGAGCCCGGCACCCTTGACTTAGACACCACGTATTACTGGGTCATCGATGAGGTCAACGACTCTCACGGCGACAGTCCGTGGTTAGGCGACGTGTTGAACTTTGACGTTAAGAACTGTACCGCTGATATGAAAAAGGGCCCATACGTGATTTATGAAGGTACCAACACTGAGATGACGGTTCTGTGGCAGTTGTCGAGCACACAGAGTTGTAATATTGCGTGGGGTCTTGATACGAGTTATTCGACCGGAAATAGTGGTACGAGCGAGTATGGCGGTGACCACCAGCATAAGTATAGTATCACGAGTCTTACTCCGGGTACGAAGTATTACTACAAGGTTACGGTTGTTGGGTCGGATTATTCGATTGGTTCGTTCCGTACTGCTCCGGCATCAGATGCGACCGGTACGACGATCTATGCCTATGGAGATACTCGTAACGCTCCGGCTAATCAGGGCCTGATGCTTCAAGGGCTGATGGACATTTACGAGGCCGACCCGAATTTGCAGACCATGGTGCTGTTCAACGGCGATTTTAGCGAATTCGGTCAGCAGGAACAGCCGTGGGAGTACGAGTTTTTCAGTGATAAGCGGCCTGATATTCGTGAGTTTCTGATGGAGGTGGCGTTCAACGCCAGTGTGGGCAATCACGAGTTTAAGCCTTACTCACAAGATGGCTGGGAGGCGCCAGATTTATTTATGAAGTACTGGCCGTATCCGTGGCAGGCCAAGTGTTACTGGTCGTTTGACTACGGCCCGGTTCATATTGTGGTCGCAGACCAATACGCCGAAGGTACATATCCCAGCAATCACATACTGGGAAGCACGCAGCTTACGTGGATAGAAAATGACCTGGACGCGACTAACAAACAATGGAAGATTATTCTTCTTCACGAGCCGGCCTATACTGCTAATTCTGAGCACGAGAACAGCAATACGAGGACCTATATTCAGCCGCTATGTGAGACGTACGATGTGGCCATGGTTATTGCCGGTCACTCCCACTTCTACGCCCGCTGTGAGATGAACGGTGTTAAGCACATAACGGCCGGCGGCGGCGGAGCACCTTACAGTACTGGTGCGTCGGATTACGCCGATTACGTCGAGAAGTATGTGCAGGTTACCCATTTCTGCAAAATTGCGATTGACGGCAACGAACTCAACTTTGAGGCCATTAATGCGAACGGTACGGTGATTGATTCCTTTAGCATCGACCGCACGCCTGACACTACGGCGCCGACTCCGAATCCGATGGAGTGGTTAACTGTGCCGTATTCGACCGGCTGCGACTCGATAGCAATGGTAGCAGCGACGGCGTCCGACCCGGCCGGTGTTGAATACTACTTTACGTGCACCGCCGGCGGCGGTAACGACAGCAGCTGGCAGGACGAAGATCCAAGTTATGAGGATAGCGGCCTGCAGGCTGGAAATGGTTACACCTACACGGTCAAGGCCCGTGACAAGAGCCCCGCTCAGAACGAGACCAGCGTGTCGTCAGCGGAATTGGCAACGACAGATGCCCTCACCACTATGCACGTCGAGTCTGTTGTCTGTGAGGAGGTTGCCGGCAGCAAGGGTAGGAAGTTCGGCAGAGCCACGGTTACGATATACAACAACTGCGGCGCCCCTGTCGTCAGCGCCTACGTGGACGGGACCTTCAGCGGCGATTTCGACGAGACGTTCTACGACGTAACCACCAACGGCGACGGCGAGGCGGTATTCACTACCACAGCAGAGGTGAAGAAACCGGCATTTACCTTCACCGTCGATGACGTGACTCATGGAACTTTGACTTATGATGCCAACGACAACATCGAGAGCGACTGCACGGATTCATAACGGGAGTTGGTGAGTCGAAGTGGCTTAAATTAAGGACCCTGGTTTTACCGGGGTCCTTTTTTAGTGACTCAAACTGACCGATTTGTTTGTTCAGACACGGATTAACACTGTTTTTAAATCACTGGATTCCTGCTTCCGCAGGAATGCCAATCATCAATTGAACTGCGACAGAGCAGTAGTTATTGTTCCGGCGCGGCCGGTGATGTGTGTGATTGAGCCGGTGGTTCTCTTGAGCGCATCGAGATTTATTCTTTTTTAGTCGAGCTTAAATACTTAAAAAACTCTGAATCGCTGGGTAAAACGATGGTTGTGTTTTTTTGTAGCGACCTCTGATAGGCTTCTAAAGTTCGGACAAAAGAATAAAACTCGGGGTCTTTCTCAAATGCCTGAGCATATATCCTGATGGCCTCAGCGTCACCATCACCCTTTAGCTTCTGGGCCAGCCTGTAACTTTCGGCGAGCATGATGGTCCTTTCCTTATCGGTAATGGCTCTAATCTTTACGGCCTCTTCCTCGCCTTCAGAGCGGTATTTCTTTGCGATTCTCTGACGTTCGGCCTTCATTCGTCCATACACAGAGCGGGCGACATCTGCGGGCAAATCAGCGCGTTTTATGCGTACATCGATTACCTCGATGCCATATTCTCGAGCTTTTTGGTCGCACTGTTTGTGCACTTTTTCCATTATCGATTCACGATTGACAGAGATAATTTCGGTCAATGTATGTCTGGCAACTTCCTCTCGTATCTCTGAAAAGACTATATCGTCGAGCCTTGCCTGTGCTCCGGATTCATCCCTGACCGTCTGGTAAAGCTTCAGCGGGTCAATTATTTTCCAGCGGGCATAGTTGTCAATAACAAGGTGCTTCTTGTCGCTGGTAATGATGGGTGCGGCGTCTGCGTCATATTCGAGGACCCTGTCTTCAAACTTGTGGACATTTTGAAGTAGAGGGAGTTTAAAGTGCAAGCCCGGCTCGGTGACGGTTTTTACGTATTTACCCAGTTGTGTGATAATGGCCTGGTTGGTTTCGTCGATGGTAAAGAGTGACCCGGCGAGGGCAACAGCAATTACGATTAGCAAAACAATTGCGATAATAATGTTCCGGTTCATTTTTCAGCTCCTTTTTCAAGAGGTAAAAACTGCAACAGGTTTCCACTGACCTCCGGGTCAATCACGAATTTTCGGATACTTGGCAGGATTTGCTCCATAGTCTCGAGATACAGCCTTTTGCGTGTTACGTCCTTTGCCTTTTCGTACTCTTTCAAGAGAGCGAGGAATCTGTCTGTGTCGCCCTGGGCTCGTTTTATTCGTTCGGCCTTATAGGCTTCAGCCCCCCTGATTATGCTCTGTGCCAGGCCCCTGGCCTTTGGTAGGATATCCTCACGATAGCCATCAGCTTCCTTGACCAGTCGGTCTTTGTCTTCCTTTGCACTTACGACGTCACTAAAAGCCCTTTCCACCTCTTTAGGTGGCCGCACGGTTTGTAGCTTGACTTCCTTTATCTTTATTCCGCTGTCATACCTGTCTATTATTCGCTGCAGAAGTTCTCGTATATCAATCTCGACCTGTAGCTTTTCGGCAATCAAGACATCATCAATGGGCCTTTGGCCTACGACCTGCCTGAGAGCGACCTCGGCGGCGTCCATAAGTGCGCCTCGTTCTGTTTCGAGTCCTCTGACATTGAACAAGAACTTCTCCGGTTCATTAACCAGGTACTGGACTATTATTTGGGCATCGATTATCTGCTCATCACCTGTAAGCATTAGCGACTCTCTGGGATAGAATTGGTACCTTGCCGGCGGCCCCGGGCTGATTGTTCTGAATCCGATTTCGATTCGCCTTACCTTCTTTACCTTTACCTTATCGACCATCTCGATTGGTTGTGGCAGCCGGTAATGCGGCCCCGGCTCGGTAATTCTAACGGCTTTTCCGAACCGGCGAACGACCGCCTGCTCGTCTGGGCGGACAATGTAAATCCCGGACAGAAGCCAGAAGATAAGCAGCATCGGGACTGCCAATTTGAGCCAGAGTGTCCAGTTTTCGGGGAGTTTGAATTTCAGTCCATACTCATCGGCCCAGTTAGTTATCTGTTCCATAATAATCCCTTTCGAGGATAGAAGCGACGTAAAGCCGGCGTCGTATACCTGGGATTATAGGTTGCCTCGTCGCAGCGTCAAGAAAATCCTGTTATTAATTTGGTAATGCAAAGTCGCAGCTTCGATTAGCGGGTATTATTTTTATGACGTTTGAGGCGTAAGTTCAATGCCGGCCTGAGCATAAAGGGGAAAGTCAAGCGGAGAACTGAACGTTGGCGGCCTTAGAGTTTCTGTAATATTATACCTCCTACAATGAAGATTAGGCCTATTATTGTTGAGCAAAGAATTTTTTCACCGACAACAAAATAAATCACTACAAGTGAAAGGAAGGGAACCAAATAGATTAAGCCGGTGACGTGGGCGGTTGTTTTGGATAGTTTTAATGCTTTTATCCAGATTAAGAAGGTGATGCCCATTTCAAATAGTCCAATATAAGCTGCTCCGAGAATACCATTGAGGTTTGGAACCCGGACTTTTGCAAAGAGCAGCATCGAGAGAAATATAAAGACCGAGCCGAATGAAAAATTAAGAAATAATCTGACAGCTTCATCACGTTTGTCTTTTATACTATAAATCCAGAATAGTGCCCAGATTACCGAACTGCCAAGTGCTAACAATACTCCGATGGGGCTGGTGAATGTAAATCCTAAAATATCTCCCTGGGTTGAAATGATGACAACGCCGGCGAAGCTGATAATTATGGCAACAATGCTCCTCAATTTAATTTTTTGGTGGAGCAATGGTATCGATAAGACAACAAGGGTTATCGGCCAGATGAAATTCAGCGTTTGTGCCTGCTGGGCCGGGAGTATTGAGTATGCTTTAAATAAAACAACATAGTAAAGGAAAGGGTTAAGAAGACCCAGCAGAGCGGAATGCAAATAATCTTTTTTTGAGAGTGTTTTGAGTAGACTTATTTTTTTGAGAAAGAATAAGTAACAGAAGAGAACAACAGTTGATACAACCGAGGCGCAGAGCAGAAGAGGTAGAACATCTAAATATCGCAGGGAAATCTTGAATGCGGAGGCGACAGTGGCCCATAACAAAACTGCTGCAAGGGCACAAAAATAAGCTTTTTTTTGTTTTTCCATGTTACCTGTTAAAAGGCACAAAGTAACATACTATAACCGACACCGGTTGAGAGCCCCCGGCAAGTAATGGGCCGGGTTGGATTTGAACCAACGTAGGCTTACGCCAACGGGTTTACAGCCCGTCCCCTTTAGCCTCTCGGGCACCGACCCAGAAGTTTCGATAAATCGAAAATAAGTTTACGATTTTAGAGCGTGTATTGCAATAATAATTTTGTATACTGAAGTACAGACTACGAATTTTGGCCGAGCCCGCGTGGTGAGTGATTGCTACTTTGCTGCTTTTATAGCGTCGGAGAGATTGAGTGTGCCTTCGTATAAGCTTCTTCCGATTATAGCGGCTTGAACTCCTAACTCCTTGAGCTTTTTAATATTGTCTATTTCTCTTATACCACCGGCGGCGATTACAGGCAAGTCTACGGTTTCAGCGATTGTCTTTGTTCTTTCGAAGTTTGGCCCGGCCATCATACCGTCTTTGGCTATGTCGGTATATATTATTG
>SDBT01009187.1_pt1 | contig 16073 bp, 14 predicted proteins | sample 2277101 | NCBI WGS metagenome assembly SDBT01 (sample SAMN10404973, study PRJNA504765) | marine sediment metagenome | isolation source: marine sediment core GS10_PC15, 103 cmbsf | place: Arctic Ocean: Southern Knipovich Ridge | collected 2010 | reverse complement strand
GCATTCGGTTGTTATTCTCTGTAAAAGAAATAGAATTGAAGAAGTAAAAAATATTTTCACGGAAGGTAAACATCTAACCATCATTCCTATTGATGTGACATCTCATGTGATGTCATTAAGGAATGCTATAATCGATTCAAGCACCATTCAGGAGATTGCCCTGTCGAAAAAAGCTGATATTATACACTTTTTCTATAATTGGAGTTTTCCTTTTCGAAAAAAGGTGCCTTCTGTACTTACAGTTCATGATGTCATACCGTTTACTTTCAGAGAGGCAATGGGATTATACAGAAATATGTTTTTATATAAACCCGGCATCAGAATGGCATGCCGACTGAATGATATTATTGCAACCGTATCGGAATTTTCAAAGCAGGATATTGCAAAAAAGGTAGGAGTCCCACATGATAAGATCAGGGTTATACCAAATGGACTCCGTGAACAAAATCCTAAGGACCCTTCTTTGGAAGAAGAACTCAAAAACAGATTTGAAATAAAAGACACTTTTATTTTGAATGTAGGTGGTATTCATGAAAGGAAGAATATTGTCCGGCTTATTCATGCTTTTGCAGGGATGGTAAACTTGAATGGATATTCAGGGAACTTGCTTATAACGGGCAGTGTATCCGGTGCGCCATATCAAAATAAGATGAAAAGTATATGTGACGCTTCTGTGAGAGAGACCGGTATGAAGAATAGAATCGTCTTTACCGGTTTTATTTCAGAAAAGGAGTTGGATTCTCTATTCCGGATGGCCGACTTTTTGATATATCCTTCCCTTTATGAAGGCTTTGGTATTCCTGTTATTGAAGCCATGAAGATGGGATTGCCGGTTATCACATCAAATACCACAGCAATGCCGGAAGTGGCAGGTGATGCGGCCTATCTTGTTGATCCTAATAATATTGAAGAGATGACATCTGCTATGTCTGAGCTTTTACAAAATAAACAGCGCCAAGAAGAGATGATAGAAAAAGGGTTAGAAAGGGCACGCTCTTATACCTGGCAAAATGTCTCAGAAAGTTACCTTAAGCTTTATCAAGAAATAATTGCATCTGTATAAAATCGCTGAAACGATTTTACATTAAGGGTATCGGCTTCGAAAGTGAACAAAACTTGCCATAGTGCCCAATCTGCCCCCAATCTGCCCAATCTTCCCTTATGTTGATGTAACAAGCAGTTGTGATTATTGTGAAATTTATTTCTCAATATCGACAACAAAGAGTATTTACTTTTTTTCACACTGGCAATCGATTGATTTTATTAATCTGATCCATCTTTCTGAAAATATAGTAAATAGTTTCACTTTTATCACTTGAGCACACTTTTTGCGTATCTTGAGATTATTACGCTGAAACATTAGCGATTTTACTCACTGATACTCTTTATGCGAAATGGCATGTGATGAAAGTAGGATTTGTTTCAACACGCTTTAGTGGTACAGACGGAGTTACTCTTGAGGCCAGAAAATGGGCTGAAGTGCTGGAAGAAGACGGCCACCGCTGTTTCTGGTTTGCCGGTGAACTTTCCGAAGGGAAACAAAGGGGGATTCTGATGCCGGTTGCACACTTTCGTGATTTCCGAAACGTGTGGATAAATTCACAAATATTCGGGAGGGAAAAGAACTCTCCAAAAGCAATTTGCGAAATTCATAAACAAAAGGTCATATTAAAGACCTATATCGAAAAGTTTGTCAAACTCTTTGAAATTGACCTCCTGATCGTCCAAAACGCACTGTCCATTCCGATGAATGTTCCGCTGGGAGTCGCTCTGATGGAATTTATCGCGGAGACGGGTATCCCAACGATCGCTCATCATCACGACTTCTGCTGGGAAAGAAACCGATTTTTCAAGAACGGTGTCAGGGATCTCATTAATAGCTCATTTCCACCCAACCTGCCGAATATCTCCCATGTTGTCATCAATTCAGATGCCCAATCGGAACTGCTGCAACGCAAGTCGATTGTCTCCACAGTCGTTCCGAACGTCTTTAATTTCGAAAAACAACCCAGGATTGATAGAGCCAGATGTCAGGCTTTCAGACAAGCCATTGGCCTAACTCCCGAAGACATTCTATTCCTGCAGCCGACAAGAGTCATAGAGAGAAAAGGTATCAAACACGCAATAGAACTGGTAAAAGCCATTGATCCACTACGGTGCAAGCTAGTCATATCGCATCCTGCCGGCGACGAGGGGCTGGAATATCTCAACTGGTTGAAGGAGTATGCAGCCCGTTTGAATGTTGAACTCATTTTTGCCGACACCATGGTATCTGATACACCTTCAGTAATTAATGGAAACCGGATGTTTTCTCTTTGGGACGTTTACCAGGCCGCTGATTTCGTTACCTACCCCAGCATCTATGAAGGCTTCGGAAATGCCCTCCTTGAAGCAATCTATTTCAAAAAGCCGGTTATGATCAATCGATATAACACTTATGTTCGAGATATAGCGCCTAAAGGATTTAATCTGGTTGAAATGAGCGGCAAAATAACGAAGGCAGTCATTCGGAATGTTAAACAGCTACTTGGGGATTCAGTTCGTCGCAAACGTGTGACTAATTATAATTACGAAGTGGCACGAAAAAACTATTCCTATAAAGTACTCCGGGAGAAATTGCCGGAGATCGTATCCAATCTTATCCTCTCTCCCTGCATTTCTCCTAATCTCTCCTCATCTCTCTCATGGCGGTGTAGAGGGATGGGTGAGAGAAAGAATGTGACTATCTAATTAAGTTGTAGATGCCAATGCCACAGATTACATATAAATATCGCAACTGTCTGTGAATAAGGATAGATGTTTGATGTATAGCAGAGATCAAAAGGCGCGGTAACGGTCCTGGGATAACCGGCAAGGGGCCGGAAGCGGCACAGCCGCTGGAGGTTCCTTGTCCGTGTTCATCCCATTGTTAGCTGTTTAAATAAACATAGAAACAGTACAGTCCGGCCAACACAAAATAGTTTCTTGATCTTTTTTTATGAAACAACGGATTGGGCCATCTTGAGAAATAACAAAGACAATAACATTTTCATTTTCGCCAACAAAATTTATAGCCGAATTGTGACGTGTTCCAAGATGATCATGTTTAAAATGTTCTCCACAAGAATTAAAACCATCAGGGCCAGTAAGAACTTCTCCAGACCATTTATCAGCAGAAAGCTTCGTCCCAAATGAAACTATATCTAGAAGATCAGTAAGAATGAGTGCGCCATCAATAGAAGCATATTGAGCGATTAGTTGAAGGCGATCAGATATTAATTGTCTCATTTTGATATCACGAGAAGTATTATTGCCAGTGTAGTTCATATGCTCAGAAAATAGTTCATTAATGCCAAATGCTTTAGAAAACCTATTACCATGAATAAATCCTTTTTCAAGTGCAGATAAATTATGTTCATTTACAAGTACAATTGTTGTTCCATGAGAGCGTGAGGCTGCTTCTGATAAAAGGAAATCAAGTGAATCACGATAGAGGTGCCAATATAAATTACCGTGTTTCTGAAATAACTTATGTTTTTCAATAGAAGAATAGATATAATCTCCCATTGCTGTTGAAGCAAATGGGCTGGGTGTCGTAGCAACAAAATCTCCCCTTATAAATCTTCCAATTTGTGAATTACCTCTAGATATTAACAAAAACCCAGGGCGTATTGTTGTAATTGTAAAAACATTTGGGCGTGGACAACTATAATTTCCTATTTGTACAGGAATTTCATTGAATCTATTTTGGGGCGGGGAAAATGAAATAACACCACATATAAGAAGATCATTACTCGTACCACTTTTTGAGACAGCAAATGAAGACATTTCAGGATCAATTGATGGAGCTAATTTAGCAATAGTCACGACATTAAGAGGCAAAGGGATATCAAAACCCATTGAAAGTCTTGATTTTTTTGACATATCCTTGTTGAACAATGATAGGCTGAATGTTATAGGTTTATCTTCTTCCTTCTCAAGACTTGCGATGAAAGCGATTTCAATTAGTTTGCCTATAGTAGAAAGTTCTGGAATAGGTTGTTGATTTCTACCACGACGTGGATGGTTTTGATCACGAGTCCATGCATCGATAATTTTTTGAATCCGGCTTTTCTCGAACATTATATTTATCCTTCTCTATCAGCTAACGCCCGGCATAAGCCGCGCGACCCTTCACGCCAGATACAATTGTGTGGTTAGGCAAACATCCTGAATTTACAAGCAAACAATCCTTATTCACCATACAAGCTTTTTTGATACCGATCCTTTCCTCAGTTTCCCGTCCCTGATTTTCTCGGCACGGCATATACGTCCATCTGTTTCCCCTGGTGATCTATAAAGAGCTGTCTGATTTGGCTTCTGTCACAGCGTCCACTTCTTCAGATTCAATTGGCGCTAAGTCAACATTGGCATATTTGAGAAAATCTTCACAAATAAATTGTTTTTTGTCTGCTGTGTTCATTTTTTTAAATCGTTTATATCTCTTCATACCACTTTCGTCTCCAGCATAATAAAATACTTTGCCTAATTCTTGATGGTTACGATCAGTGGCCGTAAAAAGATAACCAGGCAAATTTTTATAAACAGTGATATGAAGTTGAACAGTGTTTTCGCCAATTATATGTTCTTCTATTAAGTCATCAGTTTCTCCCTTAGATTCTAATATAGGAGAAACAACAGCATCCGCCAAGCCCTCTACCACACTACATGCCAAGCCAACGCATCCATTCATTATAAGAGTTAAAATACAGGCAAACAAAAAAACAAAAACTTTTCTATCTTTTTTCACAGGTACTCCTCTAAATAGATGATGATTGTGCAAAAAAATCACATAGCCAGTTTATTATATAGTTTCTGACTATTCCCACAGATTTCTTGCCAACTGCGCAACCGTCTGTGAATAAGGATAGATGTTTGATGCATAGCAGATATCTTTTACTTTGGAATTGTGTATTGAAGGTGCGGCATCGGCTCATATATGTTCAGTAAAATATTAATTATTAAACAACGAAGATGATTTATTAGTTCTAATATAATCAAATTGTTCAATAATTTTTCCACCTAATTGAGTTTTAGTTTTGATTAAAATAGAATATTTCAACAAAGAATTTTCAACTGCCTGTCTATGAAATAGCTGAAAACCCACATAAATGATGTCATCGAATTGACACATATGAATTAATGGTAGTGTATTGAAATGGTAGTAATCAAATTTTTCCTTTTCATTTTCCCCTAAACTATAATATAAATTGCTAATTTTTTCATGATTTATATCGACTTGCCTTTTAAATTGATTAATATCCCTTGGAGGAACTGGTAAAACACACATACATTCCTCAATAACGCAATCAGCGACATCAGGATTTAAAGCAAAAATCTCTACAACGCCATCACTATTTATAAACTTCCTCATAGCTTCTATAATATCCGGTTCAGTTATTCTCTCATTTCGAACACACATAATGCGGATAATTCTTTTACTTTGATTAATATTTTTCAACACAAAATCATGAGAGTAATAATTATTGTCGATTACAACATGACCTGAAAAAATTTTTAAAAGTAATAACTTAAGAAATTTCAGTACTGATTTTCTAAAAATTAAAGTGACAACAATAGCAATAATCGTGACGATAGTATTTAAAAGTGTTGCATCCATAGTTAATTCCGTAAAATTTTAGTTAGTTGAGAAGCCAATTCCGTATCCATTCTTATCATGGAATCTATTGAAACACCAGCAGTATGAGGTGTTAAAATAACATTCTGATATTTACATAATTCTCTAATTGTTTTCTCTTCTTCAATATCAATATCAAGAGCAAATCCTTTTATTAAATTGTTTTTTAGCAAATATGAGATATATGCATTATTCGTTATAACAGAACGTGACGTATTAATTATAAAGGAAGTCTTTTTAATTAATTTCAAATGATCTTTGTTAAGAAGATTTTTTGTTTCAGGCATCAAGGGTACATGTATAGAAACAATATCAGAGTTCGGTAACAAGTCTTTGAGACTAGTAAATTGAATTTGTTTATAATCAGAAAGTATGTCCTGGTGTTTTTCAGGATGTAACGTGTGGCATAAGATATTCATATTGAATGCTTTTGCTAAGTTAATGACATATTTTCCAATTCTTCCACAACCGATCACACCAATCGTTTTACCATAAAGGTCATTGGGGAAACCTCCTAAGCCGTCACGCCCTTTTAATGAGCAAGTTGCTTCATGAGATACTAATAATTTTTTTGATAAAGCTAAAATTAGAGCGAAAGTATGTTCAGCAGTGGATGAAACATTTGAGTTCGGACAGTTAATAACCTTAATATTTTTATCGTTGATAAATTTATTTGAAATATGATCAAGACCTATTGATAGTGTGCCAATAATCTTTAATTGATTAGCATTGCGATAAACAATATCTGACATTTTTTCCTTAGCACCGATAATTAATACATCAAAATTTTGAACCAACTCAATTAATTCCTTTTCATCAGGCCGTGGACCAGGTTCTCTAATTGTAATATCAACATTATACTTATATAGCATGTCGATTGCTTTAGAGTCATAATCAGAAATTGCAATATAAATCCGATGCATAGCACTCTCCTTTAATTAAAATTAAGATAACTGACGCTCTATTCTTTCTTCAGTTGTTTTCTTAATCGCCTTTTTTATAAGAGATTGTAACTTAGATTCATCCAAAAGAGTTATGTATTTCTGCATGAAAGAATTGCCAAATTTTGATGTCAGAATAAATCTAGTTTCTTCGCTTAACAAAGAGCTTATAGCTAAATCATGTCTACTTGAAAACAATGAACTTAGATGAACCTTAGTTCGTTGTTTATTATCATTAAAAATATCGTTATTATTATATTTATAGCCAATTTCAGTTGTTAAGTCACCTTTACTAAATAAAGTTATTTTATATTTATTTCTAATAGTTGAATTTAAATGAATAGGAGAATATAAATCTACTAAAAATGTTCCAATCGCAACAGTATCTACATGCATATTACGAGTCAGGTATTCTATTGTCATATATTCGTCTTCAATAGGTGAATTTGGAATTCCAAATAATAAAAATAAATAATTACTAATTCCAGATTCATGACAATTTTTTAATATTTTAGAAACATTATTTTTATTTATGAAATTTCCTTTATTTACTAATTTCAGAGTAGTCTTACCAATATTTTCTAGACCAAAAAATATTTGCCTGCAACCTGATTGAAATAATTTCCTACAAAATTTAATAGAGAGGAATTTATTTTCAAATCTACTATATAATTCATAAAAAATATTTAAACTATTCTTAATTAAATATGAACACAACTCGTCTAAAACTAATGGCGGAAGGTCTTCATCTACAATACGGAAGTATTGTACATTATATTTTTTTATGTAGTATTTAATTTCGTCTATTATATAATTTATTTTTTTTCTTCTATGTTTATTATCCCACGTATAATATATCGAGCAAAAATCACATTTTGCCCAATAGCATCTTCTTGTTATATTAATAGGAAGAATTGGATACGGGGAAAGATAATTATTCAATTCCAAATCATCAAAATTTGAGTAATAATCATTATGATTAAAATTAATTATTTCTGATTTGCTTGTTTTGTTTGGTATTTTTGATACCGATATTGATTGGTTATTCAACACAACAATTTTATTATCGTTTAATATGTTTGAGTAATTATTAGTTTTGATAAAGTAAATCAGATTCAATAAAGAATACTCCCCTTCATGTAAGACGATAAAATCTAAATAGTTTGACAGGAGAGATTTTGATATTGAATTACATAATCTTGTAGGAATAGAACCACCAAATATGATCTTCACATTTCTGTTATTTTTTTTAATAATTTTAGAAATCAAAAACGATGGAAGAATTTGATCTTCTACAGATATAGTTATTCCTATAATGTCAAATTTATAAATACAGCTATCACTAATTGTACTCTCTAATTTTTTTTCCAAATCAGAGCAATTATGAAGTTCATGAATAATATTCTCAGAAAAATAAGGATTAAAATTGGGAGTAAGCTTCTTTAAAGATAAATGATAATTTGAATTGGAAACCTTATCAAGCTGAGACTGGCAATAATCATCTAACGATAAACAGTGATTAACAGAATCCAACAAATTATTATTTACTAATGCGTTTATAATTAATTCTTTTCGTATTATAAAATCATTCTTACCAATATTTGACAAATAAAATTGCTGGTTTATGTCGAATACCTTACATTCTATATCAACATGATAATTTAAAAATCCCTTGAGATACGTAGGGGCCAAATATGGCATTGAAAAATCATGTGATGGTGGAAATAATAACGCAATTTTCATAATAAATTTTAGAAAATCATTTATGTATTACCATCTAAGGTCAAGCTCAGCAGAATGAACCTTATTTATATAGGACTCAGTAATGTGCGCTTGTAGATTATTAATAATATCGTCTCGAAATTTTAATAATTCTTGTTCAGAATACTCAAAATTATAAAATGGAATTATTTTATTTTCCTTATTAAACCAATATTCATCATCGATTATTTTTTGTTTTTTTGAGAGTTCATATAACATCGTACATGGATACAATTTTGTTATGAATAGTCCAATTTGATCAGGTTGTAGTTTTTTTACTATGCTGATTGTGTCAATGACTGTTTGTTGATTTTCACCAGGATGTCCTATTGATAAAGTAATTCTTAATTTCAGATTTTGAGACCTGATCAATTTAACAGTTTGTATTATTTTGCTAACATATAATTTTTTATTTATATTTTTTAATATGTCATCATTGCCTGATTCTACGCCAATTGAAACCATAAAACATCCAGCTTTTTTCAACATATGTAATGTTTTTATATCAGGTTTGTCCGCCCTTGCAGAACACCACCAACTAATATTTAATTTTTTGTTTATTATTCTTTTGCATAAATCAATTACATGTTTTTTTGAATAAATGAAATTATCGTCATAAAAATCAAATACCGTTATCCCAAAATTATCATAGAAATACTCTATCTGTTTGATAGTATGGGTTACTGGATAATAAACCTGCTTTTTCCAAAAAATACCATTGCAACAAAATGTACAATTAAATGCACAACCCCTTGAAGCTAAGATCGGTGCTATTCTTTTTACCATAGGCAATTGTTTAAAATGAAAAGCCAAAGATTCACAAGCAGGAAAATCCCTTAATTCATCTTCTGTTAATTTGAATAGCGGGAAACTTGATAAATCATCAATTTGCTCTCTCACTGGATTTTGGATTACTTTACTACTTGACCGAAATGTGAGATTTTTTATATTATGAAATTGTCTTTGTGTATTATTTTTAATACATGTTAAAAGTTCTAAAAGCGGATATTCACCCTCACCTCGTATTATAAAATCAATATACTTAAATTTTTTTAAAATTTTTATGTCTAAACAGCTTGCATGTGGCCCTCCTATAATAATCTTAATATCAGGCTTCAATTTTTTTAAGATTCTAGCAAGGGAAAATACACTGTGCCGTTGACGAGTATAGCATGGTATACCAACGATGCTATATGGCTTCAATTCAATAGCTTTGGTAACAGAATTCCACCCTTTTTTGTTATATAGATTGATAATATCACAACATATATTCCGTTCTCGTAAAAATTCACGCAAAGAAACTAAACCAATTGGTATAGGCTCTGCTTCAACTTTTGGCTCATCTATATTCGGAGGATTAATTAATAAAACTTTCATTTTAGCTAGCAATGGAAAACTCTTACAACCCAACCTCCAGAATGGACTATACTTGCCTTTCTTAAACAAATTGGGATACAATTATTTGTTGCTTTGGCAATATATTCATTTTCTAAGTCAAAATTGAGTACTGAAAAGAGAACCGAATCTTTCTTTACCAAATTCCCAAGAGAAAAATAATGCGTTTGTATCCCAGAAAATGGGGTCTCAAAGTCTTGAACTTTTCCAATTAGAGTGTTTTTCCTTTCAATCTTTCTACTTGAACTAATATTAATGATTCCTAGTTCAATAAATTGTTCTAAAAAGATATCTGTCCAATAATCAACCAAGTTTTTACTTGCAGGGACATTACTATCCAATTCTAATGTAACTGCCGTTGAATTTTTCGCAAATTCAAAATAGTTACTTAACCTTGTGTGGGCATCATCAAATGTGTCTTGATAATCATCATTATATTCGATTATATAATTGATATTAAATAGTGGCAAATTGTCACTATATTCTTGACAATATAGATGAGGTATCCCGTTTTCTGGGGTATGTACGTCAATTATAAAATCAAATCCTATAGATAAATATAATAAATAGTACTTTAGACTATCAACTATTGATAAACAGACACTTCTTTTTTTTGCATATTCTTTAATAGTTTGTATATTTTCATTTTTGTCTTGGTATTTTTTTTTAAAATCCCAGGCAAATATTCTATTCCAATTCATTCCAGTAACTGGACTAAATACACCATTTCTTGCATATAAATAATTCTCCCATGCAAAAGGGTTAACTCTTGGCACTATCCTAATAAACCCTTTAAAAAATGATTTATTTATAGATTTTAGACGTTTTATTAGATTGCACAGTACTAAAGTGCTTAATGTTTCATTCCCATGAATTTGAGATTGTAGATAAATTGAAGGGTTACCGTCTTTATTACTTCCAAAATCATATGGCTTAATTAATTCCAGAAAATTCTTCATTATCTGACCTTTATCTTTCTCGTCCTCTTTTAAATGACTACCGAACCAGTTATTATATAGTTTCTGACTATTCCCACAGATTTTATGATTGTTGACCAAAAATTAGCAAAAAACAGTTTTTCTAACTGTATATTACAATAATTTGGATATTAAAACAAAAATCCGGACAAACTGCTTGAAGGCTATCTCACCTGAAGTTTTGAAGTTCAGATATCTTGCCAACTGCGCAACCGTCTGTGAATAAGGATAGATGTTTGATGCATAGCAGACATCTGTAACGACCTGCATAAGGGGCTGGCAGCCCCTCTTAATGCAATTGCTAGCTGGCGACCTTAAATGTAACTGCGAAATTTACAAAAAAGCACAACCCAATTATGAAAAAGAAACATGTTAACCAAAACGCCCAATCAAGTGAAATTTCAATTGCTTTTGGTGTCAACGATGTTTTCTGTCCCCAAGCATTTTTTACCCACTTTGCAGAGAGGTAGTAAAATATAGTTCCTGATACAACAGACAAGCACCAGAAAGTCCATGACCAATAAATTGAATCACACAGGTAATTTGAAAGTGGCTGATTCTGGGGGACAGAAAGAAAGCTTCTGAGAAAAAGAACGGGAAGTACAAGGGATGCAGTAGCTAACCCCATAAGTGTACTAATAACTTTTTGGTATCTGTCATTTACTTCAATTTTCCATTGTTCTTTTTGCATCTTGTCGTTCATTTCTATTTAATTATTTGAGCAGCACGTTAGCTGATATCGCCAAACTCTCGACGCAAAACCCCTAATACATCGCCAAAAGTCTCTTTGATATTACCTTTGGAATATCTTATTTGATTAACACCTGAGATGTTTGAGAATTCCTTTGTTCCTTCTTCTTTTAATACAATGGCCTTCGTGAAACCTAATCTGCCTTGAAATAAGCCAATTTCATGAATAACGTTTTGCCGTGCCATCAAAGTACCATCATCCATTACATCCTCACCTGTCATTACCAAGATGGCAAATGAAGATTTCTCTAGCATTTCAGCAATTATATCACGAATTGTGTGACCAGTTCTAGAACCTGTTTCATAAGCTATAACATCGAAACCGTGTTGATCCTGCAAATGATCCTTAAGGTCACGCCATTGAATAGAATTGCCATGACCAATAAATATTTTTGGTTTTTTAATTTTCTTTTTAGGCTTTTCAGGTGATGGGATAAAACAATCTATAGCAAAATTATCTATAACATTGCACAACCTAAGGATATTCTCCCGTGATCCAGATGCAACAGACACCTCAGTATCAATATCATAATATTTAGGATTCCAAATGGTTATGTCCATGCTTAGATCAGGGTTTGAAACCCTTAGCTTGGCATATACAAAATCGCCCCTAATTTCAGCAAGGAATTCATCAATTGTATCATAGACCCATTCCTCTTGTTCTTTTTCTACTTTAAGATTACGTATTTCTGTCTTTGATGCATCTGCTGAAATATCCTTTAGTTCGTTAATGAATGCCTCAATAGCATTCGGAGTAAATATAACTCTATTATATCCTTTTTTACGTTCCATGCATTTCCTCCGCTAACTTTGATTTAACGTGCCTAAAAGCCCGATTTGTTTTCGTGCATTATTGCTTACAAAGAAGTTCAGATATCTTGCCAACTGCGTAACTCAAAAATTAGACGATTCTAATGTAGATATGATTTGTATATCACAATTTTAAAACATTTCAATTTGTTACGTGAATAGCAGTATCAAAGTTTCGATTCAATCAGTCTCAATCTAGTTTCATGTTGATCAAGTAAATTATTCCAAAATCTAACCATTTTGGCAACGCCTGCTCTGTCTGGATTATCCTTGAACTTTTTAACCCCGTTATTAATTTCTTCTGAATAAAAAAGCTTACAAAAATCATTGAGCTTCTGAAGAGTTACTATACTCTCCTGATCGAGATAATCATAAACAGTACCGTCGGATATTGTCTTATTCACTGTCCAAAGAATGATTTTCTGAAAATCGAATAAGACCAAACAATCTTCCATATTATCGCTGTTAGAAGCCATAAGAACCTTATCGAGTAATCCTTTCCATTCCTGAATTTTCGAAATGTTAAACGATATCTCGAATTTAATATTTCTTTTAATTTTCTTTTTTTTCAGGCAAGCGAGAATAAATGAAGCAAGTAAAGTAACTAAGGTGCCGGCAATAATACCGACAAACAGCCAGAAGCCATTGTTAAATGCTTGTGACCACCATAGACAAGTTGTGGGCTCGGCGATAGTTTGGGCAAAGGTTTCATTCATTTAGGGAATCCTTTATTCAACTGTATAACGGGTTCTTCAGCCGCAGCGGTTAGCTGTCGACTGCAAGTGAGGAATTTAAGGGTCAGGTTTTCATTCTTCACTCTCCAGTAGATTCTGTCAAGAATGAAGACCTGGCCCCTATGTTTTCCCATATTGGAATCCAAGGGTTAACTCTTTTTTGAAACAACACCGGCTGGAATGAATGTAAAAGATCTGCCATCATTTTCACTGGTCTTGGTACAAATTAATTTATATTCATGAACTTCATCGAAAATATGATGATTCTTATTTTCCCATCTAACTCTGATTTGTACTGTGATCTCACCATTTTTGCATACATCGTTTTCCAAATTTAATGCCCCAGAGCTAAAAGGTGGAGAGTCTGGTTTAGCTTTTATGGTTTCTCCAGATTTCAATATGGGGACGATAGCCTTTGGTAATGGATCGTAACGATATGCTATCTTAACCCCTCCCGGTTGCTCTGAGGCTTTTATCCATTCTCCATGCCAACCCCGTTCTCCGTATCTAACATCAAAACCAATATTAAATGCTGTAAATCCACTATAATTACTTACGCTCAACTCAATAGCTACATGGGTGCCTTTTGTGCTCTGTCCGAGGAATATAGGGGTAATATCTATCAATGGTTTATTTTGCCCTACAAATACTTTCCCTGTCCTTTTAAATGAAAGCAGAGTAATGATTACCAAACATATATTTGCTAAAGCTATAATTTTAAAGGGTAATTTATCGTCCTGTGAAAAGAGGTTAAAAAGAGAAACACACTGTGGAAAGAGGTAGAAAAGATTGATACAAGTCCAAATAAATAAAAGCACTATAAGGATTATTAAGCATTTTTCTTCAGTCCTTAGATTTTTCATTATCAGCCTGCTTAACCTTTTTAGTCATTCTCAGAAAATCAACAAGTCGGGACATTAATTTAATCGAGATTTCATCAAGGGTTCCTCCTAGACGTCCATAACTTTTCTCTTTTAAAGGCTATCTCGCCATATGTTTTGAAGTTCAGATATCTTGCCAACTGTGTAACACTAATCTTGAATAATTTTATTGAATATATCAACTGGAAACCTTAAATTTTAGGACTATTAAATTGTTGTCGTGAATAGCAGATATCTTTAACGCTTCGGCTAAGCGGATTGCAAAGGAGCTCAGCAGATTCGCCTGTCCGACTTTCAGCCGATTGTTGGACTATTTGAATTCACCTTTATTGGGGGCAACTTGGTGTCAACAGCTTGAATTGTGAATTAAGGCTTGGCAATTAAGCCGTTATCTTTTTTCTTTCCAATTCTGTAAGCGTCAACAACACTAAAAATCCAGCAGAAAATTATCAATAACAGGGCGAGATAGAATATGAGGCTGTCGGAAGTGGTGGATGCCTGGGTGGCTGCTTTTGAAATAGCGTTCATATCAATTGCCCCGCCCCCGGACTCAATTTTTTCAAGGATGGTAACAGCTTGTTGTACTGCTTTCACTATAATTACCAGCATGCTGGCTGAGACTGTAAGCATCAAAACAAGACCCCGTTTATAATGCTTTAGAATAGTCTGACCCAGGCCTGGAAATACCAAACCTGATAAAAGCGCTCCTTTTAATGAGTTCTTCATGATATCCTTTTAGCCTTCCACCTTCAGTTTATCCACCTAACTACCATATTGTTTGGATAAGTCAAAATTTTTGTAAAATTTGTCTTGACAACTTTACTAATTTGATTATATTGTATTAAATATGCTGAATTCACAGTCACCAATACCATTATATCATCAATTGGCTGATATAATACTTGCAAAAATACGTTCCGGGGAATATCCGTCCGGCTCAAGGATTCCTTCTGAAAACAAGCTTGCAGCCTTTTATGGCATTGGTCGTCCGACTGCCAGACAGGCCACGGATCTGCTGGTTCGCAAGCGCATGCTTGTAAGAAAGAGGGGTTCCGGAACTTTTGTAGGAGAAAGCCGGAAAGAGGTTGATCTTTTTTCTCTTGGAGGGACGATTTCATCTTTTCACAAAAAGGGTATATCAATAAAAACGCAGATAATAGAAGATATCCGATTGGAGACAATTGAAAATGATTCAGAGAATCCTTTTTCAGGCAAGGAGGCTTATTTCTTTTCAAGACTCAGCAGGGTTGAGGATATGCCGGTTCTAATAGAGGATATTTATCTGCATAGCACTTTATTTTCAGGTATAGAGCGGTTTAATCTTCAGGGCCGCTCTCTTTCAGAGATAGTCGAGGCACAATATTATATGCGTCCGACAGGCGGGAAACAGAACTTCAGAATCGGGTATTTAACAGGGGAAAAAGCAAAAAACCTGAATATATCTTCGGGCATACCCATACTCACGGTAAATCGGTTTCTCCACTTTGAACAGGCAAAAAATGCGATATATTCTGAACTTTTTTGTCGAACCGACCAATTTGTATTTTCACAGAGCCTGTTTGAAAAATAGGGAATTGAAGCGAAAAAGTGTGAGGATGAGGTCAAATTTTTTCAAATTTGAGGTTAATAGCCAGCCTATTGGCTGAAAATTTGGGAAGATTTGAACCATTTTCACGTTTTTGCAGCCAATTCATCAGTTTTTAAACAGACTCTTAGCTAATAGGAGGTATCATATGATTGATCGAGGCTACTATGACGGATTCGGGGGGGCTTATCTTCCTGAGGTCCTTGTCGCAACCTTCGATGATCTCGAAGATAAGTTTATTAAAGCAAAAAACGATCCATCCTTCTGGAAGGAATATACTGATATTATGTCAACGTATTCCTGCAGGCCGACTCCTGTTACTTTTGCCGAAAATCTTACAGAACACTTTAAAGGTGCACGTATCTATATAAAGCGTGAGGATCTGAATCATACAGGCGCACATAAGGCAAATAACGTTATGGGGCAGGGGCTTCTGGTAAAGAGAATGGGAAAGACAAGGGTCATTGCGGAGACAGGCGCCGGACAGCATGGCGTGGCAACTGCAACAATGGCTGCGAAATTTGGATTTAAATGCACCATATATATGGGTGAAGTTGATGTTCAGCGGCAGCGTCCCAATGTT
>SDBT01009186.1_pt1 | contig 16073 bp, 36 predicted proteins | sample 2277101 | NCBI WGS metagenome assembly SDBT01 (sample SAMN10404973, study PRJNA504765) | marine sediment metagenome | isolation source: marine sediment core GS10_PC15, 103 cmbsf | place: Arctic Ocean: Southern Knipovich Ridge | collected 2010 | reverse complement strand
CCCGCCTTTGAGGGGAAATATATAATGGGTGCTGTAAAAAATAATGATGGCTCAGCAGGGAACGTGGCTATACATATTTTAGGAAAAAAATAACAATTATGCCAGACACATATATAAGAAATGATAGAGTTTTAATTGATGCAACAAATTTAGGTGCAGGTAGTGATACCAATCTAAATTTAGGAGATTATTTTTATAAAACATTAAGTGCAGATTTTACCTTAACAATTTCCAACCCCCCTGCAACGGGAAAGTCTTTTGGTTTTATTTTAGAACTTACTAAAGATGCAACGGCTACTGAAAGATTCTTAACTTTCCCTGCATCTGTTAAATGGGACGGAGATGTAGACCCCGTATCTTTAACTACCACTGGACAAGTTATGTTAATTGGTTTTACTACGAGAAATGCAGGAACAACTTATCATGCTGTATTAATCTCAAGAAATTCTAAATAATATGGCTACCATAACTAAAATTTTAAAAAGGAATTATTCAGGTCAAATTAATCCAAGAAAGATAACAAGGAAATTACATGGGTGGTGGTCTGCTGATTCTGTTATAAAGGATGGAAGCGATAACGTAAGCCAGCTATTTGATTTATCAGGTAATGGCAGGCACGCAACCCAATCAACGGGGGCTAATCAACCTAATTTTATAGCAGATGGCGGAGCAAATTTTAACAATCTTCCAGTGATAAGGTTTAATGGCACTACAAACTTTTTAGAAGTTGCAGATTTTGATTATGTGGATTATACGAAAATTAATGTATGGATTATTTTATCAAATGATGGTACTGGCGGTATAATATCCCCACTTGGACATAGTGATACAAATATGCAACGTTCATGGAGTTTTGCCAGAACAATAGGTAAAAAAATATTTTATAGGCTAAGTGGTGATGGGATAACATTAGATAAAAATATAGCAGGGGCAGCGGTATTAACAGATAATCAAGCATATCTGGTGAGTATGCAATATAGTATAGATACACTATCTGTGTTTTTAGATGGGTTGGATAATTTCGGTTCTTTTATTACAAACAATACAATTTCAAGCGCACATGATTCAACTGCTAAATTAACAATAGGTACGTTACTTGCATCTGGATTGCCGATAAATTTATGGGCTGGAGATATTGCAGAAATAATACTGTCAGGTATAATAACAGCTAATGAAGGGGCATTGATTGATAAATATTTACTTTTAAAATATGGCATTTAAAATCTATACAATAGAGGCTGACTGGCAAGCTAAAGAAGCAGAATATCATACGTGGGCTTCTGCTAATGTGTCAAGGTATAATGCTGATCAGTGGGCACTTGTAGCTCGCTCTAAACACCCCAGTGCGGATGTGTGGTATCTGTTGATACCAGCAAGTCATTCTGACACAGGCGAAGCATGGGATGAAGCATGGCGATTAACAGAATAAATTATGGCAGTAATAATTAATAACTAACTTATTATGAAAATATTCCAGGAGAAAGATGGCAGTTTTAGTTGGAGAAAAGCATTAACTTGTGTAGCAGGATTCTGTTTTCTATTTAGTGTAGTAATGTATATTGCTGGATTTCCTGAATTACCTACTACCTATCAAGGAATTATAACAGCAGTATTCGCAGCATATTTCTTAAAAGATAAGTTAAGAGCTCAAAAATGAAAAAATGGAAATACCCAGATTGGCTAATGCCAGAGACGATAGATATGCTTATATATGCCTTACTAACGGCATGTGTAGTTGCCGCAGCTATTTGGGGGATAAATAAATAAATTATGGCAAAGAAAACTTGGCTTTTGGATGCAGGACATGGTGGAATAAATGAAGATGGCATTTATGTTACTGCTCCAAACTTTGACCCTAGGAAGCCAGACACTTGGCACAAATCTTATTATCACAATAAAGATGTCAGGATTTACGAAGGGGAATATAACAGAAAGATAAGAGATGAGTTAATAAAACTCATCAATAAAGACGGCAAGATGCAATGGTTTGTTATTAATCATGATTACGGAGATGATTCTTTAAGAAGAAGATGTGTAAGGGCTAATAATATTTATGCTGCAGGCGGAGATTGTGTATTTGTATCTATACATGGAAATGGTGGAGGTGGTAGGGGGATAGAAGGATATACATCACCAGGGCTAACCAAATCTGATCCAATATGTACTGTATTTTTGGAGGAAGCTGCAAAGGAGTTCCGGGAACAAAAACTGAGGACTGATCCATCTGATGGCGATCCTGACAAAGAAGCTAATTTTTATGTGCTAAAACATACCCATTGTCCGGCTTTATTGATGGAGTGGTTTTTTATGGACACATTAAAAGATTGTAAATTTATGCTTACGGAGGAATGTCATCAGAGAGTGGCTTTAGCAATGTATAAAGCAATGAAGATAGTTGATGCAAATCCAGAATTATAGAAATAGAGGTTGAAGGTTAACGAAAACAAACTATATGAATGTTTTTGAAATATTATATGCTTCATTAAGAATTATAATAGAGATAATAACTATATTTGCATTATCATTTTTTTCAGGTATTTATTTATCAAATTATTTTTTTAATTAAAACCATATTATCCATGACAAAAATCGGAAAAGTTTTAAGAGGCGCAGTGAATTTCGCCAAAAGAGTAGCATTGGGAGGGGGGGATATTATACCTCTCAATTTAAGAGCTAACAGAGCTGCCCCGGAGGGCGGTGATGGTAAATTTGATTATGTTCGATTAGTAACCAGTATAATTATGCTGGTGCTCGTAGCGGGCTTCCTATTCGGCAAGGTGACCATGGAGCAGCTAACGAACTTATTGGAGTTTCTGAAGTAATATTGACCTAGTGGTAGGCGTAGTGCATATTGCAGGGTGACTATACGAGTAACAAAGGAATCCTATTCATGGGTAAGCCGAGTAGTGGAAACAACCCGTCTCGTCAAATCCCTGCCTACCGTTTTATTATGGCGAATTTGCTATAATTAAGATAATTGCCCCGCGAGTGAAGTGAGTGGTCTTTTTACTTTGGGCTTCTGAGGTATTTTCAGCTATTCATTTCCGAGCGGGACACTTAAATAAAAACGGGGCAGACTAAATAGTTAATACCGGAGTATTCAAACATTTAATCCACCCCTGGGTGCACCTACAGACAAAAGTAAAAAAACTTCCTAAAAAATTAGGTTATTAAGAATATAGTTTTTATGTTTGCCCTTGCGGGGTGGAGCAGACGGTAGCTCGCTTGGCTCATATCCAAGAGGTCGTAAGTTCAAATCTTACTCCCGCAACAACAAAAGTCAGCAATGAGACAATTTTACACAAACATTATATTCCACGCCTAACTCACTGCTTGAGGTTTCTCTTGCTGGCTACCAACATTAGTAGGGGTTAGTGCGTGGTTTTTTTATTTATGAAATGTAATAAATGTAATGGATCGGGACAGGTAGATAATCAAAGGTATTTAAATATGAGTAATTCACAAGCATTTGAGCAAGGTATCCCTACAATGAAAAAATGCAATAATTGTGCAGGTATGGGCTATGTAGGAATTGACTTAAATAGGATGAAACATACTATGCTTGTAATTTTTAACCAAGCTACAATGAGCAAATCTCTTAAAAAAGATTTGAAATATCTATTAAAACAATTAGCAGATTATCCCGAATCAATTATTAAAGATAAATAGATGGAAGGTTGGATAAAATTATATAGGAAAATTGAGGACAATCCCTTATATTTTAGTGAGCCATTTACAAGAATAATGTCGTGGATTGATCTGTTAGTTTTAGCCAATCACACAGGCAATTTTTTTTATTGCAGAGGTATCAGGGTGAATATAAAAAGCGGACAAGTTGGTCGTGGAATTGAAACATTAGCAACTCGTTGGAAGTGGTCCCGGGGCAAGGTAGAACGCTTCTTAAAACAGCTTGAAAAAGACAATCAGATAATAAGGCAAAAAAACAACGTAACTACCCTAATATCAATAGTTAATTGGTGTGAATACCAAGAAGGTGATAAAGCAAATAATAATACAAACGGTAAAGCAAGTAGTAAAGCAGACGGACAGCAGATAGTAAAGCAAACGGACACAATCAAGAATGATAAGAAGGTTAATAATGTAAAGAATGATAAAGAAGTATATAATGACACTGATATTTCCTTTAATAATTTCTGGGAAACCTATGATAAGAAAAAAGGTCATAAAAAGTGTCTGCCTAAATGGAATAATGGAAGTCTATCTAAGGAAAATAAAAAATTAGCCATAGATTATCTACCCGGCTATAAGGAAACGGAGCCGGATAAAAAGTATCGCCAAAATCCATTGACCTATTTGAATGGTGAGACATGGAATGATGAATTGATCAAAGAGGAGACTTCAGAAAGCAAGCAAGATAAAATTCGTAAAAATCTGAAGGTAAAATGGGAAAAAGAAGATGCCGGAAAAACTAACTAAAATTTGATATTATGAAAAAAAGTAGGCGTAGATACATGGTTCTGAAAATTATTACCACCATAAACGCTAATGGAGTTACAACAAAATTAGGAGGGTGTGCGGGTTATATACCTGTTTTTGCTACTAAAAAAGAAGCCCAAAAAGCAGCTGGAAAAAAGTTTGAAATTATGAAAGTAACCGAACACTATGGAAAATAAAAACGAATTAGCAGATGCCCTACTCTACATAGTAACACTCTGCGGATATTACCCGTTAAGTGAAAATGAGATAGATGTCCTGGTTAAATATATCAACAAAAACGATTCAACCCTATCTGTGGTGAAGCTAAACGAAATGTTTGACTTAGCCATTAAAGATAAGCTGGGAATAGAATTGAAGGGACGGCTGAGCGTAAAGGAATATCTAAGGGTTAAGTATGCCCGGGATAGGAACTCTCCGGTAGAGCAGGAAATCCAAGAAGCTAATGAGCCCACAGACAAGCAAAAGGAAAAGATGCGTAAAGAATGGCTCCAGGATATTGTATTTGTAAGAATAGATGATTTTTTCAAAACCGATGCTTACAAAATAACCGATTACGGCAATGTGATATACAACTATCTGGACAGAGCAGGGCTGCTCACCTTTTCAAAAGAATTACAAGAGAAGTTTTTTAAAATGGAAAAAATCAACTTATCTAAAAAATTGAGTAATTCAAATGAACCCCTATCAATTAAAACCATCATTGATCAGAGCGACAAACTGACTAAGATAAATTATAAACATTACGCCCTGGAGCAATTTCTCAGAACCTGCAGGCAGGAAAATCGGGACATCATAGGAGAGATTAAAAGCCATGAGCAGAGGCAGGAATATGAAACAGCAATTAAATAAAGATAAAATAATATTGGATTTATGTGGGGGGACTGGTGCTTGGTCCGGACCATATAAGGAAGCCGGTTATGATGTCCGAGTAATTACATTGCCCAGATATAATATAACCAATTATTTAGTGCAGCATGACTGTGTTTGTTTAAATCCTTATGGAATTTTGTTTGCTACTCCCTGTACAGTTTGGGCTAATAGTGGTGCAAGATGGTGGCAGGGTAGAGAATTTAAAGAGATAGCTAATGATATGTTAATACTTTCAGCAGGACTTTATATTATAGCAAAGAGTAATCCTGAGTTTTTTGCAATAGAAAATCCGGTTGGTAAAATGCGTAAAATTTTAGGTGATCCACAATTAAGTTTTAATCCATGTGATTATGGAGATCCGTACACCAAAAGAACTCTATTGTGGGGCAAATTTAATATACCAGAAAAAGATGCTGTAAAGCCAATACAAGGAAGCAAGATGCACCTTATGGGTCCTGGAAAAAAGAGACAAGAAACAAGAAGTATTACACCACCAAGATTTGCACAAGCATTTTTCAAAAGTAATAAATAAAGGCAGGAATATGAGAAATCAATTAGCTGAAATGAAAGCTGGAATATATTTAGGGGATTGTATGGAAATAATGAGCAAAATGTCTGACAATAGTATTGATTCAATAGTAACTGATCCTCCGTATGGATTGAGTTTTATGGGTAAGAAATGGGATTACGATGTACCGCGCGTAGAGATATGGAAAGAAGCATTGAGAGTATTAAAACCAGGTGGACATTTACTTTCGTTTGCAGGTACTCGCACACAACACAGGATGGCGGTAAATATAGAAGATGCCGGATTTGAAATAAGGGATATGATTTGCTGGGTATATGGTTCGGGATTTCCCAAATCACTTAATATAAGTAAATCATTAGATGGTGTTTTAGGTAAACAGGGAAAAGGTTTTAATCATGCGGGATATGATGGACGAAATGCAGAATTTAAACAAGATTTGACTAAACGTTCGTGTTATGGATATAAATTTAACCCTAAAACATATAAAGCCAAACAATGGGAAGGTTGGGGGACTGCCCTCAAACCTGCATTAGAACCCATTACAGTAGCCAGAAAGCCCTTGTCGGAAAAGACGGTAGCAGCTAATGTATTGAAATGGGGCACAGGTGGTATAAATATTGATGGATGCAGAATTGAAACCGATGAGAAAATAATGAATCAAGGAAGGAATGTAGAATCAGCAATAAGTAAAGGTATATATGGAGATAGTAAATCTCAAAAAACACATCAAACAGAAGGTCAAAAATTAGGTCGTTTCCCTGCAAACTTTATTCACGATGGCAGTCAAATGGTATTAGATTTATTTCCTGACACAAAGAGTGGTGGAGGATATAAGGGTAATGTCAAAGATGGAACCGGAATGTTTGGTAGCGGAAAATCATTTGAAACTGATTATGTAAAACCAGATAGTGGTTCGGCAGCCCGTTTCTTTTATTGTGCCAAAGCATCAAAACGTGATAGGAATGAGGGGCTGGAGGAGGTTGAAGAAAAGAGGTCAGCAGCATCAGAGTTTAGACCAAACCATTTAGAAAAATCTTTAAAAGGCGAAGGAGGAAATCCCTATGGAAGGTGGAAGCCAATAAAGAATAACCATCCAACCGTAAAACCTACTAAGCTAATGCAATATTTAGTTAGATTAGTAACCCCACCAGAGGGGACAGTTTTAGACCCTTTTATGGGTTCTGGAAGCACAGGTAAGGCGTGCAGATTAGAGGGCTTTAAATTTATAGGCATAGAATTAGACCCTGAATATTTTAAGATAGCTGAACAAAGGATTAACTTAGAAAAGACTAAGCTACAATTATTCTAATGATTGATAAATTCATAAATAAGATCCACCAGGGCAATTCTTTAGATATTCTAAGGCAGATGCCGGACAATTCAGTGGAATCTATCATTACAAGCCCGCCTTATTGGCAATTAAGATCGTATGAAGGTATTCCAGATTATATTTGGGACGGCAAAAAAGATTGTGAGCATGATTTTGAACAGATACGTGTCCCAGCTCCTAATTCAAGTGGTGGAAAACCATCAGAAACAAATCAATACGCAAAAATGTTATCAATAAAGGGAAAAGAAAATTATTCAGAATTTACAGATTATAAAGATAGGGCAACGTATTCCCATTTTTGTAGTAAATGTGGTGCTTGGAAAGGACAATTAGGATTAGAACCGACACTTCAACTTTTTCTGGAGCATATATGGCAGATAATGGATGAAACTTACCGGATATTAAAACCTACCGGCACCGCCTGGATTAATTTAGGGGATACCTACGGTACCGTTTCGGGTAGAATGGGATCATCGTTGAAAATAAAAAATCCTAAATTATCTGAAAATGCTCAATCATCACAAGATTTTAAGCAACCTAAAAGTATTAATAAATGCCTCCTATTAATCCCCCACAGGTTTGCCATTGGTTGTATTGATAGGGGTTGGATTGTTAGGAATGATATTATCTGGGCAAAACGAAATGGAATGCCGGAAAGCTGTAGGGATAGGTTTGCTAAAAAGCATGAGTATTTATTTTTAATGGCTAAACAGCAGAAGTATTATTTTGATCTGGATGGAATACGAGAAAAAATAATAAGTCAAAGTAGAACAAAAATATTACAACCACATAATAGCAAATATAACGAACAGAAAAAAGGAAATGCAAAATCATTATCACAAAGCCGGCAACAAAAAAGAATGATGGGATTACCCGAAGGACATATTAATGGCAAAAATCCAGGGGATGTATCAGATTTTTGGGATATCCCTACAAGTCCATCAATCGGGAATCATTATGCAAGCTATAATTTTAAGTTAATTGAGAAACCAATTATTGCCGGTTGTCCTGAAGGTGGTATCGTGCTGGATCCGTTCTGTGGAGTGGGTACGACCTTAGTCAGGGCATTACAACTCGGCAGGCGGATTATTGGCATTGACGGGTCCAAAGAATATTGTGAAATAGCGGAAAAGAAAATAAGCAAAGAATTAAATCAACTACAATTATTTTAACCATTAAAACTCAATAAAATGAAAAAATTAACTAAAGAAAAAGCATTGGAAAGAATTGAATATATAAAATTTATTTCTAATGACGAACAAAATCATGGAGAAGCCCATGAAGAAGAAGACAAATTACATTACTGGTTTATATGTTGTGTAGCTGATAATATGTATGCCGAAAAGGAATTGTCAGAAATAGCCAATATTGTAATATCTACTAATGATATTGATTTTACAAGATGGTACGAATAAATCACTTGGCGGGGATTTTTTATCCCAAATACTTGATATTGTCAATAAGATTTTTTATTTTTGCCGGATGGATACTTCAAATCTAATTTCTCAAGCTCAGTTTGCCAGAAATATTAAAAGTAGTCCCCAATGGATAACTCAGCTTATTAAAGACAAACGATTATCGGTTGTAATGGTTGGTGATATTCCCTACGTAAATAAGGACTCAAAAATAAAACCTGCAAGCAAAAAAATTCCTGCTTAAAAAAATATTTTACAAAATCGGCTTAATTTGGCTGGAAACGGCAAAAATAAAATGAAAATAATTGCCCATTTACTTGATATTATCAAGTAGAGTTTTTATCTTTGTAGTATTGTTAATTAAATATATTAATCATGGAATTATTTAAAGTTACAAATACAGAGTTGCGAAAAAAGAACCCAAGTGAATTTGGGGAAAAAGCTCTAATAGATATTTTTGATGCAAGGAGTAAACGACATATTTACGTTATTCATCTTGAAAAATCAGAGGAGTTTAAAAATAGCAAAACTCCTTATGGTTGGGAGAGTCTGGTGGAAGATGCAGAAACTTTTAAGTTTATAAGTTGCATACCTGGTCCAAGTAAAGGATTTCGTCCTTATTATATTGACGAATTTTTGCACCGGAATTAATTAACTAAAACCCAAAACAATGAAAGCAATTGAAGCATTACAAAAATCTAACATGGTTAATCAGGGGTCTTTGGTTGATGTCATGGACACAATTAAAGGAGCTATTAAAGCTGGTTTATATCACTGTTATTACAGTAAGCAACTTACTGAAGAGATAATTGAAAATTTAATAAAAGATGGCTACGAGGCATCTCCTCAGAATGCTCCTTCATACTATATATATTATTATAAAATTAGTTGGAAATATGCCAAAGCCAATTAACTAAAACCCAAAACAATGAGCAAGAAAACACAATACCCGATTTACCTTAAACATTCAAAGTGGGGTTATTATTGCCTTCTTAATAAGAAGGAATCTCTACAAATTGGATTATATGGATACTCAACTTCAATTCAGTATGATTCAGACAATAAGGGTACGTGGGTGCATCGTGATAATTGGAGAGCTAAATGTACCGAAATAACCAAAACTGAATTTAAGAAAGCTGCCAGGACAGCAAAGAAAATTTTACAAGAAAAATTAAAAACCTAAAATAGTGAAAACGGCAAAACAAAAAAAAATAAAATACATTAAGCATATTTGTTTGGGTACGAACAAGTGCTATATATTCCAAGGTTATTTATCCGGTGAACTTAATATCTCAATAAACTGGGGCTTAAATTAAAATCTAAAACCATGAATACAAATCATTTGCGATATGACTTAACAGAAGCGAGTTTTGAGTGTAATGAAAATAGGCACGCACAAAAAGTAATGAAAGAGCTTGGTATTACATATCAACATTCAACTCCGCAGAGTATGGGTGATCAGTGGTGGTTTTGGAATTGCGAAAATTTGCCTGATAAGTTACCAGCTTATTTAACACCACTTAATCTTAATCCAATGGAGTGTATTGGCTATGGGTTAAGCAAAGAAGATGCAGAAAATATTCTTGATTATAATTCAAAAAAGAACTAATACCATGAAAACAAAAATGAATAATTTAATATTTTCAAGAAAGAAATTTACCTGGAAGGAGGCAATAAGTTATGCTAATAAACATAATTTAAGATTGGCATCTGCTAAAGAATATTCCGACTATTTTGATTGGAATAATTTACCAACAAAGAATTGGTTTCATTTAAATACAACATCTGTAGTTCCTCTAAATAAAAACGGGATATTTGTTTATAATAAAAATTTACAGGTTTTAAAAGGACAGATTGTACATTCAGGAAAAAACAGAAAGTTAAGAGCAATTTTTATTAAAGATCACTAAAATTTATCAAAAACCATGACAACAAAAATGAGAAAAGAATCCTTAGATGCTTATGAGAGGATCCGGTATAGTTTGCCTCGTAGAGAGCGACAAGTTTATGAGGCATTTGCTAAGATAGGACCAGCTACCAATCGTCAAATATCAATAGAAACCGACTTGGAAATAAATCAAGTTACAGGACGGACAAACCAATTGGTAAAAGATGGCATTATCTATGGAAAGGATAAAGTCCTGGATTTAATATCTAATGTACCGGCAACCCGTTGGGATGTAGTCCCGGTAAATGGACAATTAAAAATATTATGAATACAATTAATCCAATAATAGGCTTGCCGAAGGGTCCCCAGGAAAATCCATTGAAAGTTCCGCAATATGTCCTTGACGCGCGCCAAAAGATAACCAAAAAGCAATTTCTATCATTTGTCAGCAAAGACTTTAGGCAATTCCCAGAAAAGAAAAAAGAAGTCGTTAAAATGAGAAACATGGGTACCTTAAGGAGGTGCGCGGAAGAAGATTTAAAAGAATTGATAGCTACGGCAAAATACGAAAGCGAAAAAGGTGGAAATATGGATAAAATAACCGCATTATATAGCTTAATTGAATTAAAAAAACAAGAATATGGAGTGATATGTAATTACATCACTAAAAACAGATAAAATGGACGCAAAAAAATATAGCGAAATAATTTTAGTCGCTTTAGAGCAAGGTGTGAGTGGCAAATTAAAAACCCTGGTCCAAGAAATAGTAGGTAAAAAGGCAATCCATAAATATGATGTTACATTTGAATATCATAAAGAATGGAAGGAAAAACTCAAGAGTCAAACAATAGAAATTCTTGATGGATATACCAACTCCAAGCTATCTAAAATAGTGAAGGAGATAGAGAATCAAAAAGCAACTGTTATTCATTACGAGCCAGATGAAGAAATATGGAATGATGGTTTAGACAGGGCAATTGAAATAGTAAAAAAAGAGATAGCTAAAAAGGATTAATGACACCCAAAAGAATACAAAGACGTAGGGTCAAGGGCTGGAGGTTACCCGCCAATACGGTTTGCGTAACAAGACCAGGAAAGTGGGGCAATCCTTATAAGGTTGGAGAGGAATATAATTATGAAGGGGGATTTAAAAAAATAGAAAATACTCAAATGGCAGTTAATTCCTATCAACAATCTATTAAATTTTTTGGGTTTCCTGTCAGTAAAGAGCAGATAAAAAGAGGATTAAAGGGAAAAAACCTTGCTTGTTGGTGTCCATTAATAGATAAAAATGGTAATCACATACCGTGCCATGCAGATATTTTACTAAAAATAGCTAATGAATGATAGGTATTTACAGCAAATAGTATTATATTTAATCAAAATTAAAAAATAAAACCATGCTTCAAAATAAAATCACCAAACAAGAAAATGCAGTAGAAAAATACTTCTGCGAACCTTTTGATAAGGCACAGCGAGTTCCAATGAGCAAGGAAAGCACAGAATTTCTTATGTGGTTATTAAGGTCTGAGAAACTAAGGGATTTTACTGAAAAGAAGAAACCATTTATAATGAAAGTAATTGAGAGTAGATTGAAAACATGGTTTAGTTTTTCCATAAGGGATAGTAGATTAACTTTATTTATCGCAATTATATCGAAAACTCCGGGAACGGCAATAATGTATTTGACTTACCTGCAATATTGGTGCAAAAAGAATGAAACTGAAGAAATTGATTTAAATAAATTCTGTCGTGAAATATTTCCTATGGGCTTCCTAAGTAAAGAGGATTTAGAAAAAATTTGGGATGGACAAAAAGTTCTAAGAGAAAAAGAGGGATCGGATAATTTATTGGATTATCAGTCAGCAATGTTGTCAATACACTTTTTACAACCAAAACAAACACAAGGATAGAAAGGCAAAAAAGCATATTATGATAAATGAATGGATAAAATGTTCTGATAGATTGCCCGATAGAAATGGGTGGTATTTGGTTTATAGAAAAAATTATGAATTACATACTTCATATTTCAATAAAGATTTTAGAGGTTTGGAATGGGAAGATCGTAATTCAATGGAAATATTCTTTACAGATCCTACCCATTGGATGAAGTTACCAAAAAAACCAAAGAAATGAAATTAGTATCAAAGGAAATCTGTCCGGTAACTGTTAGAGATAGGTTGATAAAAAACTTAGCTAATCAGGACATCGCTGTAAGCGACATAGTCAAAGCATTGGAATGGGCTGAGGCGAAATGCTTGGAATTGAATGAAAGAATAGAATTTATGAATGCAACATCAAGGGCAGAAAAGAAGTTTGGAACAAGCAATGTCCAGCCAGGAAGGCTAAAAAGATAACCAATGAGCAAAGCTAAACCAACAATGGAAAAGTCTATAAAATATGAGTTTTATAAAAAGTATAATAAATGGAGAATGAGAGAGATTGATACGGATGATTATTTTGTTTATGCAGAATTTGATGAGTTTCATATTATAAACGGAATAGTGTACGGAGATGATTTTATTAGATATTTAGAGAGGGCTATAATGGAAAAAACCGAGAATTTTAAATTTATACAGAATGAATTTGCTAAAGATTATAATAAAAAAATATGACCAAAACAACAAAACCAATGAAACTTGAATTAAAACACTTAGCACCCTATTTGCCTTATAAATGCAAAATGCGATATAAACATCATTCAGAAGATCGCTGGAAGAGTGGCACATTAACCCCTATAACATTAAACGCAATGAGGGAAGGTATTATAATCAAACTTATCCTCCATCCATTATCTGATTTAACCAAACCAATACAGCATAATGGAGAGAAGTTTGTGCCTATGAAGAAATTTTATGCAATGTATGGAGATTATTATGAAAATTATGAAATGTTTTTAAGAGGTTCATTGAGTGATTATGAAAATCCTATTTTCTTACAATATTTACAAACAGAGCAATTATTTGAATGGATGTTTGATGTTCGTTTATTAATTCCTACTAGATTGGCAATAGATGTCAATGAACTATCATCAAATCCGTATAAATAAATAACCATGCCAGATAAAACAGAAGTAAAACCACCAAGTGAACAGGTAGATAGAGGTGGAGATCATACAGTAATTATTAATCCCACCAAACAACCAACAGGAAAGAAGCTGACATTTGTACAATGGGTAGCAAAGGAAGAAAATATTAGTGTAAAGCGTAGCAGAGCAAATATTAGAACACATGCAGATGCTATGGTTTGGTTTGGGATACATACAGAGGAAGAAGTATTATGTACGTTATGTAAGTTAGAACAGTGGCTCACTGAATATAAGAAGTATTTCAAACAAAAGTGATGAAAGTAAAAGAGCTTATTAAATTTTTAAAAAAGTTTAATCCTAAATCGGAGATAAAGATAATAGCTTATAGAGGACAACATATATTAACGCTTTCTTTTAAAAGTATAGAGGGGGAAGGAGGCACAGATAGGGATGATAGTGAAAAAGTTTGGTTTTTTTTCAATGTCAAACAAAATAAGTTATGAAAGCAGCAACTATAAAACAGACAATCAATATTAATCCCTTATCAGTTAATAGGGCGTGGCAAGGTAGAAGGTTTAAGACAAAGGCGTATAAGCAATACGAGAGAGATGTTTTGTATTTATTAGAACCCAGTCTTTTATTATTGCCATTGCCCCCACCTCCATATAGGATTGATATAGAGTTTGGATTTACGAGTGTATTGTCAGATATTGACAATCCGGTTAAATGCTTTATGGACATTTTACAAAAGAAGTATGGCATTAACGATAAGGATGTCTATGAGATGAATCTAAAGAAAACCATTGTCAAAGATGGCTATATTAAATTTAGCATTTGCCAATTGAAATGAAAAATAATCTAATAATAGCAATAGATTTTGACGGCACAATTGTTGATCATAAGTATCCGGAGATAGGAGCAACGAAACCCAATGTGGTTAATGTCTTAAAAAGATTGATTAGAGAAGGTCATACACTAATTATATGGACATGTAGAGGTGGATCAGAGCTTATAGCTGTATATAAATGGTTAAAAAGAAAAGGATTGGAAGATATTCTGGTCAACGTAAATGCACCATACGAACAAATTCATTTCCAACCATCTCCCAAAATCTATGCAGATATTTATATAGATGACAGAAATATTGGCGGCATACCAGAAGATTGGGAGGAAATATATAAATTAATAAATAAACACAAATAATGAATATCAAAATACACAATCCAAACAAGCTGCCCACTATTGACTACCGGGAAGTAGAGGAGTTCCAAGGCAATCTAAAAGACCTTACCGAAGACAACTACGCCAAGCTAAAGAAGTCCATTGAGGGAAACGGCTTTTTTATCCCAATGTTCTTATGGAAGCACAAAGGAAAGTTCAAAGTCCTGGATGCCCACCAGCGTCTCCGGGTCCTAAAAAAGGAACAGGTAACACCCTATGAAATCCCTTACATTGAGATTGAGGCAAAGGATACGAATGAAGCTAAGAAAAAGCTGTTGCTGATCAGCTCCCAATATGGCACAATTACTCAGGAAGGGCTGGATGAGTTCGTCTTTGACCTGGACCTGGACACCGATTGGATAGCAGATACCATAAACTTTGATAATATAACTGATTTTGATAAAATTACCGATGTAGAGGAAGATGAGTATGAGGTCCCGGATAAGATTGAGACGGACATTAATCTGGGGGATCTGTTTAAGCTCGGTGACCATAGATTGCTCTGTGGTGATGCTACGAAAAAGGAAGATGTAGAACAACTGATGGATGGGCACAAGGCAGATATGGTATTTACCGATCCACCTTATAATTATAAAACGATTAAAACAGCTGGAATTTTTAAAAAACAAGTTTTGAAAGTTGCAGAGGATATAAAAAATATGATCGACTTTAATCCAGAGCAATTTTTTAAAACTCTTCCATTTTATTTTAATAACAATATGTCATCATTTATTTTTTGTAATAAAGATTTAGTTCCAAAATATCTCAATTTAGCTATAAAAAGTGATTATAATTTTAATATTCTAACTTGGCACAAAAAAACATTTATACCTCTTGGTGGCAAACATCATTATCCCGATACGGAATATTGTATTTTTATTTCTAAAAATCCGATATTTAAAGTGGGATTATCATCAGAACATTATTATAAATATTGGATAGAAGCAAAAGATAAGATTGAAGAAAGACAACATCCAACAGCGAAACCAATAAATATAATTAAATTGCAAATTCAATTATGTTCTAATAAGAAGGGCATAGTTGCTGATCCTTTTTCCGGGAGCGGTAGTACATTAATAGCTTGCGAACAGCTTAATCGTAAATGTTTTATGATGGAAATTTCACCTGGATATTGTCAAGTAATAATAGATAGATGGGAAAAATACACAGCATATAAAGCTGAAAAGATTAACTAATGAAAAAGAAAATTATCTATTGGCTTATCATAGGAATAGGATTGTTACCTTTTGCTTTGGTATTGATAGGTAAATTATTAACCGCTTAAATATAGTTACCTAATATATTTATATTAAAAGTTTGCAGGTACTGTGAAG
>SDBT01009185.1_pt1 | contig 16076 bp, 13 predicted proteins | sample 2277101 | NCBI WGS metagenome assembly SDBT01 (sample SAMN10404973, study PRJNA504765) | marine sediment metagenome | isolation source: marine sediment core GS10_PC15, 103 cmbsf | place: Arctic Ocean: Southern Knipovich Ridge | collected 2010 | reverse complement strand
GAACTACACCGCCCTGCTGATGGAACAAAAGGACCTTCCTTTGGAAGCCGTAATCCTGCTGGACAGGATTCAGAAGCGGCTGCCGATCGACCGAGACGAAGCGAAGCGACTCCGCCGACAGAAACTGATCGAGGGCCGCTATCCGAACCCGTTCGTGGCCGCCCACATCGCGTCGGCATCCGGCGACAAGGCCCAGTACATAAAGAACCGGGCCTTCGATGACGACCACTACAAGAAGATGATCGTTTCATACCTCAAGAAATACGGCCAATCCAGCCGCAAGGATATTGACACTCTGCTGATGGACAAGCTGTCAGACGTTCTGACCCCAGAGCAGAAGCGGAACAAGATCAGAAACCTCCTGTCCGCCATGTCACGGGCCGGGACCATCCGAAATGACGGCCCTCGGGGCAAGCCAAAATGGGTGCTCGATTAGACAAACTATCCAAACTCTAGCTAAGAGAAACACCGCCACGTAACCGCAACCACTTGGCAGTACACAACTTACGGCATGTTCGATTTATCCAAGGAATCGCATTTCCAGCCAAGAGAACTCAATGAACCACAATGAACTAGACTCCTATGCTCCCAAGGCTCGCCGTGACTTTATTCAGGCGGTGACGGATAGGGCGGCGTTGTACGGGTTCACGGCCAAGACGATCGAGCCGATGACCGAAGAGGGCGATGTGGTGATCATCGCCGGGCGGGCATTCCCGAAGCAGGTGGCCGAGAAGCGGAAGAATCTGGAAGCCCGGATCAAGAACCTCGGCTTCGAGCAGACGGTCGAGGCGATGGCCTATACGTGGTTCAACCGGCTGGTGGCCATCCGGTACATGGAACTGCACGGATACCTGGAGCACGGCTACCGGGTGTTGAGCCACCCCGAGGGCCGAGCCCAGCCGGAGATCGTCGAACATGCCGAGCACGTCGATCTGCCGGGCCTCGATCGAGAGAAGGTGATCGAACTCAAGCTCGACGGCACCAAGGAAGAAGAACTCTACCGGATGTTGCTGCTAGGGCAGTGCCATGCCTTGCATCGGGCCATGCCTTTTCTGTTCGAGTCCATTGGAGATGAAACGGAATTGCTGCTGCCGGACAGTCTTACCAAAACGGACTCGCTGATCCGCCAACTGGTCGAGAGCATCGACGAGAGCGCCTGGGAAGAGATCGAGATCATCGGCTGGCTCTACCAGTTCTACATTAGCGAGAAAAAAGGCGAGGTCATCGGCAAGGTGGTCAAATCGGAAGACATTCCGGCGGCGACCCAGCTCTTCACGCCCAACTGGATCGTGAAGTACATGGTCCAGAACTCGCTGGGCGCGCAGTGGCTGGCGACCTATCCGGATTCAAAGCTCAAAGGGCAGATGGAGTACTACATCGAGCCCGCCGAGCAGACCGACGAGGTCAAGGCGCAGCTCGCGGCCATCACGCCCAGCCAGCTCAACCCCGAGGAGCTGACGCTGATCGACCCGGCCAGTGGCTCCGGGCACATCCTGGTGGAGGCCTATGAGCTCTTCAAGGCCATCTACCTGGAGCGCGGCTATAGACAAAGAGACGTAGCGCAGCTGATTCTCACCAAAAACCTCTTCGGCCTCGACATCGACGGGCGGGCGGCGCAGCTGACGGGCTTTGCGCTGATGATGAAGGGGCGGGCCGATGACCCGCGGCTGTTTGAGCGGGGCGTGAAGCTCAATGTCATGGCGCTGGTGGATAGCGCCCGGTTCGATGCGGAGGGGCTGGCCGAGGGTGTGGAGCTTTCGGACTACGAGCTGAAGCCGGGGGACCTCACGGAGCTGAAGCGGCTGTTTGAGCACGCGACGACGTTTGGATCGTTGATTCAGGTGTTCGAGGGACTGGCGGAGAAGCTTCCGGCGCTGAAGGGGTTGAGCGGGGCGACCAGCCAGGACCTCTTCGTGTCGGAAGCGCTCAAGCGTTTGGGACCGTTGGTGCAACAGGCCGAGCTGTTGGCGGCGCAGTACGACGCGGTGGTGGCCAATCCGCCGTATATGGGTGGGAAGGCTATGAACGCCTTGGTCAAGGAGTTCGCGAAGGACCACTTCCCACACTCGAAGTCTGATCTGTTCTCTGTCTCAACAGAACGATTCATGGCTCTTGCAAAGCCATCTGGATTTTCTGGATTGATGACACCGTTCACATGGATGTTCTTGAAGTCTTACGAGGCGCTGCGCGGGCTTGTTCTTGAGACCAAGACACTGCATTCACTCATTCAGCCTGAGTATCACGCATTTTTCGACTCTGCATACGTTCCTGTTTGCACTTTCATAGTTCAGAACTGTCACACATCTGGCTATGACGCTTCGTTCATCAAGCTATCGGATTTCTACGGCGCTGAGCTTCAGCCTCAAAAGACACTCGAAGCCATAGGCAATCCCAGCTGTGGCTGGCTCTACAGAGCGAAACCAGACGAGTTCAAGAAGATCCCCGGCAGCCCCGTTGCCTACTGGGCAAGCGACGGCCTGATGGATGCCTTCTCGGTTGGCACGCCGATCGGAAGCATGGTCGACCTGAAGGTAGGTCTGCAGACTGGCGACAATGATCGATTCCTAAGGAAATGGCATGAGGTCGATCATTCAGCTGTCGGGCTCGGTTTTCGAGATGCCGATGAAGCGCTTGGAGCACAGTGCCGCTGGCTTCCTTACTGCAAGGGCGGTGAGTTCCGAAAATGGTACGGGAACAATGAGTACCTGGTTAGATGGCACAAGGACGGTGAAGAGATAAAGGCACTGATTCCGAAGTCTGTGATACGCAATGAGCAGTTCTACTTTCGGCCATCGGTTACCTGGTCAGCGCTTAGCTCTTCATCCGTTTCGATGAGAAAGAACGGAGTTGGGTTCCTATTCGACACCAAAGGGCAATGTCTGTTTGCCAACGATGAAGACACGCTTCTGCTGATGATGGCCTTGCTGAACAGCGCGGTTGTAAAGAAGGCATTGGAGTTGCTGGCTCCAACGCTGGACTTCAACGCTGGCACGATTAGCAAGATTCCGCTCCTGCCGGCACTCAGCTCTCCGCGACTTGTGGAGCTTTCTCGCGACGCGTCGCAGATAGAGCGGCGTGACTGGGATGCAAACGAAGGCTCCTGGGATTTCCAATCCCTCTCGATCCTGTCGGCCGCCTCTGACCCCACGCCCACCCTCGAATCCAGCTACACCGCCTGGATCACCCAGAACCGCGACACGATCGCCGAGATGAAGCGTCTTGAAGAGGAGAACAACCGCCTCTTCATCGACGCCTACGCCCTGGCCGAGGAGCTCACTCCCGACGTTCCGATTGAGCAGATCACCCTCACAGCAAACCCCGCCTATCGCTACGGCGGCAAGCTCACCGAAGACGAGCAGTGGACCCGCTTCCGCCAGGACACCATGGAGGAGTTGGTCTCCTACGCCATCGGCTGCATGATGGGTCGCTACAGCCTGGACGCGCCGGGGCTGATCTACGCTCACAGCGGCAATGAGGGCTTCGATCCGGCGAAGTACCACAAGTTCCCGGCCGACGACGACGGCATTGTGCCACTTACCGAGTTTCACTGGTTCGATGATGACGCATCCGGCCGATTCGAGAGGTTCATCGCCACGGCATGGCCCGCCGAGCATCTGCAAGAGAACCTCACCTTCATCGCGGAAAGCCTGGGACCAAAGAAGGGTGAATCACCACGCGATACGATCCGCCGCTACTTGAGCCAGGGGTTCTTCAAGGACCACCTGAAAACCTACAAGAAGCGTCCCATCTACTGGCTCTTCAGCAGCGGCAAGCAGCGAGGCTTCCAGTGTCTCGTGTACCTCCACCGCTATAACGAAGGTACGCTCTCTCGGATGCGAACCGAGTACGTCATTCCGCTGTTGGGCAAGATGACCGCCCGCATCGACCACCTGACCGACGACATCGCCAGTGCAACCTCCAGCCAGCATCGCAAGCGACTCGAAAGGGAAAAGTCCACCCTCACCAAGCAACTGGCCGAGGTCCAAGCATACGACGAAAAGCTCCGCCACCACGCCGATCAATGTATCAAGCTCGACCTCGACGACGGAGTCAAAGTCAACTACGGCAAGTTCGGCGACCTCCTGGCGGAAGTCAAGGCCGTGACCGGGAAGAAACCGGAGGAAGCCCCGTAATGTCATTTTTGCTCAACAATCAGTTCCGCAATACGCTGGCCAACGAGCATCGTCGATGGTTCAATGGTTTCGATCAGCAGTACGTCGCCAATTGGGAGAAACTGCTGAACGCCGATGCGGAAGCAGCGATGTGTGAGGCCGGAGTGCGGCGGCTGCTTCAGCAACACAGTGTCGAGGTAGTACCCAATGAAGATCTGACGGGGAACCAACAACGAGTCGATTTCAGGTGTTCGAGCCAAGGAGGCAACTTCTTCGTGGAAGTTGCTTGCATTCCGATCGCAAAGGCAACTCAGATGACCGGCCTCGACAACGGTGCAAGAATGAATGTCACCAGGAATCCGACGCCGCTGAACGGCGCAATTCACCGGAAGTGCAAGGGGAAGGCGCGGCAATGCGGTAATCATGCTGCCCCAGTCTTGCTGGCCGTTGGTACGTGGCACGGCGAAGCAGCAATGTTGTCCATTATGCCGCCCTGTCCGAGTATGCTCTTGACCGGAATCACGACAATGACAGTGTTCCTTGACAAGGAATCGGGGGTGGCGACTGGGGAGCCGCGCTACGAAAGCGACTTGCAAACGGCGGCGTTTATCAGACGTTCTCAAGATAGCGAATTCGAGTTTGCCCGTAGCTCAATCTCCGGGCTGCTGCTTTGCGGGTTATCCCTTGATCCGATTGTCAAAGTGGGACTTCTCCATCCGAATCCGGCTCGGGCGTTTTCGCCTTCGACATTGCCTGGGGTTCCATTTGGGAAAGTAGAAGTGAATCACGATACTGGCACGCTTCATGTTGAGTGGACTGAATAATGGACACCAAACAAGTCAACGACGCCCTCGAAAAACTCTTCCTGGAAGAGGACCAGCGGATCGTTTTCTGGAACGATCCCGACAAAGAGTTCGCCGACTACATGAGCGAGCAACTCTTCTCGCCCGTCGAAGGCGTCCAGGTCATCCGACTCGACCAAACGAGTGCCTTGGAGGTCAAGCTCCAGGTGGAACGCAAGGAACCGGAGACCCGCTTCCTGATCTACTCGGCCGAAGAAGAACCGGACTACGAAAACGACTGGCTGTTGGACATCCGGCTCTACAGTCGTAGCTTCCGGGCCGACCGGGCCTCGATCATCCTCGATGAGCTCGGACTGACGACACAGCACTTGCGAGACCATCTGGCCCAGCGGCGAAAATTCTTCGACGCCACGGTGCGGTTGCAGAAACTGGGGCCCCTGGTGCTGCCCGAGGACACGGCCGACGAGCTGGACCGCAAGATGCTGGCCGTGGTCGTGAAGGCCGACCAGCCGGAACTCTACAACATCCTTCGCACCCTGTTTCACCTCTATGCCGAGGTCGAGGACATTGACTTGCGGCAGCCCGTCGCGGCATGGGAACAGATCGAGAAGTTCGACCTCGACGAACCGTTTTGGCGATTCATGAAGAAGACGTTCGGCTACACCGAGGAGACCCCGACGCTGGAGAACCTCTTGATCCGGCTACTGGTCACCGACTTTGCCCAGCACCTGCACGGAGAGTTTCCCGCACCGTTGGAACATCTGGTGCTTCCCGAGTCCGGCCGTGCCAACGCCATCGTCTGCCTGGCCGGGTGGCGAGACAGTGCCAGCAAGGGAAGCAGCTACGACCTGCTTTCGCAGTACGTCGCCCGCCGAATCAGCCTGGGCGACCGACTCGCCAGCTTCGACGCCGACGCCCTGATCGACGTGCAGACCTTCCTGGATGTGGAGAAGGAGATCGCCCACAACTTGAAGGAACGGGTGATTGCCACGGCTGATACGATCAACGTCGAGGAAGTCCGCGAAATCGCCACCCGCCGACAGGCCGGGCATTGGGCACAGCGTCTCGGGGGAGGGGCAACAGTGACGGGAGCAACGTCGATTCCCCGGAAGGAACTACACGCCGTTTACGAGGCCCTGGTCACGGCCGCCGAGTTCTTCGACCTGCGGAACAGGCACGGGAACGGTTTTGACTTCGACGACGCCCCGGCCATGTACCGGGCCTACGCGGACGAACTCTACCGATTCGACCAACTCTACCGCCACTTCTGCGAGTATGCCGATAAGTCCCAGCACTGGAACGTGGTGAAACAGCTTCGGGAGCAGATCGAGGCCGCCTATTCGAACTGGTACACCATGATGCTCGGGCTTGCCTGGGGCAAGTTCCTCGGTGCGGGACTGTTGGAGAATTGGAGAATTGAGGGAATCCCCAACCAGTACGAGTTCTATCACCGAAACGTCCGCCCGCGACTCCAAGAGGCAGAGAACCGAAAGGTCTACGTCATCGTCAGCGACGCCTTCCGGTACGAGACGGCACACGAGTTGACGCAGGAACTCAATGGCAAGTACCGCTTCCAGGCGGCTCTCTCTTCGCAATTGAGCGTGCTGCCGTCGTACACCGCCCTGGGCATGGCGAGCCTGCTGCCGCACGAAACGCTGGAGTACAACCCGAAGGGGGAGGTGTTGGTCGACGGGAAGCCGTGCGCGTCCTCTGACCAGCGGAACGACATTCTTGCCACGGTCGACGGCATGGCGGTCCGGGCCGGTGACCTGCTGGCCATGAAGAAGGAAGAAGGCCGCGATCTGGTGGCAGGCAAGAAGGTCGTCTACATCTACCATGACCAGATCGATGCCATCGGCGATGACCAAAAGACCGAAGGCGACACGTTCGACGCCGTTCGCAAGGCGATTGACGAACTGAGCGAACTGGTCCGGTTCATCGTCAACAGCCTCAACGGCAACTACGTGGTGGTGACTGCCGATCACGGATTCCTGTTCTCGGAAACGCCGCCGACCGAAACAGACAAGAGCAAGCTGGAGGACAAGCCGGACGGCACTGTGATCGCTAAGAAGCGGTTCCTGCTGGGCCACGGCCTGCCCGACGTGGACGAAGCCTACCACGGCCACACTAAGGACACGGCCAAGGCCGAGGGCGACATGGAGTTCTGGCTCCCCAAAGCGGCGAACCGCTTTCACTTCACCGGCGGGGCACGGTTCATACACGGTGGGGCCATGCTCCAGGAGATCACGGTTCCGGTCATCACCGTACGGCATGCGAGAGGCCCGAGGAAGGAAAAGACGTTAACCAAACAGGTCGGCGTTCAGGTGCTGGGCGTCAATCATCGGATCACGACACCGAAGTATCGGTTCCAGCTCCTCCAGACCGAGGCGGTGAGTGATCGGGTCAAGGGGGTCACCCTAAAGATCGCCATCTACGAGGACAACGAGCCGGTAACTAACATCGACAAGGTCACCTTCGACAGCACCTCGGACAACATGGACGAACGGACGAAGCAGGTCGTATTTGTTCTGGAGGATCGCACTTACGACAAGAAAACCAAGTATCGCCTTGTGTTGCGAGACGCCGACACCGGCATCGAGCAATCGAGCGTGGACGTAATCATAGATAGGGCACTAAGCGATGACTTCTGATTCAATTGTTGATACGGGACTGGATGACCTGCTGAATCGGCACTTCGCCGGTCGGGTCGTGCGCAAAGACCTCACCAAGCTGGTGAAGGAAGGTGCGAACGTGCCGGTCTACGTGCTGGAATATCTTCTCGGCTCGCACTGCGCGTCGACCGACGAGGACCTGATCCAGGACGGCCTCCAGACCGTCAAACGCATTCTCTCCGAGAACTACGTGCGTCCCGACGAATCGGAGAAGGTCAAGTCGACCATCCGCGAGCGCGGAAGCTATAAAATCATCGACAAGGTGACCGTCACCTTGAACGAGAAGCGAGATGTCTACGAGGCCCATCTTCTCAACCTGGGTGTCAAGGGGGCCGAGATACCGACCAGCACGGTGAAGAAGTACGAGAAGCTGCTGGCTGGCGGCATTTGGTCTATCATCACGATGCAGTATTTCTACGAGGAAGGGCAAAGGGGATCGCCCTTCATCGTCGAAGAACTCAAACCGATCCAGATGCCGGGCATGGATCTGGCGGAAGTTTTCGAGGCACGACGAGGCTTCACCGAAGAGCAGTGGATCGATGCACTGCTGCGGTCGTGCGGTTACGAGCCGACGCACTTCGAGCAACGGGTGAAGTGGCACTTGCTGTGTCGTCTGATCCCGCTGGTCGAGAACAATTTCAACGTCTGCGAACTGGGGCCGAGAAATACGGGGAAGAGCCACATCTACAAAGAGATCAGTCCCAACAGCATCCTGATATCCGGGGGACAAACGACCGTCGCCAACTTGTTCTACAACTTAGCCCGCCGCACAATGGGGCTGGTGGGTCTATGGGATGTCGTGGCATTCGACGAAGTGGCGGGCATCTCGTTCAAGGATAACGATGGAGTGCAGATCATGAAGGACTACATGGCCTCGGGCTCCTTCGCCCGTGGCCGTGACTCTATCAGTGCCTCGGCTTCGATGGTCTTCGTGGGGAATATCAACCAATCCGTCGATACGCTGGTCAAGACGAGCCACCTGTTGGCCCCATTCCCCGAAGCGATGATCGACTCGGCCTTCTTTGACCGCCTCCATGCCTACATTCCCGGTTGGGAGATTCCGAAGATGCGGCCGGAGTTTTTTACGAACCAATACGGGCTGATCGTCGACTACCTCGCAGAATGGTTCCGGGAAATGCGGAAGCGGAGCTTCGGCGATGCGATCACCAAGTACTTTCGCCTTGGCCGCGATTTGAACCAGCGGGACACGATCGCCGTCCGCCACACGGTATCCGGCCTGTTGAAACTGCTCTACCCGGGAGAAGATTATGACAAGGATTCCGTGGGTCGCTGTCTGGACTATGCCATGGAGACGCGACGCCGAGTGAAGGAGCAACTCAAGAAGATTGGCGGTATGGAATTCTACGATGTGCATTTTAGTTACATCGACATGGAGAATTCAGAGGAGAAGTTTATCACCGTGCCCGAGCAGGGTGGCGGTTCCCTGATTCCCGATGGCCCGCTCAACCCCGGTGTGCTTCATACCGTAGCGACGGGCAGCGGTGGACACTTGGGCCTGTATCGCCTGGAGACCCAGGTCACGGCCGGCAACGGCTCGCTCAAGATGTCGGGCTTCGGCACGAACAGTGCAGCCAAAGAGGCGATCAAGGTTGCCTTTGACTTCTTCAAGGCGAATGCTGCCAGTGTCAGTGCCTCGATGAAGGTGGAGAACCACGATCACCATCTACACGTCGTCGAATTGCACAACACAGGGCCGACGACGGCCATGACGCTGACCGCCTTCGTTGCCCTTTGCTCCGGTGTTATGGGCAAGCCGGTGCAGTCGCAGTTGGTGGTCTTGGGAAGCATGAGTCTCGGTGGAAACATCGTGCCAGTAGCAAACCTAGCTGAATCGCTCCAAGTGGCTTTTGATGCCGGGGCCAAACGGATCCTCTTGCCGATGGCAAGCGTCGGGGACATCCCGAGCATCCCGGGGGAATTGTTTGCGAAGTTTCAAACCAGCTTTTACGCCGATCCCTCGGACGCCGTATTCAAGGCGCTGGGGGTGGAGTGATGCGCGCGTATTACTAGCAAGTGGAGGTCGTGACGATGAGGTTTTCATCCTACGGTGCCTTTGTGGCCTCGCAAGGCTACTCCCCGGCTTCCCCCTCGGTTGTTGATCGAGGCGGCACGTCGATTTGGCGGATATCTCATAATGGCAACCTTTAGTCGGGAGGACTTCTCGACAAGTTCGCCTGCCTTGAGAATTTGACATTGCACCCCCTGGGGGATAGTCTAAGAAGAATAAGTTGCCGCCACAGGGTGTTCACGCCAGCCATGCTGGGCAACAAAGAGCACAACTCCCGCATCGATACAATTATGCCCGTAGACTTCAATGCCAGCATCGACGAGTGGCGAGAACAGCTACTCGACCTCTCCAAACGCAACCGGCTGATAAACTGCAGGATTGGCTCACGTGGGGGGGGGGCGATTCGGCTGGAGCATCCGGGCCTGGACGGGGTTTGGAAAAAGCTGGTACTGAATAACAAGAAGCTGACTTTCGTTTGGCGGCGGGATTTGCTGGATATCAAGCCTGCGGAAGAAGCTAGCCAACTATCGCTTCTGGATGACAATGGGCTAAGCGACGCGGAACAGAAGCAGGACGAACGATCAGAGTTCGAGCAATGTTTGGAATCGCCGCGATTGCTGACGAATCATGTTCTGACGCAGATGCCGGACAAGTCCCTTGGTAGCCGTCTGTATCGCCTTTCCCTGAACGCTCGGACATCGCTGACGGAGCAAGGCATCGGCCAGCCAGGGAAATGTCCTTTTCACCGCCACTCAGCACACTTCTCAACCGGCCTTCACAGTCAGCCGGCTTGAAACACTCTACCGCCAGCTATACACTGATCTTGTCCTCTTGAAGGGTCGCGTGTCATCAACCCGGTTCCCTGAGTTTGGTGTGCAATTCCAAGTTCCTTTGCGAAAGACATGAGCCAACAACAATGTCTCACCCGTTCGATAGTGCTGCCAGACGATCTCACTTAGATGCCGCCGCGGAGGATTTCAAGAGGGAAGCGCATGCGAAGCTTTTGGAAGCGGAAGCAGATCAGACCTCTCGCGGCATTGCACGCGTCGGCTTTCACCCTGTTTGTATGGATGTAGTGCGGATGTGGGGCGGGCTTGTCGACTCAGCACTGGAATTCGACGAGGCGGCCAAAGCTTACGAGTTGAAAAGGTTGGAAGTGCACAAATCCTGCGAGAACCCGTTTAGTGAAGCACGCGAGGCTAAGTCGCTTGAGTTCATTGAGAACAAGATTGACACGACGGCCGACTGGATTCGGCCGACCTCGCCGGGCAAGCGGCTGTGGAGTGAATTCAGTCAGCAGCACTGGGACAGCATCCGGCTCAGTGAGAAGAGCAGCGTGCGGAGACGCCTTAAACATGCATACCGGCAACGACGGGCGGAATTCAAACTCGATGTGCAGCAAGTAGCCCAGGCCGGCGAAGTGGTTGGGGAGGCTGCTAATGCGGGCGAGCATGTCATTGTTGAAGACGGTGGTTCACTTTCTGGCACGGACAATACTGTGTTGCCTAGCGCAGGTCAGGTGCCGAAGCTGGCAGACAAGGTGCGTGAGGAGATAGACTACGAACAACTCCTCGCAATCAAGAATAAGATCGACCCGAAGGGCGAATACATCGGCACCAGCGTGGCGATTCTTAGGGTGTTTGAGAAGATTGAGGACTTCAATAAGCGCCCAGAAGAGCCAGTGTTGATTCTAGGCCCCACCGGCGCGGGCAAGACGGAGATTGCCGAACTGATACACTCGTCGAGCAAACGAGGCGATCACGAGTTCCAACAATTCGATGCGCCGAACGCGCTAGCGAGTGACCGGAGCTTAATCCGAAGTGATTGGCTCGGGTATGGCCCCAAGTCAGGCATTGCAAATAGTGACCCGAAGGGGCGCGACGGCCTGCTGAAAACAGCTGCGGATGGTACAATCTTTATTGATGAAGTAGCTGAATTGCCAGAGTGGTTTCAGCGATTTCTGTTTCCTGTCTTACCTCCCCGAAAGGAAGTCACCCCGATTTCGGGCGACAAATCATTCACTCCGAACGTACGATTGATCTTCGCCACAAATAAAGACATATACGATACCTCGCAGGGGAAGCCACTTCTCCACGATTTCCTGCGTCGGATAAAAGATAACGAGTTGCGAATCCCGCCGTTGTCGGAGCGAATTGAAGACGTGTTGCTGTTTGCCGAGAAGAAATGCGGGGATCGTAAGCGATCAGCCGGATTCTTGCTTTGCTTGCTCAGGTACGCTTGGCCCGGAAACGTCGGCGAACTGTTGGGCGTTCTCAATAAAGTAGTCAGCAGGACGTCCAAGGATGTAGCGTTGACCACTGAGCATCTTGAACTTGCAGACGCATCACTCATTGAGCAAGTCACTTCTATGAGCAAAGATAAACAAGAGCAAGAGCTAGTTCAATTCGTGTACAAAATCCTTCGCCAGCAGGGATACGAAAAGGGGCGTCTCGGAGCAGGGCTTGGGAATCGCGTGGCGGATTTACTTGGCGTATCGGCCCAGACTGCAGGCCGCTTACTCAAAAAGCACGTGAACAACTACTAGAGAACCTGCAGAGTCCACAGAATAGCATGCCCTCAACCGCAGAAGTTGTTGCAGGTCTGTAATAGAGGGTCCTCCAATCCCGATTGCCGTATTAAGTCGGCGTATCTTGCGCATTCTCTCGTGCGACGCCGGGCGATGAATCCGAACTCTGCTGGCTAGGGCACGCACCGCTGGGCGCAGGCCTATCGCGGTGATTGCCACCTCCGCGAGGAGGTGGATTTCCAGACCGCCCCTGTCTCCTTCCACAAACGTCCATTCTGGGGCGCTAGTTTTCCATCCCTACGGTTCTGAATTCCATAAGTCGAGGAAAAGGGCCATTCTATTTCCACAAGCGGCCAAACGAATTCCAAACAGGCGTCTTCTCCGATAAGTCTGAGCAGAACAGCCAAAAGCAAGTCGGGGGCGAGGTGTCATAACTCCTTGCAGTGAAGCTCTTTGCGGCCCTTGATTTCTAGTCATAGCTTAAACGGCACGCGGATTGCATTTGCAGGTCCCGCGTTGCGATTAACACGACAACGACCCTCATGTGCCCAAGGTTATCAAATGACACGCGACCTGCTCTCTGTCGGCAAAGCAGCTGACGAACTGACGGCCAAACTCGGGATCAGTCGCACGGTGCGGCTGGCAAGCTGGCAAACTCTCAAGCAGGAGGAATCTTAATGGACGTAACAAAGTCATCTCTTTCGGAACCGCGCCAGCATCTCGTCGAGCTGGTGCACGAGGTCCACTTCGGCCGGATTGAGAAGCTGGTCGTGCGGGGCGGCCAGCCCGTACTCTCCCCGCCGCCGCGGGTCATCCGCGAGATCAGGTTCAAGGGAGAGAGTTCCCTGCGACCGGAAGTTCTAAGCAAGGACTTCGTGTTGAAGGACCAGTTCATCAGGTTGCTTCGTCACCTGGAGGAACTCCAAGACGGCGTGATCGACGTTCTCGAAATTCAACATGGGCTGCCCTTCCGAGTGGCCGTGGAGGACGCCGCCTGATCTCCGGGTTGGGCCCCCGTTGTAAAGCTAACGTTTTAAGTTCTGTTTCCAGACAATTTGCTGGCCACGAAGTGGAGGCGATTGTGGGTAACGCCAACTCGGCGCACCTCGCATCGCCTCCCTTTTTTGGCCTGCAATCCTGCCGTTCGTCGGTCGTTGCCCGCGCACTACTCCTTGGCCACAAGGAGAAGAATCCCAATGGGTATCGACCGACTTTTTGAAGACCATAGTTCTTATGTTTCCCGATTGATCCGCCACAAGGCACGTCAACTCGTTCGGCGTCCCGGCTTCAGTAGGTCGGATCGTTCGGACATTGAGCAGGAACTGGCCATCGAGCTGGTGCAGAAGTTCGACCAGTTCGATCCGGAGCGTGCCCGCGAGACGACGTTCATCGCTCGAGTGATCGAGAGTAAGGTCGTGACGTTGGTCCGCGCCCGGCATGCTGAGAAGCGGCACTTCCGGCGCAACGGCAAGTCGCTCAACGAGACCGTCTCGGACGGCGACGGCGGGACCGTTGAGCGAGCCCAAACGCTGGGCGCCGCGACCGCAAAGCGGCACACCGGCCAAGCCCCGCGAAGTGAAGAAGAGGTGGCCCGGCTGAAACTCGACATCGACAAGGTGCTCGATACGTTGCCGGCGGATCTTAGGAAGCTCGCCGAAATGCTGACCGAGATGTCCGAGTACGCCGTCTCGCGGCAGCTCGGCACATCTCGCCGGCAAGTAGCTAAGGACGTAGCCCGGTTGCGCACGCTATTTGAAGATGTCGGCTTGCGAGACTATCTCTAGGTAAGCGGACAATGTTTGAAACGGATGCGTATATAAGCAGTAGACAACCGACGTGTTTCTAATTTGAAAGTTGCGATGAGTAGAGAGATCTACAAGTACGTCTTCAATTCGTCCATCGATATGACGGACGTAGAAACTTCGCTTCTACTGGCGTTGCTGGCGATGGAGAGCCTGCACGGTGAATCGCAGGTGCGGCTGGAGGCTGCCCATATGTTGGATGCCAAAAGCCGCACCTGCGTCATCGATGCCGCTGGTGACGTTGGCCGTGACTTCAACCGCCTGTTCGTCGGATTCGCTCGTCGCGAGTTCGGTGAGGACGCCTTTTGTGTGGAACGCGCGGAACGAGCTTCAACTGCAGACCAACAGGAGTAGCCGTATGACACTACTTTCGCGCATCGAGAGCGGCCGGGCGCCCATGCCGCCTCGAATCCTCGCCTACGGGGTTGAGGGGATTGGAAAGAGCACTTTCGCATCCGAATCGCCCCGACCGGTCTTCGTTCAGACCGAGGACGGTCTGGGGCAAATCGACTGCGACAAGTTCCCCCTGGCCAGTTCGTTTGAGGACGTGCACCAAGCGCTCAGTGAACTGCACACGGAGAAGCACGACTTCGAGACGGTCGTGATCGACTCGCTCGACTGGCTCGAACGGCTGATCTGGGATGCCGTTTGTAAGGAATACGGCGTCAAGAGCATCGAGAAAGTCGATGGTGGCTACGCGCGGGGCTACACGCATTCCCTCGTCCATTGGAGGCAGATCGTTGATGCGCTCAACATGCTGCGTAACGACCGCAACATGGTCGTGCTGTTGATCGCGCACACGAAGATCGAGCGGTTCGAGGACCCCGAGTCGTCAGCCTACGACCGTTATTCACCGCGGCTGCACAAGCATGCCGCCGCGCTGATCTGCGAATGGTGCGATGCGGTGCTTTTTGCCACCCGCAAGATCCGCACCCAAACTGAGGACGCCGGCTTCAACCGCAAGCGGACCATCGCCAATGCCATCGGCAAAGATGGCGGTGAACGAATTCTCCGCTGCGTCGGCGGTCCTTCTTGCATTGCAAAAAACCGTTTCGGTCTCGTCGAGCAACTGCCGCTCTCGTGGGCGACGTTCATGACGGCGATGACCACTAACCAAACCCAAGCCTCAGGAGAATTAACCTATGGCTGATCTATGTGGATTCGACGCGAACGATGTGGAACCGTCTGCCGATCTTGAACCGATCCCGGCTGGCAAATACCAGGCGGTGATCACCGAATCGGAGATGAAGCCGACGAAGGCCGGCACCGGCCACTACCTCCAACTCACCTTCCAGGTGATTGAAGGCGAGTACGAGAATCGACTGCTCTGGGCCCGCTTGAACCTGAACAACCCGAATGCGACGGCCGTCGAGATCGCGCGAGCCGAACTGTCGGCTATCTGTCGGGCGGTGGGGGTGATGGCGCCGAACGATTCTACCGAGTTGCACAACCTGCCCTTGACGATCTCGGTCAAGTGCAGGAAGCGCGACGACACGGGCGAGATCACCAACGAGATCAAGGGCTATTCTCCCAAGGAGCAGACTGAGGTTGCTGCCGCATCCGGTGTGGCCAGCACGCCCCCTTGGAAGCGTTCCTGATGCTCGAGTTCGAACTGCCCTACCCGCTCAGTATCAACCATTACTGGCGCCGGGTGGGGCCACGAACCCTGATCAGCCGCGAGGGTCGTCGCTTTCGCGAGCGCGTAGTGGCGATCCTCGCGGCCTTACCCATCCAGCCGCTTACCGGAAAGCTGGCGGTTCATGTCGAAATCTTTCCGCCAGACCCACGTCGCCGTGACATCGACAACATCCTCAAGAGCCTATTGGATGCTCTTGAGCACGGCGGTGCGTTTCATGACGACAGCCAAATCGTGCGGCTGACCGTCGAGAAGCGGGAGCCGGTCGACGGCGGTAAAACTCTAGTCAAGATCCGAAAGCTCTAACATGCTCACATTGCGACCTTATCAAGAGGCCGCCAAGGCGGCCGTCTACGATCACCTGCGCACACGGAATGACAACCCGTGCGTCGTGATCCCAACCGCCGGCGGCAAGACGCCCGTGATGGCATCGATCTGCAAGGATGCGGTTTCCCATTGGGGCGGTCGCGTACTTGTTCTCGCCCACGTAAAGGA
>SDBT01009184.1_pt1 | contig 16076 bp, 14 predicted proteins | sample 2277101 | NCBI WGS metagenome assembly SDBT01 (sample SAMN10404973, study PRJNA504765) | marine sediment metagenome | isolation source: marine sediment core GS10_PC15, 103 cmbsf | place: Arctic Ocean: Southern Knipovich Ridge | collected 2010 | reverse complement strand
CATTTATAATACTTGTTACATCTTAATTTTTACGCTTTAAAATGAAATGAAATTTTTTTATTCTATGATGTAGATAACTTATAGATTTCATGAGATATGTAATACTCAAAGAAGAAATCATAAAATTTTCTAAAAAATTCATTAGGTGGGATGACTTGAATCATTAAAATAACAATTTTATCTAATGGAAACGGAAGTTTAGCGATAAAAGCACCTAATAGACAAATATTATATCGGATTTTTTTATCTCTTTCTGAAAAACAGGACAAACTAGATGGCTTAAAAAAATTTGGCGGATCATCTTCATACAAATATTCATTAATGTATCCTTTTTTAACACAATAATCATAGAGATCAGTTCCTATCATTGGAGAAGTTGTCGTATATGAGACATAAGTTACTTTTCCTTTTTTCCCCATCGATATTGAATTAAACTCATCGTTTAATGTTGACTCTGGAACCCCTGACATAAAATTAACCCATGTCCGAATTCCTGATTCCCTAATTTTTTTAAGTTTTTTAACTATATCAACATTTTTCATTCTACGATTTAGTATATTTTTTCGTATATAACTTGATGAGCTATCTACAGATAAATGAACTGAATAACAACCTGCCTTTTTTAAGAGATGAATTAGTTTATCATCGAGATAATCAAATCTTAATACACAATTGAAAGGAATTCCTATCCTTTTTGGATATTTCTCTGCAAATTCTTCTAGCCAGCTATCAGCACCTACAGAGAAACAATCATCATCAAATTTCACAAATTCCATAGTATATTTTTCTTTTACATCTTCGATTTCGTTGAGTATCCTTTCAACTGAGAAACGTCGAACATATTTTCCTTTTCCTTTGTACAATTTTCGATAAACATTATTACAACAATAGGAACATGAAAATGGACATCCTCTTGACGCAAAGAATGTCTTTTTAGGCGATGTTTTATGAAATGTATTTGAAAAAACCAAATCCCTATCGGGCATAGGAAGTTCATCCAAATTTTCGATCAATGGCCTAACAGTATTGTGTCTTTTTTTTGTGATTAGATTTGCAATGTCATCAAATGGTTTGCCTTTTTCAACCCGTATAAGAAAATCTCTAAATGCATATTCTCCCTCACCAATGCAATATGCATCCATTCCACTGTCAGGAAACGTTTCAGGTGCAGTCGTAGGATGTGGTCCGCCCATAATTGAGGTAAATTTATGCACTTTTTTTGCTTGTTTATGCGCCACGATTATCCTTTTATATCCATAGATATTTACAGAATATCCAACAACTTTGGGCTTAATCTCCTCAATTTTCGATAAGAAACAATCTCCGTCTAATGAACAATAATACGTAGAATGATTCAATTGTTTAGCTATTGCAGATAAAAACGCTATTGCAATACTATCGGTATATCCAAGATCACTAGTTACAAACAATATTTTCATTCTTTTCCTTCTGGTCTCCACTATTTAGTATTATAGTAATAGAATTAATATTATGCAATATAATGTTATTACTTTTGTAATAATTTAAAACTTTTATTTAGTTTCGTTTTATTGTCTTAAATGCCTCATGATATATTGCCAAGCTATCGAAATATGCTAAAAGCATATCTTTTTGTTTTTTTGGATATTTAGTTACTGTATTTCTTTTTGAAGAGAAATGTTCATTCAACTCTCCAAGACAATCATGATAGTTTTTACCAGTTAATTCCGCTGAACGGAGTAACTCAATAAATGGCTCTATTGCCTGTGTACCATCGATTTCATGTTCCAGATCAATCCATAAATTATGTGGATTTCGTGGTTGGATAACAAGCGGATATCCATATGCTATGACATGGTTCAGATGACCTGCAATTTTACATATAACATATGCTGGGAATAAATCAGCAAATCTTAAGTGATGATGAATAGTCAAATATCCAGGAAGGATTTCATAAGACATTGCTGTATTTTGATTGTTAAATGGACACCAGGTTCCTGGAAAAAGACCGAAATTAGGCGCCATTGACTCATCCATACCAACCGCCCGAATTGGATGGAAAAGTCGCGATACAGCATCTACATCAGGATCTCCTAGCCAAAATCCCCCATTTACTACAATCTTTCTTTTAGCCCGCTGTATTGTAACAAGTTCATTTTTACCATACATCCTTTTTGACCATGGAAAACCTCTATGATAAATCGGCATATTATTCTCTTCAATTAAATACTCACAGACATTAAACCATCCAGATGAAGATTCAACAAGTGACAAATCTTTTTCTGTACCGACTATATCATGGCCACCAAAGAAATCATGATTTGTTACATAATTATCATCATCAAGTGTAATTAAATTTTCAAATCCATCCATATATGCTCTAATCATTCCTAGAAGTTTTCGATTTGAATCATTATATGGAAACAGGCCAAGTAATTCTTTATGATTCTCAAGCATTTTGTCTTGCTCTTCCAATTCCATGTAGTGTATCGGATAAGAATATTTTGATGATAGCTCTTTACAATAATCTGGAGTATCTGTAGGAGTTTTTTTATCTCCAACTACAAAGAATTCGATATTTTTCCTATTGTAAAATTTAGCGTTTTTACATGCCCCCTCTAACATTAATGGTTTACGTATTGTTGTTGAAACGACTGCTGTTTTTTTCATGCTCCGCCCCTATCTATTCTTATTTTAAGTATATTTCTATGTATTTTATGAGACAGCATTCTTTTAATATGTTCAACTATTTCAAATCCAAATTTTTCTTTTATCATTTTCAAATATTCAGGATTATTATAGTATTCGACAAATGCTTTATCTCTAAAAGATAAAATTTCTTCACTTGTAAGATATTTACTTGGAAGAGGTATCGTTTCTTTACTTAATTGGGAAAAGCCTAACCAATTTTCTGGCATTCTTAAATTATTTGTTATGCTATCTTTATAAAGTTGTGATCCGGGATATGCCATAACTTTATAGAAATTTACATATTCGCATTTTAACTCTTTTGCTAAATCAAGAGTCTCTTGCATTGATTCTAAATCATCTTCAGGTAGGCCAAACATAAAATTCCCAATAATATAAACGCCTGCGTCATGTGTCATTTTCATTGCATTAATTATTTGTTCTTGGTTAAATTGGGCTTTGTGCACATTATCTCTAACCTTTTTACTACCAGCTTCAATTCCATAACACAACCAGTTTATTCCTGCTTGTTTTAATTTTTGTAAAATTTCTTTGTTAACTGTATCAACTCTAGCATATGCCCAAATGTTTACTTTTAATTCTTTTTGAATTATTAAATCACAGATCTCATTAACTCTATCTTCTCGCAATACAAATAATTCGTCAAGAATCTTGAAGGTTCTCACATTATATTTTCTATAAAGAAGTTCAATTTCATCTACTACTTTTTTAGGGCTTCTAAATCTAATTCCAGGTTTGCATTCATACATCGTATGAATGTTACAATATGAACAATTAAACGGACAACCAAGACTTGTATATATTATTGCATAAGGACTTCTTTTTGATAGATCTTCAAAACATTGCCAGTTATGGGCTCGATAAATGCCCATATCTATTAAATCCCATGCAATAAATGGTAGACTATCGAGAGCTTTAATAACTTCAGACTGGCCATTAGAAATTATCTTTTCATTTTTTTTATACCAAAGACCATCAATATTAAAATTATTATTTCCATTTTTTAATGTTTGAGCAAGTTTTAGATCTGTAGTAAGCCCTTCACCTGCACAAATAAAATCAACGTCTTCTTCTATGAGGGTTCTCTCAGGGAGAGCTGATGGATGCAATCCACTAAGCATTATTTTCATATTTGGTTTTCTAGATCTAATTTCAGAAATCAGTTCTTTAACTGCAACCATCTTTGGCGTGGAAGAAGCAGATGGATTTAAACCCATTATAACAATATCAACATACAAGGGGCGTTCAGATGTTATCTGTTCAGAAGTATCACTAGGTGAAAGATTTTTTCCTTCCGCATCAATTATTTTAACATTTAACCCCTCACCTCGTAAGTAAGCTGCTTTTAAACCACACCACAGGGGAGGCTCAATTCCAGCCAACTCAGAGGCAAGGATTCCATATACTGCCTTTTTTGCATTAGGATTGACAAATAAAACATCTACAGACTCTGTCACTATTTCATCTTCTTTTTATCTGCAAAATTTAAAATTGTTTTCACAACAGATTCAGTATCCAAATCAATTGTACGTCTTATTGCTTCACGACCACCATATGTATAACAGTATTTGTCAGGTATTGCAATTCGTTTCATTGGAATAGTAACATTATTGTCAACAAAGACTTCTGCAACAATGCTACCAAGACCTCCATCAATAAGATGTTCTTCTAAAGTAACTGCTCTTTCGGATTGATTAATATATTTCAATAAGAGTTCTTTGTTTACTGGTTTAAGTCTGTAAAGATCAACAACTGATACATCCAACATTTCCTTTTTAAGAATATCTGCGACTTCAAGAGCTTTATGAACCATATTTCCAGTTGAAACAATACATATATCTTTTCCTTTTTTCAAACAAGAAACTCCATCCTCAAATGTTTCTTTTTTATCATAAATAACAGGGAGTGGCTCTCGATCTAATCTAACATACATTGGATCATTGCTATTATATGCAATTTCTGCACATTTAGAAGCCATTGTATTATCTGTAGCATTGATAATAGTGATATTTGGTAATGCTCTCATAATAGCAATATCTTCGGTTGTATGATGTGTTGGCCCGGAATCCTCATAACTAAATCCAGCACCAACTCCTACAACAGTCACAGGAATTTTCATCGAACACATATTTACCTTAATTTGTTCATAACAACGCAAGGTAATAAACGGAGCAATTGCATAGGCAAATGCTTTTTTACCTTCAAATGCCAAACCAGAGGCCACAGAAATTGCATTTTGTTCCGCAATACCTACATTTATAAATTGAGCAGGTAAATCTTTCCTAAATTTATCGAGACTTGGCGCTCCCATATCAGCATCTACAAGTACGACATTTGGGTCTTTTCTTGCAAGATCATATAATGTATCAAAAAATGCATCTCTCATTGTTCCCATTTAAAATCCTCCTTCTTCACAAAGTTGATTTTTAGCAAGATCGGCATCTTTCCCTTTTGGAGCTATTCCATGCCATAGCGGTTTCCAACAAAGGCACTCAGACCCTTTCCCTTTTATAGTATCTGCAATTATTAATAGAGGCCTTGTGGATTTTTTAGAACGAAATCCATCAAACGCTGCAAGGATTTCCTCAAAAGAATGTCCATTGATATTGATTACATCCCAACCAAAAGCTTGAAATTTCTCATCTAATGGATTCAGTTCAACGGTATCTTCTGTAAATTCAGTTGCACACATCCAATTTCTATCCACTATTGCAAAAAGATTATTGAGCCTATAATGGCTGGCAAACATAGCTGTTTCCCACATAGAACCCTCATAACATTCACCATCGCCTAATAGAGTAATTACCATATGATGCTGCCGATTAAGCTTTGCTGCAAGTGCCATACCAGCTGCAACACCAAAACCTTGACCTAAAGAACCAACTGTTAATTCAACTCCTGGAACTGTATATTGTAGATGAACCCCAAAGATTCCATCTTCTTTGTTGAAATGAGCAAGCTCTTTTTCTGGGTAAAATCCAAGATCAGCAAGTATTGGATATAAAATTACACTAGCCTGACCCTTGCTTAAAACTAATCTATCACGTTCTTTCCAATCGGGATTTGAAGGATCATATTTTAGAATTCCACCATAATATAATGCAACTAATATTTCAGCACAAGAAAATGATGATGTAACATGCCCAGTTTCTGCATTAACACACATATCAAGAACTTGTTTTCTGATAAAATTGGCCTTTTCTTCTAGTTTACCTATATCCATTATTTTGTTTGCTTTCGATGTTATGTTCTCTTTTTTTGTAATTTCAGTCAATTCCATACTTTCATTCCTCCTAATTATCTATTCGAAAAAGCATTTACATTTATTATTTCATATCCCTTTATTAACTCTTCAATACCTTCTCGTAATGAGTACTCTGGCTTAAAACCTGTCGACTCGATTTTTTCATTACTTACAATATAATCTCTTTTATCCGGATCCTCTCCGATTTTTGCTTCGATAAAATAAAAATCAGGAATTTGTTTTTTTATCTCTTCACAAAGCTCCCATTTACTAATATTTGCATCACTAAGACCAACATTGTATGCTTCATTTTTCATTTCATTAAAGTTATCTATACAATGGACAAATGCTTTTGCAACATCACGAATATGTACATAATTTCTCTTAAAATGAGATTCAAAAAGAACAAGAAATCGATCAGTTACAGCACGATATGTAAAATCATTTACTAATAAATCTAATCTCATTCGTGGACTGATTCCAAATACAGTTGCAAGTCTAAGAGTAATACTGTTTTTTGCCTTTAAAATTTCATTTTCAATATCTACCTTTAACCGACCGTAAAGCGAAACAGGTTTAAGAGGAGTTTCTTCCGTACAATAGATATCCTTTTGTCCAACCCCATATCCACTGTTTGTTGTGGGAAAGATGATCTTTTGATTTTTTTTACGTAAATCAAGTATCATTTTAATAGCGTCAAAGTTAGTTGTTTTTGCAGCAATTGGATCTTTATCACAAGCCGGTGCACCTACAATACAAGCTAAAGGAATTATGAAATCTACATTTTTTAAACATTTAGAAATTAATTTTTTATCTCTTGCATCTCCATTAATAATAGTAAGATTTTTGTTATAACAACAATCCATTAATGAAGTCTGTCCATAAATAAATCTATCCACTACTGTTACTTTGTGATTTTTTTCAAGTAAAGTTGGAACTAGAACAGATCCTATATAGCCTGCTCCGCCAGTAACTAATATATTCATTGTACCTCTTCCTTTTGTTTAAACCATTCGTAGGTTTTCTTGATACCTTCAGATAAAGGAGTGAACTCGAAATTATCAATGATATTAAATAGTTTATCACTTCCAAGGTCTTTCCTATACTGACCGTCTGGAAATGAAGTATCAAAGGTTATCTTAAGATCTGTTGAATCAGTAGCTTCTAATGCAGTTTTAGCTATCTGTGAAATTGATAAATTTTCTTCAGGTGCTACATTAATTGTTTCTCCGTCATCATATTTATTTAACAATAAAAGAAGGATTTTACCTAAATCTTCAGAATAAATATATTGCCTCAGGGGTTTTCCCGTTCCAAAAAGTTTTAGGATTTTTTTATTATTTTTTTTAGCGTTATAAATCTTTTTTATCAGTGCAGATAAAAAGTGACTTTTGTCTTCTTCAAATTTGTCATAAGGGCCGTAGATACTACATGGAATAATACTGAAAAAATTACAGTTATATTGTTTTTTATATGATTTAATTTGGACATCAAGCACTCGTTTTGAAATAGCATAGGAAAAATTTGTAACTGCTGGCGGTCCATCATAAAATTGCTTTTCTACTAACGGATATGATTTTGCAATGTCAGGATAGGCACAGTTACTCAGTACCCCTATCAGTTTTTTAACATTATATTTATATGCATAGTGGACAATATAACTATTCATGAGGACATTCTGATATACAAAATCAGCAGGGTGATCAATATTGTCTTTGATACCTCCTACTTTTGCAGCAAGATGTATAACTTTTGTAGGTTTATGTTTTTCAAACATTGATTTAACTTGTTTTTCTTTTGTCAGATCATAGTCTTTTGAACTGACATATATCGCATCTGGACAAAATTTCTGTAATGCATGTCCAACAAGTCCGGATCCACCTGTTACAAGGAGCCCCATAGAATTAGCCTCTCATTTTCAATTTCTCAGTGCATAACATCTTTAAATTATTAAATATCTCGGTTATCGTTAATATATGTCAATTTTTATTAAAGCCATAAAAAATTCAAGCTTCTTTTAGATGTTTTCTTTTGAATTTTTTGATATCCAAATAACTCCTGAATAAAAGTCATCACAACTATAATCTGGTTCTACGTTGGATTCTTTTCTTTCTTTTTCTACTTTCTCTTTATTTTCTGGGACTAAAACTGTTTTGCAGCCAATAGTATGTCCAGCTTCTATATCAAGCATCCTATCTCCTATAAAATAGGATTCCTCTACATCAATGTTAAAATCTTTTATTGCTTTTTTTAGTAGACCTGTTTTTGGTTTTCTACAGTCACAATTCTCATCTGGATGATGAGGACAGTAATAAATTGCATCAACATCTGCACCTTTTTTCAACAAATCATTTTTCATTTTCTGATGAATTTTCGCAAGAGTCTCTACAGAAAAATATCCTCTTGCTATACCAGACTGGTTTGTAATCACTATTACATTAAAACCTTCATCTTTTAATCTTTTAATACCTTCTGCAACAGTAGGGTGCATCATAAGATTATCTGGATCATCCAGATATTCAACATTAACATTTATAGTTCCGTCTCTGTCAATAAAGACTGCTCTGTTTCCCATTTTTTGTCTCCAAACATTGTCTTCTCTACAAAATAACACAAAATATGCCCTATCATTATGTGAGCTTCTTGGATATTAGGGGTTTTATCTGAAGGTACAGAAATTAGATAATCAGCAAAATCTTTAATTTTATCAACAGATTTACCTGTTAAAGCAATGGTTATACATCCTTTTTCGTTACCTGCTTTCAATGCTTTTATCACATTTATTGATGACCCACTCGTTGTAATGCCTATTAATATATCTCCTTTATCTGCCAAAGCTTCAACTTGTCTTTCAAATACCTTATCATAATTAAAATCATTTGAAATAGCTGTTAATATTGAAGTATTTGTAGTAAGAGCAAGGGATCTAAGGGCTTTTCTTTCCATGTAAAACTTACTTACAAGCTCACAGGAAAGATGTTGAGCATCTGCAGCACTCCCCCCATTTCCAAACCACAATATCTTCTTATTGTTCTTATATGCCTCTATGATTTTTTCTGCTACATCATTGATGATAGTAGTACATTCAGTTATAATTTTTTCATCAACTTCTATGTTTTCCTCAATTAATTTTTTAATATCATTTATGAATTTATTTCGATTACTCCTCGTGGATAATCACCTACCTTTTCCTCTAATATAATCTTGCCAAGGATAAATTTTCTTGCAATATCTCTAATATTTTCTTTATCTTCTTCTTTTTTAATATATTTTGCCTTGGCTTCACCATCTATTCGCGATAGCATAAAAATTCCAATATATTTTGATATTCTTTCCTCAAAAGTCGGATCGTCGTAGTTAATACCTGACATGTATGTATCATAAATTATTTTGATAGCATCAGAAAAATGTTCTTCATTTGTGATTATTTTATGAAGATAAAAATGAGCTATCAAATAACCTATATCAATTGCTGGATCTGAATAAGCACATTCCTCAAAATCGATGAAAAGAAACCGGTTATCCCATACCATTATATTTTTAGGGGCGATATCACCATGAAGTAAAACTTTTTTTATTTTGAGAGAATTGATGGAAAAATTTTTAATATATTTTTTTAATTGTTCATCATCTGTAATGTTTAGACATTGGGTCTCTACTTTTAACTTTAGAAAACCTTCTGTATCACTAAATTTGTCCAATAGCTCTTTTTTTTCTAAAGTTGCGTTATGCATTTCCACAAGACCTTTCGATATGGATTTTACTGCATTGAAATCTACTTCATTACGGAGAAGCATATCAGAAAGAAGTGTTGCCTGTTTTGGGGCACTTTCGAAAACAATGGTGTAGCTATCTGGATCAAAACATATTGGATTTGCTACGTATGACGGATTATGAATATATTTTCTAAACGTCATTATTGATTCATATTCATTATAAATTCTTGTAGGGGGTGCATTGATGTTGTAAAGTTTTCCTTTATCTCTAATTCCACATTTGATGACATATAATTTATTATCCGCAAATGCTTGTTTTATATCGTTTATATATCCTCCAGTCAGTATCTTATTATCATTCGATTCAATTACTTCCTCGATATGGGTTGTTGATATTCCCTCAGTACGTCCAAGAATTCTTAACAATCCCTGTTTTCTGGCTAAATCAAAACCTGAACTGTCATCTCCCTGCACCTGAAAATCGATATCATATCTTTTATAGAAATCTTCTGTAATATCCCTTGACCATGGAGTTTTAATTACCTCATTTACAAATGAAAGATTTCTGACACTATTTGCTCGAATTTTCCAGGTTTGATGTGGTTTTCTTTTATATTTTGTACAGCTTTCATCTGAAGCTACACCAACCAGTAAATAATCACCGTATTCTTTTGCTCTTCTTAGAAGATTGTAGTGACCATAATGAAAGATGTCCCATACCCCATTTGTAAAAATTGTCTTCATATTGTCACTTCAAAATTTTCCATTAGATTTTTTACTTCATTTCTTTTTTCTTTTATGAATTCTTCTGTCGGTTTGGTTGTTAGGATTTCATTTATCAGTGAAGCAATGGTTTTCATCTCCTCATTGTTCATACCTATTCGTGTAACCGTATTTGTGCCAAATCGTATTCCACTAGTTACAGTAGGTTTCTCAGTATCAAAAGGTATCATGTTTTTGTTTGCATTAATACCACATGATTCAAGACGTGATTCCGCCTCTCTTCCAGTCATATTATGTGTTTTCTTAATATTGACAAGAACTTTGTGATTATCAGTTCCACCTGTAAGTACATCATAACCATACTCAATTAATTCCGAAGAAAGTACTTTTGCATTTCTCACTATTTGTCTTTGTGTTTTTTTATATTTTTCAGTCATACATTCCTTAAAAAAAATAGCTTTTGCAGCAATGCTCGCAAAATTAGGTGTGCTTTGCACACCAGGGAATACACCATATGTCATGTTTTTTCTTTGTTTTTCGGTTGATTTATCTCCAGCAATTATTATTCCACCTCTCGGACCACCTGCTTTATATGTGCTTGAAGTTACAAAAGTAGAATGCGGCATAGGGGATTGATGAACTCCAGCTGTAACCAAACCCAGGATGTGTGCTATGTCAGAAAGGAGATATGAATCATTGTCCTCAGCTATTTCACCGAATCTTTTAAAGTCGATTTCACGTGGATATGAACTTGCCCCGCATATGATTAGATGGGGTTTGAATTCATTGGCCTTTTTCTTTATCTCATCGTAATCTAACATATATGTTTCTTCATTGACATAGTAAGATTTTATCGAAAAAAGCTTTCCTGCGATGTTATATTCACTTCCATGAGTAAGATGCCCTCCTTGATCCAATGACATTGACAGAATCCTTGCTTTCTTAGGATTCGATAGATACTTATCCAGCAATGTAAACATAACTATCTGATTTGCAGTAGAACCTGAATGGGGTTGTAACCATACTTGTTTTGAATTAAAGAGTTTTTTTCCTCGTTCTTCTGCTATTGCTTCTATTCCATCAACAACACTGCATCCTGCATGATAACGATGCCTCACTACCCCTTCTGCTGTTTTACAAGACACAATAGTTGACAACGGTGAAAGCACAGAATGTCGTGAGATATTCTCTGCAGCGATCATTTGAATTGTCTCTCTTTGTCTTTTATATTCGTCAGAGATGTAGTCGCTTATTTCGGTATCAAATTCTTTCAGATCAACGTCCATATTTTCAAGATAATACTGTTTTGTGTTCATGTTTTACCTCCAATCAACATATTTATTTATCATTTTTTATTAGATGTATGTTAATCCAAGCCTCCTCCAGAATACGGCCTGTAACTGTCGTAAGATCAAACCAAGATGTTTCTTCATATTGGTAGAATTTTCATATCCGGCTTATAAATTATATCCTTTTTCCCTATATAATTGAGTGGGTCAAACCCATCACAATTTAATATAATATTTTAAAGATAATCAACATCTCAGTTGTAACACATAGGATAAAAAAGATGTTTTTAAACATTTGGGAACAAGTAAGCAGATTTCATTAGAATTTTCTTAAAATATGTAAGTTTGAGTGAATTAATCGTTTTCTATATCTTTTAATCCTTTACGATCCTTATCTTTACCATTTTTTATTGGAGTTCTCCAATCTCCAAACATATATGTAAGGCATTCATCATATTTTTCAGGTATTCTGAACTCTTCACCATAAAACTTTATTGTAGTGGATTTTCCATAATGTTCCATAGGATAACGTACCTTCTCATCTTTGTAAAAATGAAATTTCAGCATCACTTTCCATGACAACTTAAGAAGCCAATCACATTTAATCAAGTCAAAATATCTGACAGCATTTCCAACTATCGGAGGAAAACGTGCCTTGATCATATGTCCTTTAGCCTCATAGTTAAAGAAAATGCATATCAAATGTTTTTTAGTCTTCCTATCTCGTATTCCATAATGACCAAAACCATAAGTTGGTATATGAAGAGATATTATATAAAATTCAAACTCTGTCCCCGCAAACTCTTTTTTTGCCTCAATTAATTTACCAACGTCTCTAAGCCACATGTTTAAATCTATGTCATCATCCCACGGTATTATTTTTCCTTCACGAACAGCACCTATTAAGGTTCCACCTGCAAACCAAAAGGGAATGTCACGCTCATCAAACACCTGTTTTAGGAATTTTAATGCTTTGACCATCTTTTTTTTATCAAGGGAATAGACAACCTCCTGATTGTCAAATGCCTGTTTTAGGAATTTTAATGCTTTGACCATCTTTTACCGTCCGCCACAGCGTACTCCTTAACTACTTCATACTTTTACTTTTTAATTCTCAAATATGCTCCTTGTTATTTAACAATTTTTATATCATAAAATATTTCAAAACTTTGATTTCAACTAGGGCACTATTTAATCTATTATTACTAACAATTATTTTATTTGTTTAGATGTCCATTCATTTGCTTTGGTATCGCTTCTTTTTGGCAGATCATTTGTATCTAATCTCGGTAACTTTAGAGCATCATCTCTATCTAATGACACAATATCAACATCTGTTGTGAAAGCAAGTTTGCAGCCCTTTTTCTTTAATAATCTAATAAGCGAGTCATTGTATGAGCCATAAGGATAGCACATAACCCATCTATCAATATTTGACCCTGCCATCTTTAAAAAATCTAATGACAAATCAATTTCTTTTTCTTGAATATCTGAATTCATATCCCCGAGCCAGTAATGATCATAACCATGGATTCCAACATGCATACCATTTCTGTTCATACATTTAAGCTGATCAACACTCATATACAATTCATTTGCAAATGATGCCTCATTTGATGACACGTATTTCTCAAAAAGTTCACTAGAAATAATTTTTCTTAATTCTTCAGGTAATTCAGTTTGTAAAAGTCGTTTAATAAAAACTATCTCCTTTGTATCGAATCTGTTTTTCTTAGCAAGCTTTTTGAAATATTGTTCGTTAGTTCTTAAATTATATTTATTATGATATTTATCTAGAAGAAAATATATATCACTAATAATTTCCTGAGTATTAGCGTCAGATGCAAGAATGAAATGAATTTTATGCACATCTAAAACCTCATTATGAAGGATTGGTTTTGAAAATGGGAAAACACAACCTTGGGGAGTTCTTTCGGTTAATATTGGAAAAACTGTTGTGAAATGATCGATAAATCCATCATCAAAAGTTAATAAAAGAGCATTTTTCGGAAGTTTATTATTGGAGTAAATGGCATTTATAAGTTCTGATACAGAAATTACGTTATAAAATCTCTGAATGTAATCCAATTGTCCTATAAATTCACTTGTTAACAGCCCTTTTATTTTTGGATATCTTGAATTATTTAAATCTCTGACATAATGGTACATAACAACAGAAACACTATTTCTCATAATCTTACCCAAGGTTTTCTGGCATTGGCCAAATATTTGGCCTATCCATATCTCCATCTGATTTCAGGATATACGTATCATCCACAGGAACGTGTATAATTTTATCTAGATAATCCAAACGCCATAATGTATTTATTAAATGTGGCTTGAATCTAAAAGGTTGAAACAGACCCGCAAGACTGCATAGTGGAGGGCCATAACTTTTGTTTTGTCTTTTAAAGCCAACACTTTTTAGTATTGTTTCAAATCTTTTTGTACTACATTGAAAATCAGCTGCAACGCATCCTTCTGATTTACCCCACTTTAGGACACTTTTTATCAAATCAACAAATTTAGCATCTACCATTCCATCCCAAACTTTCCAATTAAAAGGGACCATTTCAATAATACGAAGAACTTTTAGTCCATGTAACAATGAATCTTTTGGATGAAAAATTGGTTCAACACGAGCCACAACAATGCCTCTAGTAGAAGTATCCCCAAGAAAATAATATTTAAAACCTTTGTTTTTAATATACCTCCAACTCCAAAAATCTGAGCTTCTATACAAAGTTAGCATGTCTCTTCTTTCTGTACTTCTCCGCCAAAGAGATTCTAACCTCCCAGGATCGGGATTAAAAGATCGTAATGATGGAACAGATTTTAGATCTATACTATCAAACCATGTCTGCAATTCGTTTGATTTGGGTTTTTGGGATAGCAACTTTAGATATCCATCGCGATCAAGCGGTATCACATAACGATTTAAAGCCTCCGAATAATCAAACCCTAAGCCTTTGAAATATCGAACTGCCTCATCATTTGCACCTTGAGCTACAAGACAATCTCCTAGCTCCATGGTTTTTTTAAGTAGTAGTATTCCTCCTCCACGGTTTCTAAAATCAGGGTGTATAACCCATGTCGCAGATTCTATTCCAGATATTATTTTAGTTTTATCCTTTCGCGGTATCTGAAACATTACAGGAGTGCTGCCTAAGAAACCGATTAGCACATCGTCATAAAATAACAACTGAGTTGTAGATGATCCGCCAAGATCACCATATCCTTTATGTTGCCATTCAAAAAGGGAGTGGTCAATCATTGGAGAGTTTTTATTCCAATATAGTTTTATGAACTTTTGAACTATCTCCCAATCTTCAACCTCATAATTTCTTATAATGGTTTTCAATATTAGTTTTCTCCTTTTTTTGCTAGAAGAACAGCATATTTTAAAGCTTCAAAAAGACTGCCATAATCAGCTTTTCCTTTTCCAGCTTTACCAAACGCTGTACCATGATCTACAGATGTACGTATGATCGGAAGCCCAAGAGTAATATTCACTCCCTGCATATTCCAAGATTTAGTGTCATCATTGTAGATAAATCCTGCCACCTTTACTGGAATATGCCCTTGATCATGATACATGGCTATAACTGCATCATACATACCACCTTTTGCTTTAGAAAATAAAGTATCTGCAGGAACTGGACCCTCAGCGTTGATCCCTAGTTTTTCAGCATCCTTAATAGCTGGTGAAATTTCGGTTTGTTCCTCATCACCAAATGTTCCGCTTTCTCCACTATGTGGATTTAATCCAGCTACACCGATAACAGGCTGATCTATATTCAATTGTTTACAAGTATCATTAGCTATTTTTATTACATCAAGTATTCTATCTCTTTTGATATATTTAGTTATTGCATCTCGTAAAGAGACGTGGGTTGTTACGTGAAGAACGCGAACGTTTCCATGTGCCAACATCATTGAATAGTTCTTTGTACCAGTTAAATCTGCAAGCATTTCTGTATGTCCTGCATATTTCTTTCCATAGCCGCCTAAAACAAAGGATTCTTTATTGATTGGATTTGTAACTATTGCATCTATTTTTTCTTTTAATGCCAGTTGAATAGCTTTTTCTATGTATTCTCCTGCTGCCTTTCCGGCCTTTCCTGAAATTTTTCCAAACGTAAAGTCAGATAAGGAAATGTTGTTCAGATCATATACATAGATATTACCGGGAGAAATATCTTCATCTACATCTTTTATTATCTGGAATTTTATATTTGATTTGATTATGTCCAAACCTTGTTGGACAACTTTTGCATCCCCAATAATTATTGGAATACATATTTTTGTTATATTTTCATGTGTTAGCATTTTAGCTGTAATTTCACTTCCTATTCCTGCTGGATCGCCTAATGTTATAACAATTTTTTGTAACATATTTTTGCCTCCTTTTTTTTT
>SDBT01009183.1_pt1 | contig 16076 bp, 11 predicted proteins | sample 2277101 | NCBI WGS metagenome assembly SDBT01 (sample SAMN10404973, study PRJNA504765) | marine sediment metagenome | isolation source: marine sediment core GS10_PC15, 103 cmbsf | place: Arctic Ocean: Southern Knipovich Ridge | collected 2010 | reverse complement strand
ACCTCGAGCTGCTCGATTAGAATCCCTGCAGCTACTGCGAGGTCGCCGGTGTCGATTAGCGCTTGATTCTCGACCAGGAAGCGAACCCAGTCGGCGTTGTCGTCGCCTTCGTCGACCTTTTGCCACACGGAGGTCGTGTCGTCAGTGCCGTTGGTCTCCATGTAGATCGATCCCCTGTTCACCAGGGTGAAGGGTGCTCGATCTCCGTCAGGCGTCCCCTGTCCGTAAAGGATCTGGGGAGCACCTTCGGCAAACATGCCGGAGCCGGTGGGCGGGATTGCTCCCGTGCCACCAACTGCCCCCGCGCCAGGCGGGTAAAGGAAAAAGGCAACTGTGTTGTCTGCCATGTCTTATACCCTCCTTATGCGCTGGTGCTGAATCCGGAAACGTAGGCATGCGCAGCTTCTTGCGCGAGCACGAACCCGTATTCCCCTACGATCTGGCCGTAGAAGGCGGTGTCCGCGGTCTTACCTAGTTCCTCGGTGAAAAGCGGGTCGATCGTGATGTAGCCGGCGAGTGAAGTATCCACCAGGTAGACCACGTCTGCCTGGCAGTCGCGGTCGACTACCACGTTGATGGTGTTGCCGAGCGGGGACTGAATCGAGGAAATCTCGATTCCGCCTACTGATTCACTGCGCTCCGTGCGGACGTATCCGCCGAAGAAGTCAGCGATCTTGCGCTTGGCCCATGCTCCAGCGAACAGCACGTCTGGGGTACCGTTACCGGTCCAGGCGTTCTGCAGTTCGTCTTGGATCATCTTTTCCGTCAGGGCAGCGGATGAAGCAGCTGTCGTGTTGGACGTGATGAATCCCTGGAGGCCACCCATGCTTCGGGCGACTGTCGCAGATCCTACTTCGCCTACACCGGTCGATCGATAGACCGCACGGTTGAGGGCTTGCATCTGCTCATCGACACCTTTTTGGATCTGGTATCCTACCGGGTCCGCCATGCCGTAATAGGGCATTAGGCCTGCGGTACGAGACACTTCGATGGTCTTCTGGAAGATCATCGAGTAGTTCACGCCTGACGTAACTTCTGTCATGGTGCTGGCAGAAGCCGCTGCACCTTCGATCCGTGCACGGTAGCGGATATTGATGTTCGTATCCGTGTCGTGCGTGGCTCCTGTGGAACCAGAGAACGCACGAACCACTGTGAGATCGTTGCCGCTGATCGCGGTTACGTTCACTAGTTCGGAGTCGATCTGGATCACGTCGCCAACCTCAAAGATCGCGCCCGTGGTCACGGTCATCGCAACTGCAGCGGGGTCCGTGTCCCAGTCGGCGTCGTTGAGGGTGTCGGTTAGATCTCGGTACGTGTCTTGCAGCCATTCGTATTTCTGTCCGGGCATGTTGACGAAGTTGAACTTCGTCTCATTGTTGAGGCCCAGCACGCTGATCGCCACAATCTCGTTCGGGTCCGTAAGTAAAATACGGTCCGTTACTGATCGCTTGAGGGCGAGCGTGTTTGAATATGAATGGCGTTGTCCTGAACTGGTTGCCATCTAAATCTCCTGGTTAGGCAATGTCCTCTTGTCGCTGTTTAGCGATTGAGCCATCCAGGTTGAATACGATGTTGTCGACGTCAACGCCTTTACCAAAGTACTCGTTCCTGATGTCATCATTTGCTTTGACGATATCGTTTCTACGGATCTCGCCTTTGTGCACTCGCTTTTGCAACTCTTGGACCTTACCAATATATTCTTGCTCGAGGTCGGGTCGCGGAGCAGCACCTGTGCCTGGTCCCGCTTGGATCGCACCATCGCGTGCGCCTAGCGTTTCTGCAAGCTCAGAAAATCCTGGCCCTACCTCCCACCACGCCTTGCCTGCGTTCTCTTCGACGTAAGTGACAAGTTCTGGTGTCTCGGCGTCTAGGCCATTCTTATCGAGTATCGCCTTGATCTCTCCCTCGATGCCAAGGCTCTGCGGGGGGTCCGCAGGAGGCTCTTCCTGTGGTGGGGCGTCTGCCTCGGGCTTCGGCTCTGGTTGAGATTCTTGGGGCTGGGGAGTTTTCAGGACACTGAGAGCGTCCGCGATCGACTCCCCTACTTCGTGCTTGATCTTGTCTGACTGACTCTGCCTGTTGGCTTTGGTAGCCTCGTTGATTTGCGCAACGATGCTGTCACCGAAAGCCTTGAACTCGGTCATTGAAACGTGTTCCTCAGAACCGGCTTCACCTTGGTCTGCGTCCCCCGACGCAGAATTTTCCTCGGCAGCCTCATCCTTCGGGGTCTCTTCGGGCATGATCTCTCCTTATTCTATTGTAGTCCGCAATTCTCATTGCAGACAAGGATTATTGTACCATGCAAAGTGAATCGTCGCTAGATCTTTTTCCAGCCACACCGTGCACAGAAGTTCACTTTTGTACCTGCCTTGCTGAATAGCTGAAAGCTACACTCGGGACACCAGGCCCACTGATCTTTATCTAGCTTCCTGAGCTTTCGCTCGGCCCTTCCTTGCGCCAACTGCTTGGCGCGCTTCTCTCGTAGACGCTTCAGGCGCCCCATTAGCTCAGGGGCGAACTGAGTCCCTGAAGGGTGGTGTCAACTCCCTTGTGAAGTGCCGAGACATAGCGAGTAAAAATCTTGTCCAGCTCCTTGTTCAGGTCACTGGATAGCTCAGATCCTCCAATGGAAGACACGGGATTAGCTACTCCTCGAGGAGCACACCATGTGCCCGCATCGATCTGCACTTGCTGCAGCTTCTTCATATAGGTCCGGGTAGCATTCAACGAGCGAATGATCCCTTGCTTTGCCGCTGCCTCAGCCTCAATCAAGCTGGCAATGTCAACGCCCTCCTCCAGTACTGGCGCCTCAATTACGGTGGGCCCGGAGGGGGCGCGGACCACGGCGGGGTCCTCGTCCAGCCCATTCTCGACACGAACACCGGATGTGGTCATCATGCCTCGTTTACTCGTCACTGTTCAACTCCTTGAAGCCATCCAGCATCATCTCAAGGCCTGCAATGATTAGATCGTAGGCGGACGCGGTGGCACTGTTGGCAGCTGCTACCACCGCAGCGGGCTCAGGTGCGGGCTCGCTTAGTGGGCCATCGTACACAGGCGCGAACACCTGTGACTCAATGATGGCAACTGCTTCCGGGCTGCCCGGCACAACGCCGGCAGGTAAAACTATTTCTTTCATGGTTATCTCCTCGCCTCATAGGCTGTCCGAAGGTCTTGCCACAGTCCCTCCGGGTCCATCCCAAGCCGGTCTGCTTGGAACTCGAGTTCTTGGGAAAATGCAATGTTCATCATTGGATCTCTTTGTATGGAATCAATTGCAAGCCGCGTTGCCGCGGTGCCCAACACGTTTGTCCATTCCATCCAGGTAAAGTTAGGCTCTGACAAGAAGACTTCCTCGCGAGCTTCCGGTGACCTGAATGATGGTAGTCGCTCCGGATCGTCTTCAATGTACGGTGCCAGAGATGGGTTTCTCATCATGAAGTCCTGGCGGTAATCGAAGTATTTGCTGATAATGGGGTGCTGGTTCCTGTAGTTCTTTCGAGCCCTTCCCGGCTCCAGGTCGTAGTAGACATCCAGAAGCGGAGACACTCGCTTGCTGTATCCGAAGTTGACTTGGCGCGTGCGGTACCATGCCTCGAGCTTAGCGGAATCTTCAGGAGAAGTCAGCTCAATCGGGTGCATGTCGTTGTTCCAGTGAAATTCCCCGGGTGTTTCCTGCCCCATTACAATCGCCCAGTACTGGAGCATCTCGGTATCAATAGAAGAGATATCTCGGGTTTCTTTCTCCAGGAAGGCCTCTGTGAAGATGGGCCCCAGCTGGTCGGCGATTTCTCGCTTGTTCTGCGTCGTCATATTGTTCCAGCCGTCCCACACGTTGTCCACTAGGTACTTCTGGAGCTTCTCTTCTGGGGAGCTGAACAGTGCGAGTTGCCGTGCTTCATATTCGGGAAACTCTTCGTAGAAGTTCTGGAGAGCGTCATCCTGTCCCCCGTTATATGCATCCCATGCAGCGGAGTAGTCGTCCCCTAGCTTGCGTAGGTGCTCTTCCCCGGGAGGGTAAGCCTTGGCGCGGAGGAACAGTCCGGTAAAGGCCTGGATCCCGTACTCAACACCAGCTCTGCGGGTAGCCTCGAAGAAGATGTCTCCCGTCCTGGTGAGCATGGCTTGCTGGGCTTCCTCGACGGAGATCTCCCCGTCCGCCACCCTGTTGGCGAGCATTCGGTCTACTCGGTAGTCTTCCCACTGATCGAAAGGAGGCAGGCCTATGTGAGATCGCAGCGCACCTTCAATGTTCAATCCACCCGTGTTGGGGGATATACCAAGCAAGGCACTTGCACCTTTTATCGTCCGGGTCAGCGGAATGAATGGTTGTATCTTCTCTGGCTCGCCCTTTGCTAGGAAATGGGCCCAGAGGAGGGGCGCATGTGGCGATACCAACGCAGCCGCCGCGTCGAAGGCGTTCGTTTCGCCTTCCGCGTCGTTCTGTTGGGCTCTCGACAATGCTCGTTCCCATACCGTTCCTCCTTGTTCGTTCACGGCAGCGTCGTACTCTTCCTGCGAGATCACGTTCTCTTCCAGCATACCGCGAAGCTCGGCGGGGATCTGGTTCTTGTTCTTGTTGAACAGGTTCTCCACTTGCTCGATGCCGAAACCCCATTGCTTGAACGGCAGGGCGGTGGCGAACGGATCTACGAATAGCTCATCCCCCAGGTACTCCGGGAGAAATGGAGCAGGGATTCTGATGTTCCCCTTGAATCTGTTGGGCAGTCCTGATTCAGGCCTCATGCCTTCATTGAGAAACTTCTGGAATCTGGCATACATCATGCCCATTGTGGGTCTATCGATGCTGTGCATTGCCCAGCGTGCGGCCGAATGGACCGGCCAGAATTCGTAAGGCATCACCGTGGTAAGCCAGGCGTCAGCGTTGACCCTCATGTTGTAATTGAGGAGTGCTGAATCCCTGGAGTACTCACCAAACTTCATTGCCGCGAGGCGGTCACTGGACATCTGGCTTTTGTAGTTCGTGGCAAATCTCTGCAGCTTGCCCTGGCCACCAGCAGACAGCCCCTTCATTGAGGACACCTGCCTCGAATTAGACTCGATCGTGCTACCCACTAGCGCCTCGGTGGCCTCCCGGCCACGAACGTGCCAGAGGGCCGAGCGATGGCGGTCGGCCTCAAAGATGTTTCCAACGGCGTCTTCGTACTGCCCGGGAGAGATGGTCTTGAGATCCACCTTGGCCCTGATCTGATCTGGAACCATCTCATACTGAGGTAGGCGAAGCTGCACGTTGCCAGCGTCGTCCACAAGATCGAAGTCAACTACCTTCCGAATGTAGCCCTTTTTTTCTAGGCTCTCATAAAGGGCCTTGCCGGCCCTGGACTGCAAGGTAGTATAAAACCTGGTTTTGCCTTTTCTAATACCCTCATCAAAAAGAGTCAGCATAGCCTCTGTGCCTGCCCCTTGGCGAGAGGACAACATTTCAATCTCGCCCAACTTGAACAGAGGACCGTCGTCCAGCCAGTCACCGGTTCGACTAATAACGTGCCCGCCCACCATGTCGAATGTGGTGCCCCCTTCTGGGGAGAAGATCTTGAGTCTACCGTCTTCTGGGGATTCAATCAGTGCCCGGAGGATATCTTTGGGCTCCCTGCCATGCTTCTGCCCTAGATCTGTGACAACATCTCGAAGTGCCTTGCTCTCGTGTGATCGTACCTGCCAGGCATAATCCCACTGGTCAAGACCCTTGGGGGATTCTATCCCAACGCGCAGCTCCTCTAGGAGTATCTCGTACTCAGCCTCCATGGAGCGAATGTCAGGCGCGCCCTCAGACAGGTTCCTGTAAACGTCATCGACCGTCGACTCCGTCTCCTCGGCTATCTCCTTCACGGCTCGGGCGATGTCTTTGTCGCCCTCAATAACCTGCTCTGTGCCCACAAGCCGGTTGTGTCTGATGTCGTCCACGAAGCTATCGAACGTACTTGTCGGATTGGCCTTGTTTACAAGTTCGCCCTCTCCCGCCAATGCGTCAAGACGGGTGCGTACCAGCTTGGCCGTCTCATCCGACTGCTTGATTATGTCCTGGTTGAGCCCCAGGTAAGAGCCCCGGCGGACGTTGTAATCATCGGCGACCTTGCTCACACCTGCTGTAACGTCGCGTACCAGGTTATTCTTGGTTTGCACACCCCGACTCAGATTCTTAGCAGCCTCCGGGTTGCCTCGGAGGAGAGCGCTCAACTCTTTCTCTTGCTGAGAGACACGATGCCAGCCTTCAACACGCTGCTTGTTCAGCGCCTGGTAAGCCGCTTCCTGTTCCTCGAACGGGATGTCTCTGAGCTGCTCCCTGAACTCAGTCACCAGTCGTCTGTCTTCGGCAACCAAGGAGCGAATATCTTTCCTGGCCACACCGTATGCGTCCTTCATTTCCTCGGGCACCAGGCGGGCCATGAGGTTGTCCATCTCCCGCATCGAGTTCTTTTCCATCAGGCTTGCGGCTTCGTAAGCCTCATCGTTTAGCCTGTAGGCATCCTCCAGCGAAGCAGTCCTCTTAGCCGCATCGTCCCCGAAGTCGGTTGAGAAGTGCTTGGCCATACGTGCGTTCTTGTCCTTTATCATCTTCTGCCAGGACGACTGCCACTTCTTCTGCACGCTTACCATGCCGTCAATATGCTTGTAGTTGTTGCCGGCTACCTTCCTAAGTCCTTGCTCGATAGCGGACGTGCGGGCCTCGATAATTTTGAAGGTACGCGCCCAGTACTTCTCTCCGTCCCTGGCCCCACGCTTCCAGATCTCTGCAGCCGCATCATAGCTTCCGGCCCTGGCTGCTCGTGCGATTTCGTCTTGCATGCGAGCCCAGCGAACGTGTGCTCCGTTCCAGAGATCCGCGTTGCTGTTATGCCACTGTGTTACTGCGCCAAGAGGACCTTCGGTCTCAACGTGATTTTTGATTCCCTGAACCCAGTCTTTGATTGCAAATTCAACACCGTCATCGAGGTCACCCTCAATTCTAGCGAATACAGTCTCGGCAGCATCGCGAGCGCCCTGATCTCCGGCAGCTCTGTAGCCGTCCATGATCTGATTGACCACGCTGTCTAGCTCGTCATCGGGAATGATCCCGCTGAGCTCGGCTCCCAGAATCTTCTCGGCGCCCTCAACTACTTCCTCTACGCCCGCCTCTATCTGCGTCATCTTGAGGATTTCGTCAACCTCGGCATCGTTCACCGCGTCCTTCAGTCTAGCCTCGAGACGTGCTACCGTTGACTCGCCCAGTTCGGATACCAGCTCATCCCACACCTGGGGATTCCATTCCTTCATCCCCAGAGGCTTACGGTGACGTCGCCAGTAGGTCTTGAAACCGCGAGTAAAGGCGCGTATAGAGGCCTTGGACTCAAGCTGTCCGGAGACAGCGGCCATGTCGGCCTTGCCTAGATTGACGTTGTTTATCTTGTCGGAGATCTTCTCCAACCACCCGCGGTGGCCCCTGGCCACATCGTCGATCTCCTGGCCGATGACCTTGAAGGTCTCGGTTCCCAGAACACCAAACTTCTTCATGCCTGCCGGGCCAAAGCCGGATCGGAGGCGAGCGGGCTCAAACCCCACACGCTTCCAGAATGTCGTTGCCGCCTCTACGCTGAACTCACCCCAGACGCCACGAGCAATCATGGTGACTTCGTTGTTGATGAAGTTCCGGATGGCGTATCCGGGATTCAGGCGCAGGAAGGCCATGGATTCAGCTGACTTGATTGTGTCTGCCAGGCGCGGTATAAAGCCTCGAGCTTGCACTCCGAACTTGGCCACTGCAAACTTTGTTGCACCACCGGCCACAGAAGTCATTAGCATTTGCTGAAACGCGGCCACCGACCACATATTGGTTTCAGTCATGGGGGCCAGCGCCTTGGCCAGGGTCTCCACTGAAAGACCCTTTGCGTTCAGCCCCAGTGGAGCCAACAGCTCGTCCAGGCTTCGCCCAGATCGGCCGGCCACATCCGTGAGTCTCTTGAGTAGCGCAGGAGCCTCATCGGATTCAAAAAGGATCCTCATAACATCATCGCCTGACTCGCCAAGCACGGCCGCAATGTTGTTCAGCCCGGCGCGCATCTTCCTGGAGTCCTTCCAGGCCGCCAAGAGATCCATCCCCTTGGCCCCCGACATCTGCAGCATGCCCCGGGTCACCTGGCCTTCGGGAGTAATTACCAGGTGAGCAATGCGGGGATCGAATGTGCCATCCATGAACCGCTGCAACATAATCGCTGCTTCTTCCGGGTTCGAATGGGCAATGATCATGCCAAGGTTGTCGGTGATGTTCTTGCTGATTGCCATAGCCCGGGACTCGGGGGTGAGTCCCAGTGGGTTGAACTTCCGCCAGAGCTTACCAAACCGGCCTGGCTCATCGGCGATGTTGGGGACGGCGCCTACCGCGCGAAGCATAAAGCGCTCGACGTTCGTCAAATCCTCCATGTTCTCAAGTTTGCGAACCACATCCCAGGCCTTGTCCGCAACCAAAGATCCTGTCTCCAGAACCTCTGCGGCTTTCACTGCCTCGGCGATGTAGGTCGCCCTGATAACTTCGTCAGACTTTCGGAGGGCGGTACCTATTGCTCTCAGCTTGGTGGCTTCGATAGGCTTCTTGAGTAAACCCAATACGTTGAGTGGGTCCGCAAACATATGTCCTACCGCATCCTTGAGCTGCATCCTGATAGCAAGAGCGCCGGCACCTGCCAGCATGTTGTTGCGGGTTTGTTCCAGTGCCTCCTCGGGATCCATGCCTCCTGCGACAAGACCCATGATTTCCTTGCGCCCCGCAATGATCCCCGCGAGACCAGGAAGATCTCCGGCATAAGTCACCTTGCCGTCCACTAGCCCGGGGAGCTCGGTGTTGTCGTAGGTCATAGACGCGGCGCGCCATGTAGACCCTATGTTGTCGATAATCTCCTGCACTTGTTCTGGGTCCCCTTGAGCTGCCGCCCATTGCGCGATGAACCCTGTGCTTCTTTCTACAAACTCGGATGGCGCGTCCAGTACCTTGAATACATTTGCGCCAAAGGTGGATGCACCAAATTTCTCAAGACCGCCAACCACTGCGCCCAGAACGGGGACGTCCTTGACTCCCGGCAAGCGATCCATGATCCACCGCTCTATCCCGTGGAGTTTCTCGTAGTTGGGCATCTGGTCAAGCGGGACGTCACCAGGACCAAAGCCGCCCGGCATGGACGGCGGGCCCCCGCGGTCTACGCGCTGACGACTGGCGCTGTCAAACGCGCGAGGGTCTGCCTGTGTAACCTGCCCAGGATAGGCCTGCTCGAGCCAGGTCTTGTTGCCATTGCCGGAAGATGACTGTTGCTCGTGTGTCATTATGCTGTAATCTGAATGTGCCAGTTATAGCGGCCATCGGATCGAGGGGTCGTTCGACTGCCGCCTCCGCCGCCGGTGTAGTATGAACGACCTCCGTAGCCACCGAGGGTAGCGAGGTAGTTGTTGGATCCTCCAACTGCGGCAGGAATATCTTTCACCCACCAGCCGGTGTCGGTAAGCCTATACCCAAAGTGGGCCATAAGCCCGGCTGCGTCTTCGTAGGGTTCACCCGTCGCGGGGTCGAGGACGCTCATAAATGATCCTCGCAGCTGGTCCGCCACCGGTCCTGCTATCATATTGGGTCGGCGCTTCTCCCAGAGCCCCACGTCCCCTGCGCCTAGAGCTTGCCCGGCATACCAAAGTGCTTGGCCCGTGTAGCGCACACTCGACGCCATATTGGTGAACGAGATTGCGTACTGCTCTTCTCCGGTTGTAGGATCAGTGAGGGTGAACGCGGTGTCTAGTCCGCTGCGAAGGTCCTTGGCCCAAGTTGGGATAAGATTTCCGGTTGCTGTATCCAGGCGCATCCCTACCCACTCGCCGCGAGTGGGATGATCTTCACCTTTCCACTTTCCAACTTCTGCCGGCGTTGGGTCTGTCCCCGGCTCAGTGGGGACTACAAGGCCCGATGTGTCGGTGCCTCTAACGGCCACGCTTTCGAAGTCATCTGCATTATCTTTGACCCACTGATTGAGAGCCTCACCACGTAACCCAAGTTTTCGGCCTGCTGAGGCCGCTAGGGCTTCGGGGCTGTTCCTGCCCTCCCGTTGCTCGGCTGTTGAAAAACCCAAGCCAGTCCCCTGGCTCTCCCTGGCAGCCTCGCCGTAGATATCAAAAATCGGACTAAGGATACCCTTAGCAATGTCTCCCAGGTCCTTCTTGGCAAAGGTGCTCGCTTGCGTTCGGGCAATTTGGAAAGGAACACCCTTACCTATCAAGCGGTTGTACTCCCGTGTTTGGTTAGCGGAGAGGCCGGGCACTGTGTTGGGCGTACCCTGTTGTGCTCGCTCCGTGGGCTGATTCCGAATATTCTGCCCAGGCACTCGGGGGGGTCGCGCTACAGAACGTGGGCCCTGAGTGTCAATGGTGACTCGGTTCTGAACTCGGTTGGGGTCTGTGGTGTCGAAGCCTGCGGCAGTACGCCTGGCCGCCCCAGCTGCTAAATCTGCCGCGGGGCCGGTAGGGAGACCGCCGGAGGCAGGGGTGCGGTACGTCTCTCCAGCAGAAGATACACCAGAGTCAAGAAGCGAACGGGTAGCGTTGAATATGCTTCCCCCGTGCTGCCGGATAAACCCAAATGTGTCGGCCGCGGACGTGGCTTCGAACACCCGCGCCATCTGGCGCGCGTTGTCCCTAGAGGATAGGTGTCTCCGCCCCGGGACGTTCAGTCTCGTTCCCGACCGGATCGCGTTCGGGTTCGACAACTGGGGGTTCGCTGCTAGCAACGCCCCCAGGCTCACTCCCAGGTCCCGTGCCGTCTGCGTCAAGTTCCTGTTGATCGTTACTGCCATTTAGTCTCTCCCCGAGATATAATTGGGCAAAGGTTGCTTTGTAATCCCTCTGCTTTTGCTTTATCAATAAATTTAGCGCGTCAGCTCTCTCTTGCTCGATCATGAAAATGCCGGTTGGTCAGATTGAGGCGATAGCTCTTGTGACGCCTGTGGTGAGAACTCGGCGGGTACCGCTTCATTTGCGCCCCCCGTCTCCGGTGGGATACCTAAGTCTGGCCCCCCAGGGTCCTCTCCTTGTCCGCCCACCTGGCCCGTGACTGCACCTGGGCCCACTTCTTCTGCTGGGGATTGCCCTCCGACAACACCCTCGGGCTCAGCTCCCTGCTCTTCCTCTTGTAGCGCTTGGAACATCTGTGCCGCCTGCGCTAGGAAATTCGGGTCCTGGAGGAATGTATTCTTCAACTCCTCGCGCAATTGGATGTCAGTCTCGAATGCCAGGTTTTTGAGATCCACCTGGAGCATGGCTTCGCCCATTCGATCCATGTAGATATCCTCTTCCATCTGCGTGACATCCTTGACTCCCACGTCCTCCATGGCCTCCTTCTTGGAGTAGAAGCCGGATTCGACAAGCATACGCCCCGTCACGGCGCGGGCCTGGCGGTCGGTTGGAAGATCTGCGTCAACATCTACGTTGATGTAGATGTTCTTTGGGTCGATGTCGTCGGGGTGCATGTAATAGACCTCGTGCTCCCCGTCTTGGTTCTTACCAAAGCCCTCTACTGCCTTGCCGCCGTAATGAATCCACAGCAGCATTATTTCGGATATGTCCGCCATTGAGCCTTCGATAACTTCACGCACCGGCTTGATCGCCGCCAGTGCCGAGTGAGTTACCAGGTTGATTGTAGCGAATGCAGCGTTGGCGGGAATCTCTCCACCCAGGAGGAGGTCCGATAGGGTTGCCTTCTGGTGATCCTGGGCCAGTTCGACCGCGAGCAGCTGCATAGCGGGATCTGCAACTTGAGGGGCGCGGTCGGTCATTTCGTCCTCGCCGTCAATCTGCTCGTAGAAGTCCCCACCCTCTTCGATGATGTCTACACCTTGTCCGCTTGCGGACGACAGTGTTCTCTTGGCCTGGCCGGCGGTTCGGATGATGTCTGATATCCGCATCGATCGAACGCTGCTGGAAAGGTTGTAGAGATCGAAGTCGTACATGGTCTTGAGCAGCGGGTTTCTCTGGTCTTCTGCGTTGTCTTCCAGATTCGTGCCACCAATGCGGCAGGCCCATGGAAGGAACGGAAAGTTCCATTTCTCGTTGAGGATCTCAATAGTTTTGGCGGATCCCGACACTCCCTTGGAATCAGTGTCGGTATACTCCACCCACACCGCATGCCAATCATAGGACATATACACCTTGTAGATCACTTCGTCAGGAGCTTTGCCGCCTTCGTTGATCGAGGCCTCCATTGTTGCCTTGAGTTCGTCGGCCTTCTCGCCCCACATATCCACAACGGCAGCTGGGTCTTCCTTGCGAGCCATGGCAACTTCTTCAATCCCTAGTGCTGAGTACCTGGGAAATACCGACTTCGGGTGGAATACCTCCACCAGAAACGGACTCCGCCGCATCATCGCCTCCCAGCGCTTGGAGTTGCCCTTCGCCTTATTGATGCCCTTCACCTGCATGGGCAAGTAGGTCACATGGGCACATACCTCTCCGTACTTGACGGCTGAGGCACCAACATCGCTGATTATATGAGCATTTCGTCTGCGGGATGCATTGCTCTGTAGCCAACCCAGTCCTTTTTCCTGCTCGTCCGCGACGGTCATAAGCCCAGAGTCACGGGGAGTAATAGAGATGCGGGGCTTGACATCGGCCAGTATTCTTGTTGCAGCATTTACGGTAATTGCAAATGCAGGGTCCGGTGCACGAGTGGCCCAATCGACCTTCGCAAAGTCCTCGGGCAACTCCCATTCCCCGTGGAGGGCAGCATCAATTTCTTCATACATATCATTGCGGTCTTTGTAGCCCTTCTCGAGGTACTGAGACCTGCCCTGGTACCACTCAATGTCTTTCATTTCCTTTGCGGCCATTATTTCTTATTCCTCTTCCTTTTCGCAAATCCGAATCCAGGCATACTTTTGACCCCGCGGTTCTTGTGGCGTAACTGGGCTCCCCAGCTCTTGTCTTCCTCATCGGCGCCACCCCTGAGAAAATTCCGGGCACAACCGACAGCGTAGTAGACTGCATCGAGGCAGTCGTCGTAGTAGGTTTCCAGTCCGTCCCAGGCCAGCCACTCGGCCTCAAATTGCTTCAGGAAGGGGTTGTCGGGATCGTCCAGCACACGCATCTTCCCGTTTTTGAATAACGGAGCCAGCTGCTTCTCGAAGCGCTCGCCCTTTCTTCTGTTGCCCGTGCCGAAGGGTAGAACTCGGAACGGAGCGTTCTTCAGCATCAAGTTATAATAGCTTTGTGCGGACCCGAGGCGCTCGATGGCCATGGCCCGCATGTTGAGATACCCGTTACCCCAGTTGAGTGCTACGTCCTGGGCCTCGGCGTCCGGTAGGAATCCGAAGAAACCATCAATGAGAATTCCGAAGCCGTTCGGGTGGATCGCTATAACGGCCAAGGCGAAGTGGTCGCGTCCCCTAATCTCCTGGTCGGAAGCCACAGACGCATAGTCAATGCCAATGTAAACCGGCCACTCTTCGTCAATGTGCTCTGGCAGATATTTCGGCTCGAGCCATGCGGCCCGGAGAGACTGACCTTGTGTAGCCGTCAGGTCGCACAAGTACATCTGGGCAAACTCTGCAGGTGGTGTGTCTTCCTGCATGGCTTTGATCCTGTCCACCGGCCACTCTTCCGGCCACTGGGGTTCGTCTGTGAGCTTGCCGTGCTTGTCGAGCTTGTAGATGGGCGTGCGAATGTGACGAGTGTTCTTGCGTTTCTTCGCCCGGTCCCCGACATCTCCATTTACCCATGGGGTGAAGATGTCCAGCTGCATGCACTTGTCAAAGGCCGGGCGAATCTCTTTTTCCACCTTGGTGACTACTTCATGTAATTTCCTCGGTGATCGGGTGTTAGCATAGTTGTTCACGTCGTCCAGGATTCCGTCAAGTCTCGGATGTTTTCCCAGTATATGCGCGGACGAATAACCTGCCCCCACAAGGGAGGGAACTTTGGTGCGGTCTCTGGCAAACTGTCCGTACGGGATATCGTCACGCTTGATGTGGTAGCCGGCGCGGCCCCAACCCATGTCGGGGTTGTCAACAACGCCTGGAAACAACACCCGGTACATTGGGATGTCGCGTATCAGTGTGGCCACCTGCATCGCGTTTTCTACGGCCGCCTGGTGATTACCTTGAGCGAATACGATCTCTTTGGTGGGGTTACATCCTAAGCGATAGGCGGACCTGAAGATCGTCATGACGGTGGTCTTCAGAGATCCTCGGAACGCTTCTATCGCCAGGTTCTGCTCCGGACCATTCCTCAATACATCGTAGTACTCATAGATCCACTCAATGGCATGAGGAGGGAGTTTCCAGTCCGTAGGAGACATGAGCGCATAGAAAACACAAAAGCCCTCGGGCGTATCAGACTGCACAAGGGTCCTAAGATTATCCAGCGTTCTTTTATCTACTTCGCAAGATTCCATGCGAGGTAGATCTTATTGTACAATAAAAAGTGAATCGTCGCCTAGAAGAGGGAGTCGAAGTCTACGCGGGGATATACCTCGAGGGCGCCACCCCGGGTGGCGTTGTAGATCGTTATGCCCCTGGAGGCCGCTTCGACTCGAGCGATCTCGTGAGCCAGAATGTGTGTGCGGGTAGTTCGGCCTGCCAGCTCCTCCGACCATTCCTTGAGCTGGTAGCCGGGGTCGAAATAGTTTACTTTCTCGTGGGAGTATCCGAGATCCAGGCCGATGCAGTAGATCTCATCGAACTTGGCCTCAATGACGGCCTGCTGCAGCATGATGTGGAAGGTGGATCCAAATCTGCAGAACCCATCGTCAAGATGCCAAGCGGTGGGAATCTCAGCGTCGCCCCGGGAGTTTATCTGACCTGCATGCCTGTTGCCACACCACTCATAGAGATGTACGCGTTCAGGAATGTCCACGGGAAATGTCTGGAACTTCCAGTAACTAAGGGGCTTGTCCGGGAAATCCATAGGGACCCAGGTGTTCAGAAGATATTCGGCTGCGTCACGGCGCATCCAGTACTCGTAATCTTCTGCCAGATGTACGATTATACTTTCATAGTCTTCCCGCTTCCTGCACCACTCCCCCCAGAAACCCCGGGTGGGACGCCAGTCAGTCTTGGGGTACATAAGATCGATACGGCCGGATGCCCAGGACTCCTCCCAAACAAGCCGGTTGAGATCCTCGGGATCGAGTGAGGGGCCGTTGCCTACAAGAAATAACCTAGAAGAGGCTGTCAAAGTCTACCCTTTCGTATGACTCGAGATGTCCGCCGACGGTGGCGTTGATGATTTCAATCCCTCTCTCTTCAGCATATGTTCTTGCCATACTGTGGGCGTAGGCATAGGCACGGTTCTTTCCGTCCGCTTTTCTCTGGTCGTACTCCATAACCTGGTAGTCCTTGGAAAAGTGATTCCTAGTTTCCAGCATGCCGCCTGGAGTGAAGCCAAGGTCAGCACCCACCACGTATATAGGGCTGAATCCTTCTTCCACTCCGTGCATGAGCGCGACTTGAAATGTCCCCCCGAACTTACAATAGACACCGTCCTCCTCATCGTCTCGCCATCCCGTAGGGTCGGGGCGATTGGGGGAGTGTTCCTTACAGTAATTGTATGTGGTGACTTGGGGTGGATACGCTGAGAAACTCGGCTTATGTCCGCCGCCATCATTGTCAGTTTGCCATGTAGCTCCGTCTCGGCCAAGTTTCCGAGGAATAAAGTCCCCCGTAAGCTCATCAATAACAGATGATCTACAATAGAAGTCGTATCCATATTTGAGGTGCTCCCTGACGTCCAGTTCTGTTTCTTGCCATATGTTGTCGGACCAGAAGACACGAGTGGGCCTCCAGTCCGTGTGAGGATAAATTTTATTGATACGGCCCATCCCCCAGCTATCTTCGCCCATCATAAGGTGTAGAGGCGTTTCGCTAAGGGACGGGCCAGATCCAACTATGAAAAGTCTACCCACGTCTTCGTTTCTTAGTGAAGGTCTTGAGAACTCCCAGGGCCTCCATCGCGTTGTCGATCTGTGCGGCTTCAATAACGACCTTCTCAATTGCTATGTCGTTCTCTTTTCCGGTCTTGGGAGCAGGCTTCAGCTTCTGCACAACGTGCTGCATGTA
>SDBT01009182.1_pt1 | contig 16077 bp, 11 predicted proteins | sample 2277101 | NCBI WGS metagenome assembly SDBT01 (sample SAMN10404973, study PRJNA504765) | marine sediment metagenome | isolation source: marine sediment core GS10_PC15, 103 cmbsf | place: Arctic Ocean: Southern Knipovich Ridge | collected 2010 | reverse complement strand
CGTTCCTTCGAAAATGGCGTGCTCAGAATCGATGTCATCGATCCGACCTGGGGCAGGGTGCTCGAAGGCATGTCCCCTGAGCTCTTGGGCAAATTGAACGGTGCCCTCGGCAAGCGGATCGTGCGGGCGATCGAGTGGCGGATAGCGACCTAGCCGGCATTTCCGCGATGCCTTTGCCTGCAGGCGCGGCGGAGCCCGCGTTTAACCCCCCAGCCTGTAGCACCCAAGCGCCGTGTAGATCGCACCCCGTGGTTTCAGGTCGCTCTCGAACAGAGTCACCTCGTCGATTTGGAGATAGCCCAGGTCCACATCTGCATTCGACTCGACCGCTTCTACCAGGGAGCCCTTCCCACGGCCGCTCCGTACCCTGCCCAGGGTGAGGTGCGGGCGGAAGCCTCTCTTCTCGCGCGGAAAGCCGATTTCCTGAAGAGCTTCTTGCAGACTGGAGTGCAGCGCGGCGAGACGATCGCCGTCGGGCTCGAGCCCGATCCAAATGACGCGTGGTCGGCGCAGATGTGGGAAACTGCCCATGCCCCGCAGCCGAGCTCGGGTCGGTGATGCGGAGGCGGTGATCTTTCGTAAGACCTCGTCGATGTCGCTGAGATCTCTCGGTTGGATTTCCCCGAGGAACTTCAACGTGAGGTGCATCGAGCTCGGGGCCACCCAACGAACATCGGCGCCGCAGCGGCGCAGCTCTCCCAGCAGGGCTTCGAGCTGCTCCCTGAGGCGTTCCGGCAAACCTATCGCTACGAAGGTACGCATGAGCACGATCAAAACTGCATTGCTATCGGTTCACGATAAATCCGGACTGGTGGAGTTCGCCAGTGCGCTGCACGAACAGGGCATCCGACTGCTTTCCACCGGCGGTACGGCCGCGAAGATTGTCGAAGCAGGAATCCCCGTCACCAGCATCTCTGAGTACACCGGCCAGGTCGAGATGCTCGAGGGGCGGGTGAAGACGCTGCATCCGAAGGTCTTCGGCGGCATCCTGGCACGGCGCGAGGATCCTCGCCAGATGGAGGAGCTGCAGGAGCACGGCATCGACCCGATCGACCTGGTGGTGGTAAACCTCTATCCCTTCGCGGCCACGGTCGCCGATCCCGAGCACAAGCTCTCAGCTGCGATGGAGCAGATCGACATTGGTGGCGTCAGCCTCCTGCGTGCCGCCTTCAAGAACGCTGCCGGGGTTGTGGCCGTGGTCAACCCGGCTGATTACGGTGAGGTTCTGACGGCCATCGAGCAGGATGATCTGTCACTGGCGAAGCGGTTCACATGGGCCCGCCGGGCAGCGGCCCACACCGCGGCCTATGAGGGCGCTATTTGCAACTATCTCAATAGCCTCGATGTGGATGCGGTGGACCTTGCAGCCTCACCGGAGCGCGAGCCGTTTCCCGAAGCTTTGGCCCTGACGTATCGCAAGTTGCAGGGGCTGAGATACGGCGAGAATCCCCACCAGGGGGCGGCGTTCTACGCTGCCGGAGTCGAGGGGGCAGAGGGTCTGGCTGCCGCCGAGCAGCTGCACGGCAAGGAGCTCTCCTACAACAACATCCTCGACGTCGACGCGGCGCGGCACCTGGTGTGGGCTCTGCCGAGGCCCGGTATCGCGATCATCAAGCACAACAATCCGTGTGGGGCGGCAGGCGGCGCGACCCTCGTGGAAGCCTATCGCGACGCGCGCTCGACTGACCCGATGTCGGCCTTCGGCGGCATCGTGGCGGCCAATGAAGAGATCGGCAAGGAGACCGCCGAAGAGATCGTCACCACGTTCATCGAGGTCGTAGTCGCTCCGGGGTTCAGCGAGGAAGCTCTCGAGATCTTGCGCACGAAGAAGAACTTGCGACTGCTCGTTAGCGAGCAGCCCGCTGCCGGCGGGCAGGGGGCCTGGGAGCAACGCGGCGTCGACGGTGGCCTCTTACTGCAAGACCGTGATCCCGGTGGTGCCAAGGAGTGGCGCACGGTCACGGAACGGGCGCCGGACGAGGCCGAGGACGAAGCTCTGCGTTTCGCCTGGACGTTGATTCCACACGTTCGTTCGAACGCCGTTATCCTGGTGAAAGGGCAGAAGTTGGTTGGGGTCGGCGCTGGGCAGATGAGCCGCGTGGACTCCTGCAACCTCGCCATTTGGAAGGCCAAGGAAGCGGGCCATGAGACCGCGGGCTGTGTGGCTGCCTCGGATGCGTTCTTTCCCTTTCCCGATGGTGTCGAGACTTTGGCTGAGGGCGGTGTCACCGCCGTGGTTCAGCCCGGAGGCTCGGTCAGGGATGATGATGTCACCGAGGCCGCGAACGGGCTAGGCGTGGCGATGGTGCTCACGGGCGATCGTCATTTCCGTCACTAGCTCGCATTTCTCATCGCCCTCCTGCTGCGGCCGCGGATAGGCCCGCGCATACTTCGTTGCGCTTGATTCGCGTGCTCGACGTGCTGCGCGAGGACGAATGCAGGCCTGCCCTCAACTACGGTCAGGGAGTCAGGCTTTGACGACGCGGGTCTGGGCGACGCGGTCGTAGACCGTGCGCCGCTTGGGATCGCGCAAGGCCAAGAAGAAGCCGATTCCCAGCACTAGAATCGACGGTACGGACGCCACGAGCCTCTTCGTGGCGCGGCCGAAGCCCACCGAGAATTGATCGGTGCTGACGACGCGCAACCTCATGATCATCTTGCCGATCGTCTGGCCACATGTTCCGGTGAAGAAGACCGAGTAGCCGAACGCGAAGATTCCCCACGCCAGGACCAGGGGAAGCAGGGCGTCGGTCAGCAACACATCATAGGCTGCTTCCGTTGCCGAGCTGGCAGCCCCAACGAGCACGCCCGCGATGATCACCAAGGCGAGCGCATCAGCGATCCCCGCAATCGCACGTCGCCCGAGAGGTGCCGCAGATCGGTCCAATCCCGAGGTGCTGGGTCGCATGAGCTCGGGAGGTGCCGGTGTGTCCCACTCGACCCCGGCTACGTCTTCGGAGGCCGGGATTTCCTCTATGTCCAGCTCGAGACCGGGCGCTGGTTCTGGAACCGTCTCATCGACCTCATCGACCTCATCGACCTCATCGACCTCATCGAGCTCATCGAACTCCAACTCGCGGGCATCAGTCTCCGCCGCTTCGGTCTCCGTGGTCTCGATCTCCGCCGCCTCGGTCTCCGTCGCCTCGGTCTCCGCCGCCTCGGTCTCTGCCGCCTCGGTCTCTCCCGCCTCGGTCTCCGCCGCCTCGGTCTCTGCCGCCTCGGTCTCCGCCTCCTCGGTCTTCGTCGCCTCGGTCTCTGTCGCCTCGGTCTCCGCTGCCTCGGTCTCCGTCGCCTCGGTCTCCGCCGCCTCGTCGTCGGCCGGCTCCTCCACACGCTCTGCAGCGAATGGGGGTGCGGCTTCGCCGCTTTCGGCCAGAGGTGCCTCGTCCGGCGCCGCTAAGAGCTCATCGAGAGATACGTCCTCCGCCGCAGGTTCAGCGACTACCTCGGAAGCCTCCTCGAGCTCAGTGTCTCCCTCGTCAGTAAGCGCGGTCGCCACAGCTTCATCGGGCGCCGCCTCTTCGGCAACTTCCTCCAGGACGGCATCTTCGGTGACCTCAGATTGCTTGGCGTCATCATCAAATTCCCAAACAGTCTCGATCTTCTCATCAATGGGTGCGGCATCCTCGGGCCCGACATCCGGCGGCTCCGCAGAGCCTGCCTGGAGGTCGGCGATGAGGTCTTCGTCCCAGCCGGTTGCAGCCTTACCGGCCGTCTCGGCAGGCGGCCCATCATCTAAGAGCTCGTCCAAGTCGGCGACGGGTTCCTCGACGGCGGTGGTCTCAACCTGCTCCGGGAGCTCCACCGTGTCAGCCGCCGCCTCGATGGCATCCGTTCGCAGCGGTAGATCCGGTCCGCCCAGAACGTCGGAAAGCTCGATTACGTCTTCCTCCCCCGGTTGCTCCAGGGTTTGATCGAGCTCAGGGAGTGCCCCCTCCTCCCGAATTTCTTCTGTTTCGCCTGCGTCGAGGCTGAGGTCGTCGATCACTGGCACCTCTGATTCGTCGACGGCCTCATCGGGTTGCCCTGAAGCGTCAGCCTCGGCTTCATCCTGCTCACTCTCACGCCTGGCTCGGATCCTCTTCAAGCGCTCACGTAGCTCAACACGCCAATCGGTGAAACCGGGCTGGTCGGCGCTGAAAGGCAACTCGCCTGTCGCATCCGGTGTGGCATCAGCGTTGGATGCCGCCGTGTTGCTCGAGGAGTCGTCCTGTGGCCCAGCGTCCGCGGGGGAGCCCTCTTCGGGCGATGGATCGGCTGGATGCACGCTCATTTCCTCCTTGCCGCGACCGCTCCGCCGGGAGGGGCCGCCTTGAACCTGCTCGGCTGCCCCATCGTTGGAGTCGAGCCTCGGACGATACCAATCTGGCGCTTCCGGGTCGGGTCCCGACGCCAGAGGGTTCGGGTTTTCTTTACGCCGGTCGAGGCGTGCGTTGTGAAGCCGATCGCGGAGTCGGGCTCGGAGCTCCGGCTCGTCTCTCAGGACGTGCGGAGAGTCTCCCAGCCCCTGCTGTGTCAGAGGTCGCACCAATGCAAATGACTGACTGCAGCCCGGACAGCTCTGCAGATGGTCGAAGGTTACGAACCCACAATGAGGACATTTCAATTGCGCCCACCCTTGACGCAAGCAGTAGACCTGATGCTAGCAACCACCGACCTTATGGGTCAATGCGGGAGGGCGTGTCCGCCTATTGATCTGGGTCTGTCTCTTTTGGCGCCGCCGGGCCGGATTCGCCCGGATCGATCCCATAGGCCTTCATCTTCCGATAAAGGTGACTGCGCTCAATTGAGAGCGCCTGGGCAGTGCGCTTGACGTTGCCACCGTGCTCGCGGAGCTTGGTGAGGATGAAGCGCCGCTCGAACAGGTCGCGAGCCTCACGCAACGGCAGGTCGGGCTCCGGCGAGCCGTCCTCTGTCGGAGCGGCAAAGCCGAGAATGGGCTCCAGGTCTGCTTCGGTGATTTCGTCTCCTGAGGCCATGATCATCAGGCGCTCACAGACATTCTTCAGTTGCCGGACGTTGCCGGGCCAATTGAACGCGGTAAGACGGGCTGAGGCCTCGACGGTCAGGCGTTTGGTACCCTCGCCGTACTCCTCCTCCGCCTCGCTCAAGAAGTGCTCAGCGAGCAACGGGATGTCGTCTCGCCGCGCCCGTAGTGGCGGCACATTGAAGGGAATGACGTTGACACGATAGTAGAGGTCTTCACGGAACCGATCGGCCTCGATTTCCTCCTGGAGATTCTTGTTGGTCGCGGCGATGACCCTGACGTCGACGTGGACACTTTCGGTGGAACCTACCGGCTGAAAAGTCTGTTCCTGCAACACACGAAGGACCTTCGACTGGGTGCGCAGACTCATGTCGCCGATCTCATCGAGAAAGAGCGTGCCTCCGTCTGCAAGCTCGAACTTGCCTCGCTTGTTGGCCACGGCGCCGGTGAACGCCCCTTCGACATGGCCAAAAAGCTCGCTCTCGATGAGCTCGTCCGGGATGGCGGCACAATTGATTTCGACGAATGGGGCGGTGGCGCGCTTGGACAGGATGTGGATTCGTCGAGCCACGAGCTCCTTGCCCGTACCGTTCTCCCCGTAGATCAATACCCGACCGTTCGAGGGCGCGGCTCGCTCGATCTCGCGACGTAAGGACTGGATGCTCTCGTTCTCACCGATCATCTCGAAGCGGTCTTGCATCTCGGCGCGCAGGCGGCGGTTCTCGTCCTCGAGGTTCTTCTGTTTCAACCCGTTGGCGATGACGAGCAACACACGGTCCAACGACAACGGTTTTTCGATGAAGTCGAAGGCGCCCAACTTGGTGGCGCGCACGGCTGTCTCAACGCTGCCGTGGCCGGAGATCATCACCACCACGGCGTCGGTGCCGTCCTTGCCGACCTGCTCTAGCACCTCGAGCCCATCGATTCCCGGCAGCCAAATATCCAACAGGACGAGGTCGAATGAGCCACGCTTGATTGCGCTGAGGGCCTCCTCGCCGCTACCGACAGCCTCTGCCGCGTAGCCCTCGTCCTCGAGCACGCCTTTGAGCGTGGCACGTACGTTGCGCTCGTCGTCGACGATGAGAATTCGCGGCGCTTCACTCACGGGGCAACTCGACGATGAAGACCGTGCCCTGAGGCTGGTTGTCGCTCACTCGCACGTAGCCTCTGTGGTCGGCGACGATCTGGTGCACGATGGCCAGGCCCAAGCCTGTGCCATCGCGTTTGCGTGAAAAATAGGGCAGGAACAGCCGACTCTTGTCGTCAGGGTGAATACCCGGACCGGTGTCGGAGACCTCGATGCGAACCATCTCCACCTCTGGGTCGAAGGAGCTGACCACGCGAAGTGTCCCGTGCCCCTCCATGGCCTCGACTGCATTGTCGAACAGGTTAGTGAATGCACGTTTGAGTTGCTCGGGGTCGGCCTTGATGCTGGGCACCCCGGCGCCGAACTCGCGCTCGACCTCGATTCCGTCGTGCATACTGGCGCACGATAGCAGGCTGGCCTCGAGGATCTCCTGCAACTCAGCGGGAACCGGTTGGGCCGTCGGCATGCGCGCGTAACGACTGAACTCGCTGACGAGGCTCTTGAGGGTGTCGACTTCCTGCAAGATCGTCCGCGTTCCCTCTTCGATGACGTCGTACTGTCCCTCGGCTCCGACCGCGCGGCGGTACCTTCGTTGGATTCTCTGGGCCGAGAGCTGGATCGGTGTCAAGGGATTACGGATCTCATGCGCGATCCGGCGCGCCACCTCGCGCCAGGCAGACGCCTTCTGTGCCTTGATCAGCTCGGTGAGATCGTCGAGCACCACCACGGTTCCGATGTAGGCTCCGGCGTTGTCCCGCAGGCTCGAGCAGTGGGTTGCGATTGTCAGGCGATTACCGTTCGCGTCGACAACTAGCTCCTCCTCGAGTGGCACACGCCGTGCCTTGGCACGATCCATCAACTCACGCAGTCCGGCAAGGTGGGTATCGCTGAGTACGTTCCGGTAGGGGGTGCCGATACATAAATCCGCATCGATCAACAGCATCTGCTCAGCGGCCCGGTTGCAGGTCGTGATCTGACCTTCCGCGTTCATGGAGATGACACCGGTGGTGATATTGGCCAGCACCGCCTCCATGTACCGGCGCCGCTCATCGAGCTCCAGGTTGGAAGCCTGCAGGCTGTCACTTGATTGCTGCAGGCTCTCCTGGCCGGCCCGCAAATCGAGAGTCATCTGGTTGAACGAGTCCACCAAGACGCCGAGCTCGTCCCGAGCCTTCACGCGCACCTGGTAGTTGAGGTTCCCGGAAGCCACCTCGCGGGTTCCCTCGGCCAGCTTCTGGATGGGCAGCGTAACACCCCGGGCGAGGTAGAGGCCCGCCCACAGGGCCGAGAATACAATCAGTAGCGTCATCAGCAGGAAGGTGAGTTGGTAGGCAGTGGAGATCTGCTGCTGCTGGTCCATGTCCTGGGCATATGACCGGTACAGCGCTTCGATATCCGCGGCCTCGCTTGCTATCGCCAGCGGCAACCGCCGCACCGTGACCACGAGGCCTTCGATTTCCCGGCCTCCGGGCGAGTAGATGGGAACGCCGGCTCGCACCAGTATGTTGCCGCCCGGCAGTTGATCCTGGAGACGAAACGGCTGTCCGTTGAGAGCCAGAGCAATCTGTGCCTCGGGCACCGCCAGGATGTCGGCGATCGGTGGGCTCGGGCTCGGCAGCCGCTCCGTCTGGGGATCGCCCTCGGCCGGGGGATCGCTGGAAAACGGCCCGGCAGCGTCGACAACGGGCTCGATGAACAACGCATCCCCAGAGTAGATACAGACAGCGTCGAGCCTGAGCAACGCCCGACGTCGCTCAACGTCTCGTTGCAGGAGTTGCCAGGAATCACGCGAAAGGAGACGTCCCTCGCTGATCATCTCGGCCAGATCCTGTGCAGCAACCAGTAACTGCTCCTCCTGATCCAACGCGCTCTGGCGCGCTATTTCGCGGGAGCGCTCGACGATCTCCTTGGTGGTCGTTGAGAAGAGGGCGGCGACGCTTCTTTGGATCAGGTTGGAGGCGCTGAAGAAGAGCAAGACGGAAGGCACCAGGGCCATGCCCACATAGGTGACGACGACCTTCGTGCTGAAACGGGAACCGAGCTTCCGCCGCCGCCGGTCGACATACAGTTTGATGACGTTGCGGCCCAGCACGAAGAGCAGAACGAGCAAGAGCAGAATGTCCAGCACGATGATCGAAACCAACAGGGTGCTGGAGACGGGCGCCAGGGTTGCGGGAGAACGCTGGATCAGGACCTGCAGGGCGAGGAAGCCGGCGACGAGCAGCACCAGCACGCCAATGAGCGAGCGTCGCTGGCGAAGCTCTTTGATTTCTTCAGATGGTGGGGTCGCGCTCATCGCCTCATCTCCAACGGGAATGCTAGCCGAGGTAGGGCTCGAGCGGCAACGCGAGAGTGCAGATCAGCACGCCTGCTACTGGAAGGTGCTGGGGGTTTTCGAGGGGCAAGAACCGTGTTCGAGAGGGTCTCAGACGCTCGCAGCAGCCAGTTCGGGGCTGCTCGCGGCGACGTCGTAGACGGCCTCTTCCTCTGCCAGCGAGCACCATGCTTCCGGGGCGGCCAGGATGGCCTCGACCAAGGATGTGTGCATCGCGTGCCCAGCACGATAGGCCACGACGTGACCCAGCAGCGGGGCGCCGAGCAGCACCAAGTCGCCGATGGCGTCGAGGATCTTGTGGCGCACGAACTCGTCCTGGAACCGCAACTTGTTGTTGAGGATCGAGTTGTCGCCAATGACGACGGCGTTGTCCATGGAGCCACCCAGGGCCAAGCCGTTCTGCCGCAGCGCCTCGACCTCCTTGAGGAAGCCGAACGTCCGTGCCGGAGCGATATGCTCGGTAAAGCAGCGAGAGTTAATGACGAAGGTCTGTCGCTGCTCCCCAATCAGGGGATGTTCGAAGCTGATGGTGTAGGAGATCTTGAAGTGGTCTGCCGGGTAGACGGCGACGAACTTGTCGTCCGTGTCAACGCGAATCGGCTCGAGGATCTTGATAAACCGCCTCGCCGCCTGCTGGTGCTTGAGGCCGGCCTCATGCATCAGATAGATGAAAGGCGCGGCAGAGCCGTCCATGGCGGGAACCTCGGGGCCATCAACCTCGACAATCAGGTTATCTACGCCGAGCCCGCTGGTGGCTGCCAGGAGATGCTCTACAGTGCTGATCGAGATGCCGTCGGCCGAAAGCGTCGTTGCCAGGTTGGAGCGGCAGAGGTTCTCCTGCCGCGCTGGGATCTTGACGCCGTTTTGGTCGAGGCGCCTGAAGACGATGCCCGTATTCGGCGGTGCAGGGCGCAGGCGCATTTCCACGCGTGCCCCGCAATGGAGACCGATGCCAGCACATTGGATGTCGCGCCGCAGTGTCTTCTGCTGCCAGTTCATCCACACCCCTCCGGGATGTTGGTCTTCCCCCTCCACCCGGAATCTCAAGCAAGATCGGTGCCGAATTATGGATAATTCGGGTAAGCCTTTACAAATCAACGAATTGCGGGAATTCAGGTGACTTCCTCAGCGGCAGGGTGTGGCCTCAAAAGGGCCAGAAGTGTGGTTTTTTTGTGGCAAACTCCGCTTGCGATGTCTCATTTATGCAACAGTCGGCCCGGGTTTCTCAACGGATCATTGCGCTCGTGCAGCCGCGACCCGTTGAGAAACCCGGGCTAGAAATGGCATAGAGTAAGGCGACAAGGGGGGGGGAGTAGCCTCATCGCCCGCCCAGAAAGCATAGGGAGACCTCCATGCGGATCGCCGTTGTGACCTCGGACGTGCCCTTCGTCGAGGGGGGCCATCGGGTGATCGCCCGTGCCCTGGTCGCCGCGCTCCAGGAGGCCGGACACCGAGCCGAATTGTTCACCACGCCGCAGAACCGTTTTGGGCGCCAGGTCTCTGCCTACGTCGCAACCTGGCTCACCGACGTGCAGTTCACCGGGGACGGGGCGACGGTCGATCAGGTCATCAGTCTGCGCTTTCCGTCGTACGCCGTTCGCCATCCACGCCATGTCGTGTGGCTGAACCACCGGATGCGCGAGTACTACGACCTCTGGGAGCAATTCAGGCCCCAGCTAGGACCGCGTGGAAAGCTGGTGGAAGGCACGCGTCGGTTTCTGCTCCACAGGATGGATCGGGCGTTGTTGAGCCGCCGCACCGTCTACGCTCAGTCAGAGACGATCCGTCAGCGGCTGCAGCGATGGGGGGGTATCGAGGCAACGGTCCTTTATCCACCTCCGCCGCAGAGACCCTACCGATGCGATGCCTACGATGGCTCCATCTTGGCGGTCGGCCGCCTGCAACCTCTGAAGCGTGTCGATCTTCTGCTGCGCGCCGCTGCCCTGAGTGGTGGCTGGTCCGTCCGTCTTGCCGGTGTGGGGCCCCAGGAGGCCGAGCTCCGAGCTCTGGCTGACGAGTTGGGCCTCGGCGGGCGCGCCGAGTTTCTCGGCGAGCTGAATACCGACGAGTTAGTGGCGGAGTACGCGCGTTGCTCGGCGGTCTACTTCGGTACCAAGGCCGAGGACTACGGGATGGTTACGCTGGAGGCATTCACCAGCGCCAAGCCCGTGGTTACGTGCTTCGATTCCGGCGGCCCGGCCGAGCAGGTGGAAGACGATGTGACTGGATTCATCGTCGACCCTGATCCCGCAATGGTCGCCGCGGCTCTGACACGTTTGGCCGAAGACCATGCGTTGGCGGAGAAGATGGGTGAGGCTGCCACTGCCTACGCCGCCCAGCACACCTGGCCGCTGACGGTCGACCGCCTGCTGCAGACCTAGCATCGCCGGCGGTCGGCACGGGGTAATCACCTAGGCGGACAGTTCACGCGGAGTCGTCTTCCGAGCGAACCGGAACAGCGTGCCACCGCGCTCAAGCGTCCGCTACGGCGATCACCCCGCGCCTCCCTCGGGCTACCTCAGGCTCAGGTGTCAGCTACGGCGATGCCCCCGCATTTCCCTCTATCCGGATCGGGCTCAAGTGTCTGCTACGGTGATCACCCCGCGCCTTCCTCGGGCTACCTCAGGCTCAGGTGTCAGCTACGGCGATGCCCCCGCATTTCCCTCTATCCGGATCGGGCGCAAGTGTCTGCTACGACGTTCGCCACCGGCTTCCCCGCAGCCGCTGCTGCCCAGCGAGCGATGACTGTATGGCTCACAGGCTCGGCCTCCTCCAACTGTTACCGGAAAGTGAGGGAGGTGTGCCTCGCAGCGCCGATGTTCGGGTGGTTTCCCCTGAGTCAGGGCCACCCGCCTGGAGTCGCCAAAGAGCGCATGGATCGAACCTGGCGATGGGCAAGGGAGGCACGGGGTGATCGCCGTAGCGGACACTTGAGCGCGGTGGCAAGGAGTTCCGAGCGGCTCGAAAGACTACTCCGCGTGAACTGTCCGCCTAGGTGATTACCCCGTGCCTCCCGACGCAGATGCCTGGGCTAGTCGGCTGCGGGGAGGGGGCGGCCGGTGACGATCTCCAGCGTGTGCGTGATGATCGGTGCAAGGGCCTCGAGGCCGTCGCGGACACCGCTGGGGCTGCCTGGCAGATTGATGATGAGTGTGCCTTGCGAGATGCCGCAGGTGCCGCGCGACAGAGCTGCGAAGGGTGTGGCGGCGAGACCACGTGCACGCAGGTATTCGGCGATTCCCGGCGCCTGGCGATCGCACACTGCTTGGGTCGCTTCGGGGGTCACGTCGGTCGGCGACAGTCCTGTGCCCCCCGTAGTGAGAATGAGATCAACACGAGGATCGGCCGCCCAGGACCGCAACGCGGCGGAGATGGCATCCACATCGTCAGGCACCACATCCTGACGCTCGACTCTGATGCCCCAGCCCCGCACCGCGTCAACGATGGGAGGTGACCCCCCGTCCGGGCGCTCGCCGGCAGCCACGCCGGTGCTGACCGTGAGCACGGCGACGCCGAAGGCATCCGGAGAATCGACTTTGGCTCCGAGCCGATGCGCGTGCGGCGCTTCCTTCATCGCTTCCACCTGCCGGAGGCGCCGCCCGACTTTTCTTCCAGACGCACATCCGTAATCGTCATGCCGCGCTCGATGGCCTTGCACATGTCATAGAGCGTCAGCAGAGCCACCGAGACAGCCGTCAATGCCTCCATCTCCACGCCGGTGGGACCCATACAAGTGGCTTCCGCGGTCACCAACAGCCCGTCCTCCGCGGTCTCGACCTGCACATCCACATGGGTGAGACGCAGGGGATGGCACAGCGGTATCAGCTCGGCGGTACGCTTGGCGGCCTGGATGCCGGCGATGCGGGCGACCTCGACGACGTTGCCCTTGGGGACTTCTCCCTGCAGCACGCACTCGCGGGTAGAGGAGCTCATCACGAGCCGCCCCGACGCTCGCGCCCGACGCCGGGTAGGCGCCTTGTCGCCGACGTCGACCATCCGGGAACGTTCCTCGGAATCAATGTGGCTGAGGCGATCTCGATCAGTCATGGTGCAAGGAGCGTAGCATGCTGTCACGCCCTCCTGAAAAGGCGCGTAAAGGGCTGATTCGCCCCGGATCATGGCAATGCCACCCTGATAGAATACGGTCTCACTTACTGCGCCACGCGGATGGCTACGTTGCGGACAGTTCCGTCCGGGCCATCGTTGATTGAAAGGAAGAGCTCATGGGCGTGCGAGCCGACAGGGCGAGCTATCCGCCGAAGATGGTGGCTTCGATCATTCTAGCCATGAGCCTCCTGCTCGCGGTTGGCGCCGGCGCGCAGATCTCGGCCCAAGAGTACGACGAACGCCGGACGCGCTTGATGGAAGCTCTCGGCGATGGCGTCTACTACTTCCAGGGCGCTGAAGCTCCCGCCAACGACTACACGATCTGGGGGCAGGAGAGCAATTTCCACTACCTGACCGGCTTCGATGAGCCTAATGCCCGCCTGCTGATGATCAAATCCGGGGAGGATGTCCGCGAGATCCTGTTCGTTCGGGAGCGCAATCCGGCGCGCGAGATCTGGGAGGGGCACCGGCTGGGTGTTGAGGGCGCCGCGGAGCTCACTGGCATGGAGAGCATGCCCATCTCCGAGTTCGAAACCATCCTACAGAGTGTCACACGCGGGGCGCCGCGCGTGATTGTCGCGCTGGCGGGGCCCAACGACGACGAAACCGTTGCCTCCTTGTTCGGGCAGATGGGTCGCCCGAGACGGTTCGGCGGCGGTGGCGGCGACGCGGCCGTGGCTGGAATCGAGTGGATTAGCCCGGCAGCGACCCTTGGTCGCATGCGCTCCATCAAGTCGTCGGCCGAAATCGAGCTTCTGCAGACCGCGTCGACGATCACGAGAGAGGCGCACATCGCTGCCATGCAGGCGATCGAGCCGGGGATGAACGAGTTCGAGATACAGGCCCTGATCGAGTACTTCTTCAGGCGCTACGGAGCCGGGCGTCCGGGCTTTGCCTCGATCGTCGGATCGGGTCCCAACAGCACGGTGCTGCACTACAACAGCAATGACCGGTTCATGGGTCCCGACGACATGCTGGTGATGGACATCGGTGCCGAGTACGACCGCTACACCACTGACATCACGCGCTCGGTGCCGGTGAGTGGCAAGTTCAGCACTGAGCAGCGCGAGATCTACGAGGTCGTTCTGGAGGCGCTGCTCGCGGCAGAAGAGATGGCCCGCGAGATCGGCGTCTCCCAGCGCGATCTGAGCCGGGAGGCGAATCGGGTGCTGGCGGCGGGACTGGCGAGACTCGGCCTGATCGAGTCGGCCGACGCGACGTTGCCGGGGTCCCAGCAGCCGCAGTACCGTCTCTTCGTTCTGCACGGCCTGGGTCACGGCATCGGCCTGAACGTGCACGATCCCAACAGCCCCACAGTGGAGATCGGCTACGCTTTCACGCTCGAGCCCGGCCTGTACATCCGCGAGGATGCCCTCGATCGTATCGGGGAGGGTCCCGAGGCGGATGAGCTGCGCGAGCGCCTGCGGCCGGTGATCATGAGGTACAAGGATATCGGCGTACGCATTGAGGACTCCTACGCCTACACCGATGAGGGCTTGGTTCGCCTCAGCGCGGGCATTCCCCGAACAGCGGACGAGGTCGAGGCGACCATGGCGGATGAGAGCTTCGCCAATCGTCACCGGCTCGAGGAGTTGGTCGAACGCTACAAGAAACTACGCCGCGAGCAGCGCTAGCCGGCCCTGGAAGCAGGTCTGTCGGTGGGGGAGGGTTTGCCTCCCCACCAGGAGGAGCCAGCCATGGGAGAGCGTAAGAAAGCCATGGGAGAGCGGGAAAAACAGTTGTGCCTCTGGGACGAGAAGGCGCTGGCGGCGCTGGCGGCGGATCGTGCCGGTTGGGAGGGGCGCTTTGAACAAGAAACGGCGCGCTCGAAGCCGGCGCACAGAGCACCGGGAATTGGTTCCGGCGGCCAGAATCTCCAGGCCCTTCACTCTCCGGCAGATCTTCCCCAGTGGTCGTTTTCCGGTGAGCTGGGATTCCCGGGAGAGTATCCATTCACCCGTGGCATCCACTCGAGCATGTACCGCGGCAGGCTCTGGACTATGCGGCAGTATGCCGGCTTCGCCACCGCCGAGGAGACCAACGAGCGCTTTCGCTATCTGTTGGAACGGGGGCAAACGGGTCTGTCCGTGGCCTTCGACCTCCCCACCCAGATCGGTTACGACTCCGACCACCCGATGGCACAAGGGGAGATCGGCAGGGTCGGTGTGGCTGTCGATTCGGTGCGCGACATGGAGGTGCTCTTCAACGAGATCGACATCGGAACGGTGACTACCTCGATGACGATCAACTCGACGGCTGCCACGCTGCTGGCCTTGTACTGCGCCCTGGCGCAAAGGCGGGGTATACCCCTCGACTCTCTCGGGGGCACGATTCAGAACGATATCCTCAAGGAATACGTGGCGCGCGGCACCTACATCTATCCCCCCGGCCCGTCATTGCGGCTGATCACCGATACCCTCCGTTTTTGTGCCGAGCGCGTGCCACGCTGGAACAGCATCAGCATCTCCGGCTACCACATCCGCGAGGCCGGCTCGACCGCGGCGCAGGAGCTGGCGTTTACCTTCGGCAACGCCATCGCCTATACCGAGGCCGGCCTGTCGGCGGGTCTCGACATCGACAACTTCGCACAGCGGCTGTCGTTCTTCTTCAATGCCCACAATCACCTGCTCGAGGAGGTCGCCAAGTTCCGTGCCGCGCGGCGGTTGTGGGCGCGCATCGCCAAGGAGCGGTTCGGTGCCACGAACCCGCGCGCCTGGCACATGCGATTCCACGCCCAGACGGCAGGCTCGACACTGACCGCCCAGCAGCCATTCAACAACGTCGTTCGCGTCGCTATTCAGGCCCTGGCCGCAGTGCTCGGAGGGTGCCAGTCGCTGCACACCAACAGCATGGACGAAGCACTGGGCCTACCCACAGAGGAGGCCGTGAGAACGGCCCTCCGCACCCAGCAGCTTCTTGCGTACGAGCATGGCGCAGCCGACGTCATCGACCCACTGGGAGGCTCCTACAGCGTCGAGGCGATGACGGGAGAGCTCGAGGAAGAAGCCTGGTCGATTCTCGAGACCCTCGAGCAGATGGGAGGAATGGTGCCGGCCATCGAGAGTGGCTATGTGCAACGGCAGATCGAGAAAGCTGCCTACGACCACCAGATGGCGGTGGAGTCTGGTGAGCGTGTCGTGGTCGGTGTCAATCGCTTCAAAGAGGAGGCCGAGGGCACGGCCGACATGGCGCTGCTGCAGATCCCTCCGGCGCTGGAAGTGAAAAAGGCCGAAGAGCTCGAGGCCCTCCGCCGAGACCGCGACCGAGACCGGGTCGAGCGGGCGCTCGACAAAGTCACGGGCGCCGCTGAAGGCACGGCGAACGTGGTCGAAGCAATCCTCGAGGCCGTGCAGGAAGAGGCTACCCTCGGCGAGGTTGCTGATCGCCTGCGCGAGGTCTTCGGTGAGTATCGCGATGGCGCGACATTTCGTTGACCTGGCTCGCCGCGCCGCACCCGGGATGTTCGCTCTCCGCCGGGACGATCACCATCACACAGGACGGGCTCCGATCGGAATCGCAGTATAGAATGGATAGATCCGGAGCAGACGGATTTGGTTCGTG
>SDBT01009180.1_pt1 | contig 16078 bp, 16 predicted proteins | sample 2277101 | NCBI WGS metagenome assembly SDBT01 (sample SAMN10404973, study PRJNA504765) | marine sediment metagenome | isolation source: marine sediment core GS10_PC15, 103 cmbsf | place: Arctic Ocean: Southern Knipovich Ridge | collected 2010 | reverse complement strand
TATCTCGTCCTCTCTGAGATGCTTGAATATCTCGGAGGATATATCCGATCCCAGGGTAACCAGGAAAATGGCGGCTTTCTGCCTGCCTGTCAGCTGTTTCCTGGTTCCACCGCCGGCCTTCTTTGCAGCCGGGGGTGCCGCCGTCTGAGGTGCGGCTGCGCCAGCCTTTGCCATGGTCTACTCCTCTACCAGCCAGGTGCGAATGAGCTGGGCCACATCTTCAGGGTGTTCCCTGGCCATATTGATGGCGTTTTCCTGCATTTCCGCTCTGGCTCTATCTTCGATGGACATCTCGACTTCCATTCCGCCTTCCTCGGCGCTTCTCAAAGCCGCCTCGCGCATGGCCTGATGCTGGCGCGCCAGCTCTTCTTCCTTCTCCCTGCGCTTTCGCTCCAGATACTTGCTAAGCATCCTGATGGCGAATACCACGGCGAGAACGATCACCAGACCGATCAACGACCAGAAGACAGCCTCCCTGAGTTGTCTCTGCTGCCTGAATCGATCGTCTTCGCTCTTGAACTGGGATCGGCGGTCCTTCTGCAGATGCCTGACCGTTACGGAGTCTCCGCGATTGGGGTCGTAACCGATGGAGTCTCTGACCAGGGCCTCCACCGTTTCCAGCTCTTCGCTGGAAACCGGAGTGTATTCCCTCTCGATACTCCCGTCGGGAAGAAATTGCACGACCCCCTTCTCATCATACTTCCATTTCCAGATGCCGTCAATGGCGATCGCCGCGGTGATTCTCTTGATTTTCCACGGCTGTTCCTCCCTTTCGACATTGCGCTCATTGATGGCCTCGTTCTTGATTATGGAGGTCTCTTTGAGCTCACCCACGAAATTGGAAAGGTCCTTGTAATCGGGGGGGGTCTGCCCTTCCTGTCCGGGCGGGCCCTCGGGATTGACGCCGGTGCCGGTCCACTCACGGTTCTTTATCTCGGAGGATAGAGTCGTGGAAGCAATCACCTCGGTTTCGTCGAAGGGCGTGCGGGGATTGTCCGCCTTCAGGGTTATAGGGAAATACTCCCGGGTCTGGCTCTTCTCCCGGCTCATGTCGAGATCGATCTCCAGCTTGAGCATCTCGATGCGGTCGGGTGTAAAGAATTCCTGCAGGGAATTCAGGATTTCCCGCTTGTAGTTCTGCTCGAGGGTCGATTTCTGCTTCATTTCGCGCTTTGCCAGCTCGAGCCTGTCGATGTCCGCAAGGCCGGCGAAATCATTGAGCTGCAATCCGTACTGATCGGTGATTACGATATTCTCTTCGGAGAGCCCCGCCACGGCCAGCTTGATCAGCTTGACGAGACCTTCGATTTTTTTCCTGTTGGTCGCAATGTCGGAGGCCGGCTTGGGTGTGATCTGGATCGACGCCGTGTAAGGTCTCTGGTCCTCGGCGAAGAGGCTGTCCTCCGGCAGATCGATTATTACCCGCGCGGCATCAACGTCGTCGAGGGCCAGGATGTGCTGCTCGAGGCTGTCGGTTATGGCCCGCCGCAGATTGATCTTGCGCTCGAAATCCGTGAGGGTCCATCGATCCACATCGAATATTTCCCAAGGGTCCGTGTCGGCCGGGATCAAATCTTCACGAACGAGCAGGGTCCGGATACGTCTGGCGGTTTTCTCGTCGTCCACGACGATCGTGTTATCCGCTCTGACCTGATACTGACCCGGTATCTCCTCATCCAGCTTGGTTACGATTCGCGTCAGGTCCTGCTCGTCAGTAATCGGCCGCCCGAACAGCGTTACCGCGCTGGGACGCGAACTGAAACTGAGCAACAGGACTACGGCTACGAGCGAAACACCGATAATCGAGAAAAAGATTATTCTCTGTATGCTATTCCACTTACCCCAGAGCTCTTTGAGCTGGTTCAGCAGTCGTCTCAACCATTCGTTCATTTCCCCTCCCGTTTGTCATGAACGCTATCTCGTATTGATAATCTCCCTGTATGCCTTGATCACCCGATCTGCGATGGCCTTGGTCATGGACAGAGAAAGATTGGCTTCCGCCATTGCGATAGTTACATCGTGTATATTGACCGAATCCGGGTCTGTAATCATCTGTTGACTCAAGCGCATGGTAGAGAGCTGCATCTCGTTGGTCCGCTCCAGGGCCTTGGCCAGCAGGTCTGCAAAGCCCGCCGTCGGGGATTGCCCGTCCCCGGCAATCATATCGTCCGTGATTGCGCCGTCAGTGGTCACGGCCGGCAGGCCGGAGTAGGCACCCGACGAACGGCCCAGGGACCCGGCCGGCACCGTTCCCGTGGGGATGGGCCAGTTCATGTTCCCGCTGCCGTTCAGATGCCTGGGGTTTGATTTGTGCAGACCCAGCGTGTGGGCCTGTGCCATTTCAAAGAAAAGAGTCACTGTTACCTCCCAATTTCCAGCGCCTTCATAAACATGCTCTTCGATCCATTGATCACGGCGATGTTGGCCTCATACGAGCGCGACGCCGAAATCATATCCACCATTTCATTGACCACGTTGACATTTGGGTATTCTACGTAGCCCTTGCGCGGCCCGGATTTGGTAGCATCCGGATGCGCGGGCTCGTAGACCAGGCGCGGCTTGGCGTCATAATCCTTGTCGATGCGTACGATCATTACACCCCGCCCGACCCCGTTATCCAGATGCGAGGGCAGGAAAGGGCCGCGCCAGTACGGCTGGTCCACGCGCGGCCTGAAGATCGCGCGGCTGCGTCTGAACGGCCCGCCTTCGGTGGTCCGCGTAGTGTTTACGTTGGCGATGTTGTTGGCGATGACATCCAGGCGCGTGCGCTGCGCGGTCAACCCCGAAGCGGCGATGTTGATATTCGAAAAAATGCCCATCTCTTACCTCTTACTCCCTACCGCAGCACCATGTTCACGCGGTTGAATTCGCCCGCCACCAGGGTGGCCAGAGTTTGATACATCAGCTGGTTCTGAAGCAGGCTCATGGATTCCTGTTCGATATCGACGTTGTTGCCGTTGTTCTTGGACGTCGTAAGATAATCCCACACTCGACGCGGTTTCACGGCCCGATAATCCAACGGCCGGTAGAACGGAACGTGACGCGGGTCCGACATGAGATTCGGAAAAGGTTTTATATTTTCGGAATCCAGGGCTCTCTTGAGCTGAGACTCGAAGTTGACCACACTGCGCTTGAAATTGGGCGTGTCCGAGTTGGCGATGTTGTCGCCAATGACCTCTCGGCGCAGCAGGGCCACATCCATCGTCCGCTTGAGGATATCGATATTTTTGCTGAATGGACCGTTTGCAAACATAAAGTGCTCTCCCCTACTGATTTTCGGCAGAAAACGCCCCCTGCCTTACGATCTTCCCCCTTTGCATGTTGCAACTATTCTCTCACAGGATGAACCTGGTCAGATCTCTATCCGCCACTATGTCGTTCAACTTCTCGTCCACGTAATGACGGGTGATGTTGATGGTCTGTCCACGGATTTCCGGCGCGCTGAAAGAAACCTCCTCCAGTATCGCCTCAATAATGGTGTGCAGCCGCCGCGCGCCGATATTCTCGGTCTGCGAATTGACGGTGGTTGCAATCTCGGAGATTCGCTCGATGGCCTCGTCGTCGAATACGAGCGTTACGTCTTCCGTCTTGATCAGCTCTTCGTACTGTTTGATCAGGGCGTTCTTGGGCTGCGTGAGAATCTTCACAAAATCCCCCTTCGTCAATGCCTGCAGCTCAACACGCAGAGGGAAGCGGCCCTGCAGCTCGGGTATCAGGTCGGAGGGCTTGCTCATGTGGAACGCGCCGGCGGCGATGAAGAGTATGTGCGACGTGTCCACCATACCGGAGCGGGTATGCACTTCAGAGCCCTCTACGATGGGCAGAATATCCCGCTGCACGCCTTCGCGCGACACATCTCCGCCGTAACGATTGGCTTTAGCGGCGATTTTGTCGATCTCGTCGAGAAAAATGATGCCCATCTGCTCCACGCGTTGTTTGGCGATTTCCACTACCCGGTCCATATCGACCAGTTTGTCCATCTCATCGGCCAACAGTATTTCTCTGGCCTGTTTAACGCTCACCCGGTTGCGCTTTTTCTTGCTGCCGAAAAGGTTGGATAGATTGCCCAGGTTGATATCCATCTCCTCGAAGCTGGTTCCGGAAAAAATCTGCATCGAGGGGGTGGACCGCTTCGCAATATCGACCTCGACGCTCTTGTCTTCCAGGAGCCCATCGCGAAGCATCTTCCGGAATTTCTCGCGAGTCTGCGGACCTCTCTCCGCCATGCCTCCGGCAGCGGCCGCCCCGGCATCGGCTTCTTTGCCGTCGTTCTTCTTTTTGACTCCGGGAAGAAGAAGATCCAGCAGTTCTTCTTCGGTGCGTTCTTCCGCGTCTTCCTTCACCTTCTCCTGGAACTCGCTCTTGACCATCGAGAGCCCCACGGACATCAAATCGCGGATCATGGACTCCACATCACGGCCGACGTAGCCGACCTCGGTGTACTTGGTGGCTTCCACTTTGAGAAAGGGCGCTCCGCACAGCCGTGAGAGCCGGCGTGCAATTTCCGTCTTGCCCACTCCCGTAGGCCCGATCATGATGATGTTCTTGGGCGCCACCTCGTCCCGCAGGTCCTCGGGTAGCTTCTGACGCCGGAGCCTGTTTCGCAGCGCGATGGCGACGGACCGTTTGGCCTTGCCCTGGCCAATGATATATTTATCGAGCTCTTCGACTATCTGCCTTGGTGTCAGCGTATCTTCGTCAATCATTCACACTAGCTCCTCCACGACGATCTCATCGTTGGTATAGATGCATATCCCGGCAGCGATCTTCAGGGAACGCTCGGCAATCTCCCTGGCTGACAGGCTCGAGCTTTCCAGGTAGGCAAGGGCCGCCGCATAGGCGAAATTGCCTCCGGACCCTATGGCGATCACGCCTTCGTCAGGTTCGATTACGTCACCCGTTCCCGATATCAGGAGAGTCCGGCCGCCGTCGCCTACCAGCAGAAGGGCTTCCAGCCTGCGCAGCACACGGTCCGTCCGCCAGTCTTTCGCCAGCTCAACGGCGGCACGCGTCAGATCTCCGCTGTACTCCTTGACCTTTTCCTCGAACCGCTCGAAGAGGGTGAAGGAATCTGCGGCGGCTCCGGCAAAGCCGATCACGATCTTGCCGTCACAAATTTTTCGCACTTTCCGTGTTTTTGTTTTCATAATTGCCGAACCCAACGTGACCTGGCCGTCCCCGGCCATGGCAAAGCCGCTTTCACGACGTACGGCAATTACGGTAGTTCCGCGGAATCTGCTTTTCATTGTCGACCTCTCACGATTTTTCCGTGGGGATGGGCTTTCCGGTGAACGTCCTTCAGGCGGTCCAGACCCACGTGGGTGTACACCTGCGTGCTGGACAGGCTGGCGTGCCCCAGCAATTCCTGGACCACGCGGATGTCGGCGCCCCGATTCAGGATATGGGTCGCAAAGGAGTGGCGAAACGTGTGTGGGGTCAGAGTGCGCGAGAACCGCCTGCGCCGGGCGTGCCGGCTGAGCAGGTAGCGCGCACCCCGGGACGTCAACCGTGCACCCCTGGCATTGATGAACAGGGCCTTTTCGGGGCGATGGGGACGGATACGGCGGCGCCTCTGGTCGAGATAACACACGAGAGCCTGTTTTGCCTTTCCGCCCAGGAAAACCAATCTCTCCTTGGCGCCCTTTCCGCGTACCACCGCGGAACGCTCAGCCAAATCGATTCCCATCACGTCCAGTGACACGGCTTCGGCTATGCGGCAACCGGTGGAATACAGGAACTCGACCAGGGCGAGATCGCGCACATCCCCGAAGCGGTCTCCCGTGGCCTCGAGTAGGCCCTCGGTTTCCTCTTCGAACAGGAAGGAGGGCAGGTTCTTGGGACCCCGCATGCCCCTGACCGCGGAGAAAGGATTATCAGAGCCATGATGGAATTGCTGCATGAACCGGTAGTAACCCCGAACAGCGGACAGCACACGATTGATGGTTCGGGAAGATATGCCGCTGCGGGACAACGAACTGATAAAGGGGCGTACGAGCCCGGGGTCGCTCTCCCGGCGTCCGCCGGCATCCAGAAAGTGCTGCAGCATTCCGACATCGTGGCGGTAGGCCCTGATGGTGTGATCGGAGAGGTTTCTGACGCTCTTGAGATAGCTGAGATACCTCTCCAGCGCGAGTTGTGGCTGGGCAGCGCGTTTTTCCGGACTCTCGACAACTTGCTTCGAACGCATGCTCTTAGCTGATATCCTTTCTAAAAAAGCGCCCATTGTGAAACACGGCGCCGCCCGCCATCTCCATGACGACCAACCCGGCTGTTCCATTTTCATAGCCCTGCACACCGCCCGATACTCCCGGCCGGCTGCCCCGTGCGTCTCTGCCCGTCGCAACATGCCACTCCGCCAGGATCGGACGGGCCGAGTCGATTACCGGCGCGCCGTCTTCCGCCAATTTCGCGGACCCGCGCCCTATTGCCCCGTTCAGCCCCGCGGAGTGAACGAAGAGATCCCGCCCTTCGCTCAGAGCGAATTCGCCGGTTATCAGCGCGCCCGAGGTCTGGGGCGCCTGAACGACCACGACCGCCCGGCTCAGTCCGCTGATTATGCGGTTCCGAGCCGGAAAGTGATTCTTTTCCGGTGCATATTCGAGCGGGTATTCGCTCAGCAAGACTCCCCCATTATCCAGGATCCTCGCCGCGACCTTTAGATTCGAGCGGGGATAGATATGGCTAAAACCGCTGCCGAGCACGGCCACCGCGGCCGCGCGACCTTCCAGACACCCTTCGTGGGCCTCCACATCGATACCCCTGGCCAGACCGGACACCACGCAGATCCCTGCCTGAGAAAACTCCAAACCCAGGCCGAACGCGGCGTTGCGTGCCCTTCCGGTCGGTCGACGCGTCCCCACAATGGCGATCAGCGGCCTGGAGTTATCAGGAAGCGTGCCTCTGTAAAACAGCACGACCGGCGGATCGTAGATCTCTCTCAGCCGCGGGGGAAATGCATCGTCACCATGAAAAATACAGCTCATTGTTCCGCGGGTCAAGAAACTGATATCCCGTTCGACTTCCCGTAGATAACTCTCCGGCCGCCAGCGCCGCGCGAGCAGGGGCCGACCCAGGAAAGACTGAAGGGCGCTCCTCGAAAGCGCGCTGAGGGCCTTCAGCGAGCCCAGCTCGTTCACTATTCTGTGCCTCTCCGCCGGCCGCAGGAACTGCATACGGTTTAGCTGGAGTTTGAATAGCCTGTCGTCATTGAGTTCCATACAACTCGCTCATTATGCGTTCCCTGTTCTCTCGCGCCTGGGCCGCTTTCTTCTTAACCTTGGTAAACTCTTCCACCCTTTCATAGAGCTCGATGGCTCTCTCAGGCCTGTCGGTCGCATAGTAGACGTACGCCAGCAGAAAGTATCCTTCCGTATAGCGGCGCTCGAGCGCAAGCAACCTCTCCAGCAACTCCTCGGCTTCCGCGAGCCGGTCCAGTTCATACACCAGCAATATGGCGAGCCCATAGAGGGCCGGGGCGTACGCCGGGTCCAGTTCGATAACCCGCCGGTAGTATTTTTCGGCTTTGGAATACCAATACGCCCGCTCATCCAGTTTTTCCGCCGTAAGCGCGGCTTTACCGAGCTTGGCCGAGCAAACCCCGGCGTAATGGTGCAAGAGGATGTTTTCGGTAAATATCTCCAAGGCTTTTTCGAAGTGGCTCAGAGCATCACCGTATATCCTTTTCTCGAAGAACCCGACCCCCAGCACTTCGTGGAAAATGCCGGTCTGCTCCAACGTTTCGGGCATAAACTCGCCCTCGCGCTGCATCTCCCGCCGCTCGATATCCTGCTTGATGGCATCGATCTCCAGGAGTTTCATGCCGGCGGACTTGTATAACAAACCCAACTCCCCTTTCCGCTCGACCCTGCTTTCAGCCTCTCTCTTGTACTCGTCGAGCAGAGCTTCTATCTGGGCCCGGGCCTCCTGGGACACCGCCGATCCCTCGAAGGTCGGGTTGTTGCCGTTCACGACGTTCTCCAGCACGGTCATGTCCGCTTTTTGCGTGCATCCCAAAATGAGAAGAGGACAAAGCACTATCACCCCAATATATATACGCATGCAATGCTTCCCTTGCATTCAAGATCGCGGATGATATCGAGCGTGGTACGATTTGAGCTCCTTTTTCCCCACGTGCGTATACACCTGGGTTGTCGAAATGTCGGCGTGGCCCAATAACTCCTGGACGGAACGTAGATCGGCGCCCCCGGCAAGCAAATGGGTCGCAAACGAGTGTCGCAGCGTGTGCACCTTGCCCTCGATACCCGCCCTGGCGCAAATGGATTTGAACCTTTTCCAGATTCCCTTGCGCGAGAATTTTCCGCCCCTCTGACTCAGAAAAACGTACTCTGTCGACCCGGCCTTGGCCAGCAGCGGCCGGGCACTGTCGAGGTATCTGCGCAACCACCGGGCGGACACTTCGCCGAGCGGAACGTACCGGTCCTTGCTGCCTTTGCCGGTTACGTGAACGTAGCCCTGCTTGATGAACACGCGGGTCAGCGTCAGCTCCGCTGCCTCCGACACCCGCAGACCGCTCGAGTATATCAGCTCGAACAAAGCCCGATCCCTGACCCCTCTCGGAGAGGTCAGATCGATAGTGTTCAGGAACTGCTCCACTTCCTTGCGGGAAAATACCCGTGGTATTTTTCTGGGCAATTTCGGCGTGTCGATAAGATCGGCGGGATTGGCGTCCAGACGCCGCTCCAGAACCAGGAAGCGGTAGAGCATTCTTATGGCGCTGAGAGCTTTGGCAATGGTCCGCCCGCTTATGCCGCTCAGCTGCCGGGCCACGAAAAAATCAACTATGTCGGCGCCTTCCACCGCTTCGAGCGACTTGCCCTGCTTCCGTGCGTAGCTCAGAAACGTGCGGCACTCGCAAAGGTAAGTTCGAATTGTTGCGGGTGAATTTCGCAGCTCTACCTCGAGGTATTCCTCGAAATCCGTGAGCGTGGCGCCTCCGCCCCCTTGCTGCGCCATGGAGTCTGCGGCGGAACCATCACTGCGATGGGCCCGATCAGGTTTCATTCTGACCCACTATTTTTTTGTCCCTTTCGCGGATTACCGTAGGCACACAGAGATCGGCATCCTGCGAGTTCCTGGCCATTAAATACTCACCGTCGCCGTTTTTCCTTCTGATCCCCTTGCCCAGTTGAACCCATTCCTCGGTGGTTATGATATCGGCCTCTCTATCTTCCTGATTTCGAACGGCCGGCTGAAAATCAGTTTTGCTGCTTCGAAACCCGGTAGCTATGACGGTGACTTTTATCTGGTCTTCCATCGACGATTCCACGCAGTAACCGGTAATTACAATGGCGTCCTTGTCCGCGTTTGCGGTTATGATCTTGAGAACTTCCTCGAATTCCGTGAGTGACAGATTGCTGCCGCCGGAGACATTAACGAGAATGCCCTTCGCGCCCTCGATCTTGGCATCCTCCAAAAGAGGATTGTTGATGGCGTTTGTAGCGGCGTCTACGGCGCGGTTGTCGCCTTGGCCCAACCCGATCCCCATCAGGGCGTCGCCCTTGCCTTTCATGATCGTTCTGACATCGGCGAAGTCAATGTTGATCTCGCCGGCCTCCGTAATCAGGTCGGAGATGCCCTGCACTCCCTGCCGGAGCACGTCATCGGCCATGAAGAATGCTTCATTGACCGGCGTGTTTTTCTCGACGATTTTGAACAGGTATTGATTGGGAATGACGATCAGCGTGTCTACCGCTTCGCGCAGCTTCTCGATGCCCTCCTCCGCGATAGCTCGCTTTTTCGGGCCTTCGAAATCGAAGGGTTTGGTGACGACGGCGACGGTCAGAATGTCCATATCTCTCGCCACCTGGGCGATAATCGGGGCCGCTCCCGTGCCGGTTCCGCCGCCCATACCAGCCGTTATGAACACCATGTCAGAGGCGCGCACCGCCGATTCGAGGTTATCGCGGTCTTCCAGAGCCGCCTTTTCGCCGATTTCGGGATTTCCTCCGGCACCGAGGCCGCCGGTGAGTTTCGCGCCGATGGCCAGTTTGCATTCGGCTTTTGACAGCTGCAGTTGTTGAAGGTCGGTGTTGACCGCAATGAAGCTGACGTTCTGCAGGCCGGAGGCAATCATGCGGTTAACGGCGTTGTTGCCGCCCCCGCCTACACCGATGACGCGCAGGGTCGTTAGAGCAGGCGCCTGCTCTTCTAGTAATTCTATATCCATAGTCCCCTCCCTGTATGGAATCAGTTAATCATTATATTTTATCCGATGGCTCAGACAGACGGCCCGGGCCGACGGTCCGAACCGATGGCCCAGACCATCGATCTATCGCTGTTATGGTTTTCCTAGAAAAACTCCTTGAACCAGTTCTTCATCCTGGACATGACACCGGTGTAGACGGCCTGCGAGCGGCCTTGCTGCACGGCCCCATGCTCCTCCACGCTGGCCCCATACATAACCAGACCGATGCCCGTGGCGTAGATCGGGTTGTAGTACTCTTCGACCAGGCCGCCGAGTTTGAGTGGATAGCCTACGCGCGCGGGAAGCCCAAAAATATCCTGCGCCAACTCGACGGTTCCGGTGAGCAAAGACCCCCCACCCGTGAGGATGACGCCGCCGCCCAACATCTTCTGGTAGTTTTTCATTTCCATCTGCTCCTTTACCATGGTGAACATCTCTGTCATGCGCGGCTGTATGATCTGCACGATATCGCGCTTCAGCCTTACGGATGGGGCCCGCCCACCTACTCCGGGGATACTGACTTCTTCGTCCCCGTGGAGCAGATCCATATAACAGCACCCCGATTCGATCTTGATCCGTTCCGCGGCCTCCTGCGGTGTTTTCAGCACTATGGACAGATCGCCGGTTACCTGATCGCCGCCTACCGGCAGCACCTCGGTGTAGTACGGAGACCCTTCGAGATAAACGAGCACATCGGTAGTGCCGCCGCCGAGATCGATCAGCAGGGCGCCCAACTCCTTTTCGTCGTTGTTCAGCACGGCTTTGGAAGAGGCCAGCGGCTCGAGTATCATGTCGACTACCCTGAATCCGGCCCGATTGACGCACTTTACGATATTCTGAGCGGCGGTAACCGAACCGGTAACAATGTGGACCTCGGCCTCCAGGCGTACGCCTATCATACCGAGCGGATTGCGTATACCCCTCTGATCGTCGACAACGAACTCCTGGGGAATAACATGCAATACCTCCCGATCCATGGGAAAGGCGATAGCCTTGCCGGCATCGATCACCCTGTCGACATCGTCCGACCCGATTTCCCTGTCCTTGCCCGTTACCGCAACGACACCCCGTGAGTTTATGCCCTCGATATGGCTGCCGGCGATGCCGGCGTATACGCCGTTGATCTCCCGGCCGGACATCAATTCAGCGGACTCGACGGCATTCAGTATAGATTTTACGGTGGCCTCGATATTGACGACCACGCCTCGTCGGAGACCTTTCGAGCGGGTTGTGCCCACCCCGATTATCTCCAGCATGCCTCGCGCATCCAGCTGCCCTATAATGGCGCATATCTTCGTGGTGCCTATGTCTAAACCAACAATCAAATCATCTGCCGGCAAAGGGCTAATCCTCCTCGCTCGCTAGCCTGTAGATCACCTCTCCGGAGCGAAAATCGAGCTCTGTGACGTTGTCCATCAATTCCTGTTTCTCCAGCACGTCCAGAACCATAATGGTGTACTCAAGTATATTTTCGTTCAATCTGTCCCCAATGTTGATCCTCATATTGTAACTGAGTGGATAGAATATCAACTCGTAATCCACGCTGTTGGCGGATACAACTTTAATTTCCGAGATCAAATCGAACAGATCCGGCTCGTGCTCCTGCAGATGGCGCAGGCTTCTCAGAAACCCCAGAAGCCTGTCAGGCAGCCGCAATCCCAGGATCGGCTCGAATGCCAAACCGGAAATCACGGGCAAACGAAAGCCTGTCACCTCTGCGCCTTTCTGGAAGACAACGCCGTCCTCGTCGAGCACCACGGGTACCGTTTTGCCCCCATGCGTGCTGAGTGCCACAGCCAGCGGCTTACGCCGTTTCAGGACGATTTGCAGCTTATCGGGGAATACCTTTCGTACGCGCGCCGATTTTACAAGCGGATAAGCTGCCAGTTTCGCCTCGATCGTCTCCGGGTGGACTAAAAAATAGTACTCCTTTCTGCCGATACCTGCAATAGAAAGCAGACGGTCCTCGGTTATATCGAAATCGCTCCGAACCTCCAGATGGCGAATGGTGAGGTTGGGGGAAATGAACAGGGCGAAGGCGAGCTCCAGAAGGGCCGCGGATATCAGGGCCACCACCACGATCAACATGACCCTGTTGAAGTGCCCGCCTTTGGCGACCCGCGCCGATTGTTGTCGTGGAAGCACCGCCGCTTCAGACATGGCCGTCCTTCCCCGGCAACCCGGTATAGCGTGAAATATTCAGCAGCAACCCTCCCATCAAAAGAGTCATGAGGATAGAAGACCCGCCGTGGGAAAAAAAGGGCAGTGGAATGCCCGTAGCCGGCACCAGACCGGCCACAACAGCGATGTTCAACATCGCCTGGAAGAATATCATCGAGGTTATGCCGTATGCGAGGTAATAGTTGAAAGACGACCCGCTCAGCGCGGCGATGCGGTATCCCCTGTAGGCCAGGAGCACGAACAGCACAATGATGAGCAGCAAACCCAAGAATCCCATCTCCTCCCCGACCACGGCAAAAATAAAGTCGGAGTGAGCCTCCGGCAGAGCACCGAATTTCTTGGTGCCCATGCCGAGCCCCCGTCCCCAAAAACCGCCGTCGGTTAGGGCCGCGCGGGCCTGCATGACCTGGAAGCCGGCCCCACCGGGGTCCCGCGCGGGGTCGATAAACGAGAGCAGCCTTCTCACCCGATGCTCTTTGGCGAAAAGGAGCACGATACCCAGAGGAACGACGATCGAGCCCAAAGGGATAAAATAAATCAGGCGAACCCGGGCGATGTAGAAAATCAACAACGCTATAAAGAATATGAACAGCGCCGTCGAAAAATCATTCTGCAGCAATATCAAACCCACGAAGAGAGAAACAATTATCAACGGCGGCAAAATGGTGTTGACAGGGTTGTCGATCTTCATCTCTTTCTTGCTGAAAATAGTGGCCAGATAGAGCAGAAGCGTTACCTTTGCCAACTCGGAAGGCTGAAAAGACTGACCGAAAAAGAAGATCCAACGCCGTGCGCCGAGCACAGGTCTGCCTATGTAGGGAATGAAGGTCAACACCAGCAGCACCAGGCTGACTAGAAGGATCGCCGGCACGGCTTTTTTCAGAAGGCCGAGGGGCGTCCACGAGGCGAAAAACGCGGCAACGGCTCCCAGGGCGATCCACCCGATCTGGCGATAGAAAAAGTAGAGCGGGTCTTTTCCGAGCTTCTCGGCGTGGGGATAGGATGCGGAATACAGCACGGATATTCCCACCCCCACCAGCAGCACGAGAATGAGAACGAGCATGAAATCCGCCGGCTTTCGTTCTACCTTTTCCATTGTCCGCCTCTATTGAATTTTGAGCGTCGAAAGACCTAGCAGGGCGCACAACCCCCCCAGAATCCAGAAGCGGATGACGACCTTGCTCTCCTTCCAACCTTTGAGCTCGAAGTGATGGTGGATAGGCGCCATTTTAAATACTCTTCTGCCCGTGAGCTTGAAGCTGACAACCTGTATGATGACCGTCAGTATCTCGATTACAAAAACACCCCCAACGATAACCAGCAGTACTTCCTTCTTTAGAATGAGGGCTATGACTCCCAGCAGGCCACCCAGAGAAAGGCTGCCGGTGTCGCCCATCATGATTTCCGCCGGATGCGTGTTGAACCACAAAAAACCGACACAGGCCCCGACCAGTGCCAGGCTCATTATGGTGATTTCACCGCTGTTTTTTATAAAGGGTATCTGGATGTATTCGGTCCAGTCGACACGCCCCGTCAGGTAGGAAAGGATTGCGAACGTCAGGCCAACGAATATCACGAGCCCGGCTGCCAGCCCATCGAGACCGTCCGTAAAGTTGACGGCGTTCGAATAGCCCACCAGGAGCAGAATTGACAGGGGGATGTAGAAGTAGGACAGATCCAGGACGGGACTTTTCAGGAACGGGATGTACAGCAGCGTCGTGTGCTCGTTGCGCATGAGGAATAAGATCCCGACGATCAGGCCGGACAGCACGATCTGACCGATGAATTTAAAGCCGGCCCGTATGCCTTCGGCGTCTCTGCGCACGATTTTCAGATAGTCATCTATGAACCCGATCGCGCCGAACCCGACAACGGTGAGGATCAAAACCCAGGTATAGGAGTTATCCGGGTCCTGCCAGAGTAATGTCGCCGTTACGATTGCCAGGACTATCAACACCCCGCCCATGGTCGGGGTCCCCGACTTGCTGTAGTGGCTCTTGGGCCCGTCCTTTCGAATCATTTGGCCTATGCGGCTCTTTTTCAGCTTTCTAATGAGCCAGGGGCCGGTGAGGAAGCAGATGAGTAGTGCTGTAATAGCGGCATAGACGGCCCTGAAAGTGATGTATTGAAAGATATTGAAAAAGGTAAAATACTTGACCAGAGGATAAAGAAACTTAAAGAGCATGTTCCCCCCTAGGCGGCGGTTTCGAGCAGGGGCTCGAGCAGCCTCTCCAACCGGGCGCCCCTGGACCCTTTGATGAGAACGATGTCTCCGGCCCTTGCCTGTGCCTTTACCTCTCTCAGCAAAATTTCAAAGTCATCGGTCCAAACAAATTTTATGCCCTGGCAGCGCTTGCCGAACAGCTCCGCTGCGGCTCGCATCTCCTTACCGTAAAAGAAGATCAGATCGAATTTCATTGCAGCGGCGTGATCACCGATATCGAGATGGGCTCTTGCGCTTTCTTCTCCCAGCTCGAGCATGCTTCCCAGCACGACGACTTTGCGTCCCGGCCAGTTCAAGGCGCTGAAAAAATCGAGCACGCATACCATCGAGTCCGGATTGGCGTTGTAGCAATCCTGAATTACGGTAACGACGCTTCTGATAATCTGCGAGCGACCGAAAAGCGGTCTTACGTTTTCCAGGCCGGCTTTTACGGCATGCTTTCCCGCTCCCAGCGCGGTGCAGAGAGTGATCGCGCCCAGGGCGTTTAAAAGGTTATGCCGGCCAAAGAGGGAAAAGCGGACCTGGAGCCCCTCCCAGTAGATGATCGTGCCATCTAGCCCCAGGTCCTGGCTTCCCGTAAACCCTCGAGTCGTATCGGGACCAAAGGGTATGATCTTACCCTTCACCCCTTCACTCAGATAGCTGTAGAAAGCTTCCCCTTCAAAAATAAAGGCCTTCTCTCTGCCCTTGAAATATCTGAATATATTCTTCTTCTCCCGTGCGACCTCCTGTTTTGAGCCTAAAAACTCTATGTGGGCCGTACCGATGTTTGTGATCAGAGCCGCATCGGGCTTGACGATACGTACCAGAGCGTCCATCTCGCCGGGATGATTCATGGCCATCTCGAACACGGCGTAGCGGTGGTGCGGTTCCACGCGAAACACGGCGAGGGGCAACCCGGTTTCCGAATTGAGGTTGCCGGGATTGGTCGCAGTAACGGCCGTCTCCGCCAGAATGCAACCTATAATCTCCTTCGTCGTCGTCTTGCCGTTGCTGCCGGTAACGCCGATTATCGTGAGATCCGGAAACCGCCGCAGGTGAAACAGCGCCAGATCCTGCAGCGCCCTCAGGGTGTTGTCTACCAGTATCGCACCTGCGCCGTGCCGCTCGGACGCCGCCTCGCACTCAGGCCTACGGGCCGGCCACTCGCTGCGCGCAACCAGCAACAGAACAGCCCCGCTGCAAGCTGCTTCGCCGAGGTATTCGTGCCCATCCGTCAGCGCGCCGGCCAGGGCCACGAACAGGCTGCCGGCCGTCACATCCCGCGAATCTATGGCCACGCGCGCCACGGAGCTCGTGCCAGACGGCTCGACGGCCCATTGCCCCCCCGTTGCCGTAAGCACTTCCTCAGCGGTAAACAGCTCCCTCATCAGAAGCCCTTCCTGCTGGGCAGCATTATCGTCAGCGTTCGCTCCCGGTCGAGTCTCTTCAATCCCAACGTCTCCCGGGCCAGTTTCTCGATCCGCTCC
>SDBT01009178.1_pt1 | contig 16079 bp, 10 predicted proteins | sample 2277101 | NCBI WGS metagenome assembly SDBT01 (sample SAMN10404973, study PRJNA504765) | marine sediment metagenome | isolation source: marine sediment core GS10_PC15, 103 cmbsf | place: Arctic Ocean: Southern Knipovich Ridge | collected 2010 | reverse complement strand
CACCAGCTCCTACTACTGGGACGTCTACGAACTGCCCTGGGTGGGGCCGGACATGACGGAGGACAGCGCCTTCACCGTCTCCGGAGAACCCCTGCACCGCGCGCACGACAAAGACAGCACGTGGCAGGTGGCCGTATACAGGACGCCGAACGAGAAGGGCGAACGTCCCCACGTCAGGTGGATCAGGCTGGAGAACGGCGACGGGACGCGCGTCACGTCGGCGCTCGATGAAGGCCCCGGCCTGTACGCCGCGGCCAACGCGAGCGATGCCGGCGAGTACGTCTCGGAGGTCTTCGAGCTCCCCAGGTTCCGGCCCTTCGAAAACGGCAGCATCCACTTCGAGGGCGCGACGCCGGCCAAGACGAGCGTGGGTTTTCAGCTGCGCTCCGCGCGGAGCAGGCGCTGGCTCGAAAGAGCCGCGTTCGTGGGACCCGACGGAAGTACGACAACTTTCTATGACACGTCCGGCCAGGCTATCTGGAGCGGTCACGACGGCGACCGCTTCGTTCAGTACCGGACGGTCCTGGCATCCGGAGACCCGGTGCTCTCGCCCTTCCTGCGCAAGGTCGTGATCGTAGCCGCGGACGACGGTCTCGAGGGCTTCGCAGTACACTGGAAGGGATCGAACAGCTTCAGGGCGGGAGAGGCCAGGAGGATCGTCGTCTTCGCCCGGACGAAAGTCGGGGATTCGATCAGAATCGCCCGGCTGAACGCGACGGTCTCACTGTCGGCCGTGGACGCGGACAGCGGAGAGGTCGTCCCGGTTCGACCGGCCGAGATACTCCTGGCAAACGGCCGCGGCGACGTGCGGGTCTCGCTGCACAGGGCCGCCCCGACCCGCCTGTGCCTGGAACTGGCCCACGTCAAGACGTGCAGCGCCGTCATCGACGTCGGGTCCGGCGAGGCGGCCTCGATCGAGGTGCAGACCGATATCGAAGGCCCCCACCCGCACTGGTCTCCCGTCGCCCAGGTGGACCAGGCGTTCTCTCTCGAGCTGACCATCCTGGATCGCTATCGCAACATCGTCCGCGACTACACCGGCACGATCCGGTGTCAACGCCGACATCTCGAATCCGTGGAAGATACCGTCCCCGCATCCTCCTTTCTGATTTCCGATGGAGGGATGAGGGCCTTTGAGGTTGCGATAGGCGCCAGCGGCGAGTGGAACCTGATGTGTCAGGACCTTCAAGAGACGAGCATCGCAGGGGCACAGACCATTTCAATTCAGTGAAGAAGCAAGAACAACCGAAGAAAAGGGCAAAGAAACCAAGCACATATCATAGACATCGACAAAAGGATGCAGGCTAGCTCAGTCCGTGGTATAAAGAGGTATGTGAGGGCGAATATGCCGAAAAAGAAAACAAAAACCAGCAGAAGAAGTCATGACAAGTTCGATTATCCCAAAGGGGGTATCCACTTTGCTCTCGTAAGCCCCGACAGGGGCGGGATAAGAAAGCCAGGGGCAACGCCCCTGGAGGAAAATGACCAAACATGGAAAGCCCTGAAGGGGCGAAATAACCATTGTCGCCATCTTCGGCTCCCTATTGCGCCCTTTCAGGGCTTTAACATTCAACTGCCCAGTTCCAGGGGCTTCGCCCCTGGCTATATTATCTCGCCCCGTTGGGGCTTGTCGACAAGGAACCCCCTTTGCTGTCGGGGGTAAAATGGATGCCGACTAGAAAATAGCTATTACGAGAGTGAAGTGGATACCCCCTTATCCCAATAATCGAGGTCCATTGCGAGGTTAATATGGATATTATCAAATCTGAAAGTCTTGGAGGCATTCGTGCGGCTCAACCGTCAGAACTTTCTGACGTTCAAGTTGCCCAGAGAACTGACCATGCGGCTGCACTCGCGACGCTTGACTCTGCTCTCGCAGACGATGCACGTGACGACGAGCAGGCCTGGAAGGAAGTGAAGTCTGAATTGCAAAGAGACAGATTTTCTTCCCGGAAGTTGTTCAAATGAACAAACAGGTCATTCTCTTGGATACGGGTATTCTTGGTCGCATTACGCATCCGAAAGCCCGTGAAAACGGCCCGGTGATTGAATGGTTTCGGAGCCTCCTCGAGGCGAATCGGGAAATTCGCATTCCAGAGATATGCGATTACGAGCTTAGAAGGAAGTTGTTGCACAAGGATTTCAAAGAGGGTTTGCAACTTCTTGATGCATATCGTCAGTCATTGGGTCTTCTTCCAATCACTACTCAGGTCATGTTGAGAGCCGCTGAACTTTGGGCTCAGTCTCGCAAGCGTGGACAATTGACTGCTCCACCTGATGCCTTGGATGGCGATGTCATTCTCGCTGCGCAGGCAGAGTCAGTACTCAACGAAGGGTATCAACCTGTCGTTGTCAGTGAAAACGTTGGTCACCTTGATTGGCTTACAAACGCCAAGACCTGGACGGGCGTCAACTAATCGTTGATTCAGTTCGAGGCGGTCGGGCCGCAGACCTCGTAGCGGACGTCTTCCCAGTACACCAGGGACTCCGCAGCGCCGAACCCGAAACGGCGCTGCTGGGTACTCGGCGCCCTGAGTTGCCGGTATTCGACCTCGTGGAACTCGTGTCCGTCGATGAAGAACGACGCCGGGCCTTCTTTCGTGACCTCGATCCGATAGTCGTGAGGAACCGTCCAGTCGAGTTCCGTATAATGGCAGCCCGCCTCGTCGCAGACGACCGCGAAGGTCATATCACGAGGATCTTGCGCCGGGTCCTCGCACTCTTCCTGGTTGCAGGTTCTCGAATATGTCGTCACGGCGGGCATGTGCGTCAGGTGGATGTAAGCCGCCTTGTTCCCGTCGCCGACCCCGAAGGATGCGTTTACCAACTCGTTCCTGTCCTCCAGGTATTGCTCGACGCGCAGCCTGGCCTCCATGGTGTAGCCGGTCGCCGCGGCCAGGGACTCCTCGGAGCGCCTGTAGACGACGAACTCCAACTCGTCGGCCGCCGGCATGACCAGCGAACAGTCTTCCGAGTACGGCTCAGCGTTGCTGCCCGTCATCCCCCACGGGAACTCCTGACCCGGGTCATCGGGCAGAAGGCAGACGTCGTACCGCACCTCGGCCATCGTCAAGTCGCAGAATGTCCTGGGTGGCTCGCAGTTCTCCGGCGGGCAGCAGCTGGCGAGCGCCAGCACCACCACGGTCGCCAGGGTAGAAGCAAGGAGGTGCCTTGCGGACCCCCCCGGCCAGCGAAAAAGACCTGTCTTCTCTGTCTTCTTTTGATTCGTTCGGCTCATGGGACACCCCTTTCTTTTTGGTTCGTCACCTAGGGGATTCAATTGCCGTGCCAACAGCGAACCTCAATGAAATCAAGTGGTTGGCCTGGACCGAGGGGCCGCGATAGAGGTGTCACCAGCTACTCACAGGTCGTCCGTGACCCACTGGAGCCGTCGGGGAGGGGTCGGCCAGGTGGCGAAGGTCATCCGACTCGGGTTTGGAAATACCCATGGGTAGGTATTTACCCACCAAGAAGTGATGGATTTCCTTCCTCTGGTGGGTAATTCAGATCACTCCGAGGTGGGCCGCCGATCGGAGACGGGGACAGGTCGTCGATTTCATTTATGAATTTCTTGTCGTTGATTTGACCCCGGTAATCTGGCACCCTTGGAACGTTTTTCGCAATGCAGCGCTGGGTGTGGTTCTCGACATTACCTTCCAGGAGGCACACATGGAGAAGCCCGGCATTTTGTTCTTGGACGCCGCACCCGAGCTTCTTACCGCACTGCGTCGCTGCCTGCGCAAGGAGCCGTACCGGTGCTTCTTTTCCGAGGGGCCGGACCAGGCCCTGGAAGTCCTGCGGGAGAAAGAGCTCGGACCGATCGTCGTCTCTCAGGTCATGCCTTCAATGGACGGGGTCAGCTTCCTGCGGATGCGCAAGAGCACCCACTCCCACGTGGCGCGCGTGATCCTGACCGGCAACGCCGACCTGAAGATCGCCATCCAGGCCATCAACGAGGGCGAGGTGCTCCGGTTCCTGACCAAGCCCTGGAACGACGTCGAGTTGAAGATGACCCTGAGGCAGTTGTTCGATTTCATCCGCTTGCGGTGTGAGAACCAGGGATTGATGAAGACCGTCAGGAAGCAGCAGGCCTTCATCGATCGCCTGAGCAGCGAGCATCCCGACATCTTCGAGGTCGAGCGAGATGACAGCGGGGCCATCCTGATCGATATGGATCCGGACGGCGGTTGAGTCGATGTCGCGGCAAGGAGACGGGTGAGGACCGTGATGCAAGGAACGATCAAATTGATGGAGATCGACGGTTCGCTGTCCGGGATCGGGGCGGTGCTGATCGTTGACGACGAGCCGAGTATCCTGAGCGCCTTGAGACGAGCCCTGCGCGACACGCCCTGGAAGATTCTGACGGCCGACAGCGGCCGGGAGGGCCTGCAGGTCCTGGCCGACGACCGCGTTGCGGTCGTGATCGCGGACTACCAGATGCCCGACATGGACGGGGTGCAGTTCCTGAACCGGGTCAAGCAGCGCTGGCCGATGATCCAGAGGGTCATGTTGACCGGCGAGGCCAACCTCGCGACGGTCGAGCACGTGGTCAATGAGAGCGAGGTGTTTCGGTTCCTGAACAAGCCCTGGAGCGAATCTCAGCTCAGGGCCACGATCGAGGAATGCTTCGAACGTATCTGCCTCTTCGAGATCAATGCTCGCTACGAAGCAGAGCTGGCCGAACGCAACCGCGAGCTGGAGCGGCTCAACCGGGATCTCGAGCGCCAGGTCGAGCAACGCACCCAGGCCTTGCTGCACGCGGAGAAGATGGCCGCCCTCGGTCGAATGGCCGGCGGCGTGGCCCACGAGATCAACAACCCGCTCGGAGGAGTCCTGGCATTCGTCCAGCTTCTGCGCAAGAACGTCGACGGGGATCCGGAGAACCTGGAGTCGATCGAGGCCATCGAGACCTGCGCGTTCCGCTGCAAGAGCATCGTCGACAACCTGCTGAGGTTCTCGAGAAGCCCGGCCCTGGAATCGGCGTCCGACGTCGATCTGAACGAGGTGGCCGAGGCGGCCCTGGGCATCGCCCGGCTTCACCCGCGCGCCAGGGACGTGGAAATCGAGGTGGAACTGGAGCCGAGCCTGCAGGTCGTCACAGGACGGGCGAGCTTTCTGCAGCAGGTCGTGGTCAACCTGCTGCAGAACGCCTTCCAGGCGTCCGAGCGGGGGCAGGATGTCGTCCTCCGGACGCTGGCGGACGATGACTGGGTGTCGCTCGAGGTGGAGGACAGCGGCTGCGGGATCTCGCAGGACGCGCTGCCGCGGATCTTCGAGCCTTTCTACACGACCAAGGACGTCGGCGAGGGCACCGGGCTCGGGCTTTCGATCTGTTACGGGATCGTCAAGGAGCACGGCGGCAGGCTCGATGTCTCCAGCCGGGAGAACGTCGGTTCCGTTTTCGCCCTCAGGTTGCCCGTGAACGCCGATCGGGACAGGTGACCTAGTGATGAGGAGAGATGCGATGAAAATCGATGCATGCAGCAGCCAGGAGCCGGGGCCGAAGGTCCTGGTCGTCGACGACGAGCCGTACATGGTGCAGGCGTGGAAGAAGATGCTCGAATGCCACCGGTGCGAAGTCCGGACGCTTTCGGACGGCGCCGAGGTCCTCGAGGTCGTCGAGAGCTGGCAGCCCGATGTGACCCTCCTGGATATCCGTCTGCCGGAGGTCTCCGGGATCGACTTGCTGAAGGCCATCAAGCACTGGAACATGGATACCGAGGTGGTCATCATGACGGCCTATGCGACCGTGGAGACCGCGGTCGAGGCCGTGAAGCTGGGCGCCTACGACTACCTGACCAAGCCCTTCGTCAACATCGACGCCGCCGCCCTGACCGTGCTGAAGGCGGGAAAACACCGGCAACTGAAAGTGCGCAATCGCGAGCTCGAGAGCCTGCTCGACATGCACAACAGCTTCGAGGGTCTGGTGGGTTCGAGCCCGCGGATGCGCAGCGTCTACAAGATGATCGAGGGCGTCGCCTACTCGTCGTCCACGGTGCTGATCCAGGGAGAGAGCGGAACGGGCAAGGAGCTGGTCGCCCGCGCCACACATCATCGAAGCCCGCGCCGTTCGAAGCCTTTCGTGGCCATCAACTGCATGGCCCTGCCCGAGACCCTGCTGGAAAGCGAGCTCTTCGGCCACGAGAAGGGGTCGTTCACGGGCGCCACCGGCACGAAGAAGGGCCTGTTCGAGGTCTGCGACGGCGGTTCGATCTTCCTGGACGAGATCGGCGAGGTACCGAACTCCACCCAGGTGAGGCTGCTGCGCGTCCTGCAGGAAGGCGAGCTGAAAAGGGTCGGAAGCAACGAGATCCGCCGCGTGGACGTGAGGGTGATCGCGGCCTCCAACAAGGACCTGGAGCGCGCCCGCCGGGAGGGGACCTTCCGGGAGGACCTGTTCTACAGGCTCAACGTGATCACGATCGACCTTCCGCCTCTCAGGGAGCGGGCCGGAGACATCCCGCTGCTGGCGCTGCACTTCCTGAGGAAATACAACAAGCGGACGGGAAAGAACCTGGAAAGCATCCACGTCCAGGCGCTGGAAAACCTCGAGAGCTACGACTGGCCGGGCAATGTCCGCGAGCTCGAGAACGTGATCGAGCGGGCGGTGGTGCTCTGCCGCCAGTCGGAGATACAGCTCGAGGATCTGCCCGAGAACCTGCGCGAGCCGGTCCGGATATGCCGGAAGGGCAACGGCGCGCTGGCCGACATGCCTTTCCGCAAGGCCAGGCAGATCGCCGTGGCCGAGTTCGAGCACCGCTATCTCACCGAGCTGCTCGGCCGCACGGAGGGGAACGTGTCCCATGCCTCGCGTCGTGCGGGCATGGACCGGAGCAACTTCAGGCGGGTGATCAAGAAGCACAACATGGATCCGAGCCGTTTCCAGGGCGACGGGAACGGAGGGGGGGCAAGATGATTTCAGGCGGGCCACGCCGGGCGGATGTGACGAATACGCCGATGCATTTCTTCCTGGTGGACGACGAACCTATTGTCCTCAGGAGCTTATCCCAGACGCTGACCCAGATGGGTCATGGCTGCCGGAGCTTCTCCAGGCCGGCGGACGCCCTGGACGCCCTGGCAGCGGAAGCTCCCGAATGCGTTCTGACCGACTTCTACATGCCCGGCTGCGACGGGGTGAAGTTCCTGGAGGAGGTGCGCTCCCGGACGCCTTCCGCCGCGAGGGTGCTCATCACGGGTGGACACGTGGGTCAGCGCCTGCGCGATGCCCTGGACGGAGGCACCGCCCAACTGCTGCTGCTCAAGCCGTGCCATCCGCGGACCATCCTCAGGATGATAGATCTCATTCGATCCGGCGACAGCGGCGTAATGATATGCGGCGAGTCACAGGGAAAGCACGAAGTGACATCCGCGCGGGACGCACGGGAGTCCGGAGACCCCGCGGAGCGCCGGTCGAGCGTACTGGTCGTCGTCGGCGATCCCGACGGTCTTTCGGCCTTCGAGCGCATCCTGGGCAAGCTCGGGTACGGGAGCCACGGATTGAAGGATCCCCGAGACGCAGTCGATCGCTTGAAGGACTGTCCGTTTGACGCCGTTCTGATGGACCTGAACTTGCCGGACTCCTCCGGGATCGAGGCGATCGGTCTGATTCGCGAGGAACACCCGTTGCTCCCGATCTTCGCCTTGACTGACAGACCGGACAAGGACGCGGCGGTCGCCGCGCTGTTGAACGGAGCCACCGGTCTGCTGCGCAAGCCACTCGATATCCCGCAGATGGAAGACGCCCTGCGGCGAAGCATCCGGTTCGGGCGGTTTCTCGATGCCACGCCGAGCCAGCCGGGGCTGGGCGCGTTGCTCGAGATACAGCACGCCATCGCATCCGGCAGGCCGATGCGCGAGCTGCTGGACATGCTGATGCAGCAGGTGATCCGGTTCACCGGCGCGGACAGCGCCAGAGTGCTGCTTCTCGACCGTGACGACAAGACGTTGCGGGTCGAGGCCTGCTGCGGAATGGATGACGAGATCCAACACAAGCGACCGTTGTTCGGAAAACAGGTCAGCGAGTGGGTTGCGAAGAACGACCAGCCGCAAGTGGTCATGGGGTACGCCGACTGCGATCCGTGCCCCGCAGGCGCGGTCGGGGAACGGGCCCCGATGGTGGGCCTGTTCGTGCCGATGCGGGGAAGGGATTCCCTCGTCGGCGTACTGTGCTTGATCCGGAGAACCTCCCAGGAGTGGTACAGTCGCGATTCCATCGACCTGGCCCTGCTGCTGTCGAGCGAGGTGGCGAGAGCGCTGGAGCGGCTCATGGAGGCCGGGCGGCAAGCCGATATCGAGCGGTCCGTCATGCAGCGCGACAAGCTGGTGACCATAGGAGAACTGACCTCGGGAATAGCGCACGACATCAACAATCCGCTGGGCTACGTGAACTCGAACCTCGGAACACTGGCGAGCTACTTCGAGGAGATCGCGCCGATCCTCGAATGCCTGGCCGGGGCCGGTGAAGAGCGGGATCTGAATCGAGCCGCACAGCTCGCCGGGCAGGCCGACCTCGAGTTCATCCTTCAAGACCTGCCCCAGTGCATCAAGGAGACCCTGGGCGGAATCGAGAGGGTCCTGAACGTCGTGAACGACCTCAAGAACTTCTCCCGGGACGACCTGGAATCCCGGGAGGAGGCGAACATCAACAAGATGCTGGACGGCGCGGCCAACGTCCTCAGGGGTCAGATCAAGTCCACGGCCAGGTTGGTTCGCGATTACGGCGAGCTGCCGGATATCCTGTGCTACCCTTCCCAGCTGGGCCAGGTTTTCCTCAACCTGCTGTACAACGCCACGCAGGCCATCGAGCGGGAAGGGCAGATCGTTCTGCGGACCCGCGTCGAGAACGATCAGGTGATCGTCGAGCTGAGCGACACAGGCTGCGGGATGGCTCCCGACGTGCAGTCTCGCATCTTCGACACCTTCTTCACGACCAAGCCGCGCGGAGTCGGGACGGGCCTCGGCCTCAGCATCGCCAAGAAGATTATCGAGCGCCATGGCGGCCGGATCGGTGTCACCAGCACCGTCGGTCGAGGCTCCACTTTCAGGGTGAGCTTGCCCACTGCAGCCGGAGAGTTGGGCTGACGTCCATGAGGCGAAGGAGGCCCCATGTCAAGCGATGCGATCGAAACAATCCGCGCGGATCCCTCGGAAAAGCTTCCGACCGTGCTGGTTGTCGACGATGAGCAGGCCATCCTCAAGGCCGTGGGGCGCCAGCTGAGACGATGCGGCGTGGAGGTGATCCTGGCGCCAACACCGACCGAGGCCATCTCGGTGTTCAACCGGACAGAGGTGGCGGTGTTGATCAGCGACTACATGATGCCGGGGATGAACGGCCTGGATCTCCTGGCCCTCGTTCGCAGAAGATGGCCGGATACACAGGGCATCCTGCTGACCGCCTGCGAGGATATTCGCATCGCCGCCGAGGCGGTCAACCGCCACCTGGTCACCGCCTTCATCACCAAGCCTTGGGATTTGGCCACCATGCGCCGTTCGGTGGAGGACGCGGTCAAGACTTACCGGGAGCAGATGTCAGGCTCGGGAGACGGGTCGCTCGTCAACGTCTCCCTGGTGCGCGAGATCGAGCTGCAGGCGGTCGCCGCGGCGTTCTCGCTCGCCCGGGCCGTCGACGCCAGGGACCACCATACCCACAGCCACTCCGAGAAGGTGGCCGCGTACGCACAGGTCGTCGGCTCGGCCATGGGCCTGCAGGAATCGGAGCTGCATGATCTGCGAATAGGCGGCCTGCTGCACGACCTGGGGAAGATCGGCGTGTCCGATAATATCCTGCTCAAGCGTGGTCGCCTGACCGATGAAGAGTATCGGGTGATCAGGTGCCATCCCCAGATCGGAGCCTCGATCATCGAGCCGTTGAACTTCTCTTCCAACATCCGGGCCGTCATTCGTCAGCACCACGAGAACCACGATGGAAGCGGATATCCCCATGGGCTGTACCGCGAGGACATAGCCCTGCCCGCGCGGATCGCGCACGTGGTCGACGCCTACGAGGCCATGTCGTCAGACAGGGTCTATCGAGCCGCCCTTCCGCCGGAGTGGATCGTGGCGGAACTGAAGCGCAACCGGGGTGCTCAGTTCGACCCGGAGGTGACCGACGTGTTTATCGAGGAGCTTCAAGGCGGACGGTTGGACACGGCGACCTCGGATCCGGCTGTTTCCGGGAATGACTGGCAGGGGGTTGCGCCATGAAATCCGCGGGACGGCTCGGTTGTGATGGTGAGAATGCAGTGCGATACGTCGAATCCCCCGTGGAGCGGAAGCGCGACGATCTCGTGGAGCAGATGGCCGAGCTGGAAAAACAGCAGGAGCTGCTCGACTGCGAACGGCGCCAGATAGGCGAGGACGCCGCGGTGCTGGAAGCCAGGATATGCCTGCTCGCCAGGGAGGAGGCCAAGCTGCAGCAGCGCAAGAGGATGCTCCAGATCCAGGAGATCGCGCTCGGCAACCGGCGATCCAATCTGCTGGATCGAGAAAGTGAGCTGGACGAGGTCCGCACGTGGTTGTATCACGAGAACGCTGAGGTCAGACGGTGCGACGAACGGACGGATCGAGAAGGTGCCATCGAGGAATTTCTGAAGGCCGCCTCCTTCCAGCGGGCGGTATCTCACCGGGACGCTGTACGCGACGACAGGCGCGAGCACCAGCGCCTGGCGGTGGCGGTGGACGTCTCCCTGCACACCGAGCACAACTTCTACATGGGCCTGACCGAGAACCTGTCCGAGGGGGGTCTTTTCATCGCCACCTACGATGATATTCCCGTCGGCACCAGGCTGGAGATGTCGATCAACCTTCTCGGGCTCCCGACGATCGAGATGCCGGGAGAGGTGCGCTGGTTGCGCGAGTATACGGAGGACGTGGCGCCCGGGATCGGGGTGCGGTTCCTCGATATGTCTGAGAACGATAAGCAGGCCATCAAGAGCTTCATGGCTCGGCGCGATCCCCTGCTCTTCGAAATAGGATGATTCACGGCCATGGACGACATCGAGATCAAGGGACTGGTGCTCCTGGTGGAGGACGACGAGGCGCTTCTTCGCGGAATGCAGGCGTGGCTGCGCGACAATCGCTACGGTTATGCGGTCATGGCCGCGGCGGACGTGCGCTTCGTGTTCATGAGCGCGTTCGGAACCCCCGAGGTCGAGAGCAGATCGTTGCGCTACGGCGCGGTCAGCTTCCTCCGAAAGCCCTTCGACATGGTTCAACTTGAGACCCTCGTCGCCGAGGCGCTCCGGCAGTCCCCCGGCGAGCAACGAGCGGGTTACTTGCGCGGCGTCTCGGTGCCCGGGTTCATCCAGCTGCTCGCCATGGAGCGAAAGTCGGTCGTCCTGCACCTGCACAACCCCTTGGGACGGGAAGGGATTTTGTTCCTGTCCGAGGGAGAGCTGGTTCACGCCGAGCGCGGCGAACTGAGCGGAGTCCAGGCGGCCATGGAGCTGCTGGGATGGGACGAGACGGAACTGCGGATGGACGGTGCCCGGTCCGCGCCTTCGAGGACCATCCATCAAAAGCTTCCCGTCCTGATAATGGAAGCGATGCGCAGAAAGGACGAGCGAGCGCGAAAGTAGACCCCTGGGTAACCTGTAACCCAGCCAGTACTTCAATTTCCTCTGCTACGGACGTTTTAGTTGTTCGATAACATGATCTGTCTGCCCCTCGCCGTCTTCTTTCCAGATCGCTTTTTCGACGATCTCTAAAAGTGTCTTGTTATCCAAAGGTTTATCGTACTTCTTATTTTCCACCTTATTGACGAAGTCCATGGCACGAGGAGTGAAGGCTCCACCAGTCAAGAAGACGAAACGCTTCGCTAAAATCGGATATTCGGATGATACTTTTTCGTAGACTTCCATTCCGGTGATCTCCGGCATCACGAGATCGCATAGAACGACGTCAAAATCCTGCCTTTCTGCGATTATTTCAAGCGCTTGTTGTCCTCCACGCGCGGTGACGACTTCATGAACACGCAGAGTCCTCCTGACGGAGTTCAGAATGCCCTCCTCGTCGTCAATAACCAGGACACGCCCCGGCCTGGTCGCTTTGGGTACAGCGTCCCGGCTGAATTTCGTTCGCACCTTGTGTCCCGTGTCCAGGGGAAGCCATATATGAAAAACGGTTCCTCTATCGGCACTGCTCTCGACCTCAATGTGTCCCCCATGCTGCTGCACTATGGAATAGCAGATCGACAAACCCAGACCGGTCCCCTGTCCCTGTGGCTTCGTCGTGAAGAACGGATTGAATATCCTGGACATGATTTCGGGCGGGATGGGCTCGCCGCTGTTTGCAATCTCGACGTGAATCCTGTTTCCTTCCCTGCCAGTCGCCACGCGGATCCAGTTTGCCCCTACGTGGCCCTCTTCAATGGCCTGAGCGGCGTTGATGATGATGTTTAAAAACACCTGACTCATCTTACCCCTGTTCGCCAAGATGTCTGGAATATCCGAGTACCTTCTGACCACCTTTGCTCGGTACTTTATGGTGTTGGATGCAATGGTCAGGCTGGATTCGACAAGATCCTGCAACTGGACGGAAGAGGCCATCTCGTCGTCCACCCGGGAGAACTGGCGAAGCTCCTTCGTGGTCCCCTTGATCCTCTCCATTCCCTCCTGGCACTCGGAAAGCATGTCCGGAACGTCCTCCAGCACCATGTCCATGTCGCTTCCGCGCCAGAAGCGCTCGATCTCGGCCTCCGGGCGTTTGTGGGAATACATGCTGATGACATCTTTCATAATCGCGCAGTTTTCTTTTAGAATACCAAGGTTCGAAATGACGAACGCAGCCGGGTTGTTGATCTCATGGGCGACGCCCGATGCCAGCTGTCCAAACGTAGTCATCTTGTCGGCCTGCACCAACTGGGAGCGGAATCGCTCTTTCTCCTCCTCGGCTTTCCTCTTCTCCTCGCTGGTCCTCAATGCCTTGATTCCGTACGATACGTCGCCCGCCATCTCCAACAGAAGCTCAAGCTCGTCGGGATCGAAGGCATTTTTCTCTATGGCGTAGATGGCAAGCGCACCAAAAGCCTTGTCTCCGTCGACGAGCGGAAAAGCGGCACAGGACGCATATCCCCGCTTCGCTGCCTCCTCCTTCCAGGGGGCAAAGTTTGGATCAGTATGTATATCCTGGGATACGCAGACGTTCCTGGTCCGAATGGCCGTTCCCACAGGACAACGACCGAGTTCTCTTTCAGCCCAGGTGATATTCGCGGACTCCAAGTACCCTTCCTCGTGACCCGATTGGGCAACCGGCCTTATGGTTTTCAGTTCGTCGTCTTCCGCAAAACCTATCCATGCCAGACGATACCCGCCGGCATCCACGATGATCTTGCAAACGCTGTTGAGTAAATCGTTCTCGTCTTTTGCCCTCACGACCGCCTCGTTGCACCCAATCAGTGTCTTCAACGCCCTGGTCGTCTTTCGCAACGCCTCCTCGGAACGCTTGCGTTTGGTGACATCGCTAAACATCGTCGCAAACAGACCCTTGCTGGGGGAAAAAACGGAGATATAAAAGTGCTTGTCCAATGAGGGAAAGTACGCCTCGAACGTGTGAGGCCTACCCGATTCCGCGACTTTCGAGTAAACATCCAGGTAGGGCTGTTCTCCCAATCCGTACAGATCCGACGCCTTATTGCCGATGGCATCGTTGCGCTTTATTCCAACGAGTCTCTCGTAGCTACGGTTCACATCCGTGATTATATAGTCGATCGGCTCCCCATCTCGGTCGAGGACGATGCTATGAAGAGCCACTCCCTCGTTCATGTTGCTGAACAACAGCCTGTACTTTTCCTCCGATTTCTGTAGCTCGCCGGTGCGCTCCCTGACCATCCTGTCCAACTGGTTGCGTTCCTCCTTCAGAAGTTCCTCCGCCTGCTTTCTCTCCGTGATGTCCCTGACGATGCAAGAAATTCCGATGATTTCATCCGCCGTACCTCTCATGACCGAGCTGGAGAGCAAGACAGGAATCTCTTCGCCGTCCTTGCTTGTCAACACGTAGTCATAGCTGACCACTCCCCCGCCTTTTCCAAGCAGGTTCATCTGCTCTTCCCTGAGGCTGCCAGGAAAAAGCGTATCCACGGTTTTTCCCTCGATCTCGTTCTTTCTGTAGCCCAGGAGATTCTCCGCAGAGGTATTTGTCAGCGTGATTTTTCCATCCTTATCCAGAAGCAGCAGAGAATCGGACATGGCGGAAACGATCTTCTCGGCGGCCAGGGAAGGCGTCAGTTCCAGCATGCGGTATTTCACGATGGCCACGACGACTCCGAAAACCCAAATGATGGTGAAATCCGGAGCCATGTTGGGAATAACGTGGATTCTCATGTTCGGAAGGACGACGTCCGTTGAAGTTGAGAAAATAAGCGGGAAGACGGCGGCGTAGCAGATGATTTTTGCTTGTTTTTTCTTGACGGGATCGTCCATCTTACTGGCCTGTCGGATGATGAGATAGATTCCCCAGGTCATGTACACGAGATAATATGTGTAGAAGAGGTAGGTCCAAAACGAGTTTGACCAGACGAAAGCCCAGCCCCAGGGCTGCGGAACATAGTCAGCTGCGACTGAGCCCGTCCATTGGCCGTAGATAACTAAAACCGGCGGGACCACCAGGGCCAGATAGAAAAGCTTGGATTTCAACACCGTCTTGTTGTCGATGAACACCATGACGAACCAAAGCGCAACACTGGCGAAGCTCGCCCAGGCGAAAGAGCCGATGTTGTAGAACAGGCTCGCGGTCTCCTTGGAGACGCTGGGATCGTGCACGAAGATGAGGGAGAAGCTCCAATGGCAAAATGTGAGGATGACGGCGGAACAAGACAAGTTCAACAAGGACTTGTGATTCTTTATAATGATGTATGCTGCTAGGTACAGATATGAAATCACGCAGGTAAAGTGAATGAGTTGAAGAGCATTCATCGGACAACCCCCTGCTCTTACTGGCCGATCACCTTGATCTTGCCTGGCTTGAGCGCCCTGGCAGAAGGATCTTTCGGACCGGCGACGGAAGCCCCAACACAGAGCGATGACATCGCGATGCATACCGACGCCATTCGCAGGAACGATTTCATGGAAAACCCTCCCTTGCCGTGTCTCTGACCAGCTTCGGCCATGCAGAAGACCACGGAGTGGCCCGCAGGTCAACAGTCAATGTTTTCATCAGGTCTTCCGGCACACCGGACCATACTCCCATGTTTCGCGTCCGCAAGCCGACAGATCCCCGCCAGCCGGGACCAATGATAGCGCAGGCCGGGCGTGGCGCCATATACCTCCCGGGAGACGTTCTTTCCCTGGGTCATGGTCACGGGATGGGTCGTCGGCGACCCGGCTCCTTGGGTTTAGTCCGCAGGGGAAGGGAGATCGGCGCACACGCGCAGGCCCACGCTCGCGTCGCGGAAGGAGGGCTCGGTGACCTCCCGGTCCGAGGCCCGGCAGGAGTTCGCGCCGAAGTGGTAGCTGCCGCCCCGGGCGACGATCTCGTGAGCTTCGATCTGCGGACCGCGTCGGGTCTCGGCGTCGGGACCGCCACGGTGGAGGCCGTCTCGGGCTCGGAACGGGCGGTCCAGACCATCGAGCTCGACGTGCGGATGTCGACACAGCTGGCGGTGGACGTCCTCGGCTCGACGCTGGAGCCCGGGGAGTCCTGGGAGCCCAGGGTGTCCTTCCCCGGGCTTCCCGGCACGAACGAGGCGACCCTCGAGGTCTCCCGGACTCCCCCCCTCGACCTGGGACGGCGGCTCGCGTCGCTGCTGCGCTACCCACACGGTTGCGTGGAGCAGATCGTCTCCGCCGCCTTCCCCCAGCTCTTCCTCGGCCGTCTTCTCGAGCTCGCCCCGTACCAGGAGGAACGCGTCGAGAAAAACGTCAAGGCTGCCCTGGAGCGACTGCAGTCTTTCCAGACCTCGGGCGGAGGGTTCGGGTACTGGCCCGGCGACGACGATCCCAGCGACTGGGTGACGAACTACGCCGGCCACTTCGTCCTCGAGGCCCGGGCCGCGGGCTACCTGACCCCACCCGGGATGCTCGACCAGTGGACGCGGTTCCAGGAGCGACGGGCGCGGGCCTGGGTCCCGGGATCGGGACGGGCCG
>SDBT01009176.1_pt1 | contig 16082 bp, 31 predicted proteins | sample 2277101 | NCBI WGS metagenome assembly SDBT01 (sample SAMN10404973, study PRJNA504765) | marine sediment metagenome | isolation source: marine sediment core GS10_PC15, 103 cmbsf | place: Arctic Ocean: Southern Knipovich Ridge | collected 2010 | reverse complement strand
AAGTCCGGTGTGTACGAGTGGACCGACGCCGGGATGACGTACTTGATCTTCCCGTCTTGCGGTTCGTACCACCAGCGCGTGACGCCGATGTGTTCTTCGAGGAGCTTGGCATTAACCTTCTCCAGCTTGCTCTTGTAGTCCATTAAACCTTTCCATAAATAATATCTTAGCGTCTTCAGGATAGAGGCAAAGAATTTCCCATCCATCCTTCATTAGATCATTAGCTCTCATTTTCCATAGCGGATATAGTCCTGAATTCATGACCTCATTCTTACCAGGCTCAAACAGGTGGTCCCTCTCTATGAAGAACGCTAATACATCAGCCTGCTTACAGCCAGGTTTGTTATCTTGTAAGGCGAAGTGCTTATGTAGTGCTGCCTCTAGGTCAGCATCTATCTTCTGCCAGTCAGGCAGTAGCTGCTTGAATGGACTAGGTACGTCTGATAGGTAGGCCTCGTGGCCATCATGCATCAGCCCCAGGAAGGGGTCACCTAACTGTAGCTCCTCCATCAGCTGGCTGACTAGCACACTGTGCTCAGCCACACTATAGAATTCACGACAGTGTCCTGCGAATCGACAGGTGTTAGACAGAGCGTGAGCTATGGCTTCCACTTCGAACGTCGGCTCTAACAGATTGAAGTCCTTGCCTGTAGACGTTGTAATGATTGGCTTATATATTCCAGTAGTCATCGTCTCTCTCCCATAGCGGCAACCACTGATCTCTCGGCCGTCTCCACATGTGTAGTAAATTGCCTACCTCTTTGAAGAAGGGCGCTGCATAGTTGCGATAGTGCTTCTCATACTTCTCGAACACATGTGCGTGCATCTCTTCCTCGGTAGTCATATCCTCTAGCTGCTTGACCCATGCAGACTTAGGGCCTACGCCGTACAGTCCAGGGATGTTATCAGCTGTATCCCCTACCAGCATCTGCCGATAGAAGTTCCTTATAGCTACAATGAACGTGATGTAGTATGGCGCTGGATCTTCTGAACCTCTGCCTATCTTCCACTTAAAGTGCCAGCCTGGTACGTTATCCAGGTCCTTGTCACGTGTGACTATAACTATGTCCATGTCATTGGCTACCTTCAGCTCATCACCATTGTGCTTGTGCATGAGCTTGTCCCAGTGAGCCCACATACGCATGGACATGGCATCATCTGCCTCATAGTCTATGCATTCAATAGCGTTGAACCTAGTAAGGAAGTAGTCCTTCACCCTATCGGCATGTCCTCTGTCATGACTAGCACGGTGTCCCTTGTAGTCAGCTATGGTAGCTATGTTATGCCTGAAGTTCTTACCTCCTGACACGTACGCCTCGAACGTTCCACACTTGGAACGAAAGAGTAGGGATTGAAACAACCCATCTGCTACCTTACGGCACTTAGTCCAGCTTATAAGCTGCTTGATGGGTGTAACACCATCCTCTTCATACTCGCCGGTCTCTTCTGTCAGGTGCCCACACTCATGGGCAGGCATGTCAGCATCAATCAGTGCTCTGTCAGCCACTAGCCTTCTCCTTTAGTGCCCTGTTCGTCAGCTCATGGCCTATGTGTGTGCGAAGCTCCAGTAGCTGCTCTTTAGTCAGCTCGGAAGGTAGCCTGTCTCGAACATCATCTATCAGGCTAATGAACTCTTGTTCCCATGGTGCCATTAGAAGTCTCCGTCTCTTACTCTGAAGAATAGTACGGTTACCTTGTCATAGAATCCAAAGGCCTTGCTATACACACTCTCCATCTCACGCCATATACCACGAGTAGTAGTACAGTCCTTGTCGTGTTCTAGCTTGAGTATGTTGTCAGGTAGCTCTCCTATAGCGGAGTATAGCACCCCTTCTATACCTGCAAATCCAATCGCTTCACCCTGGTCATCCTTTAGTATAACCTCAGTGCCTAGCTCCTTGAGCCACTTGTCTCCGTTTCTTACCGTGACGTTTAATCCGTCGTGGAACTTCGGATTGCTGAACAGTAGATCCTTCAGCTTCTTCCTTCGTGTCGCCATGTTGCAGTACTCCATTCTCAAATATCAGCTTCGGACCACCCAGGCATTCCCTTATGATCCACGTGTTTTGATCTTCGTTTGTAGTCGTTGTTATTTTTGTGTCCATGTCCCTTCCACATTACCGGATGGGCTATGCCACTTCTGGGTCTAGTCGCTTTACTTGTTCGCTTCTGCATGCTTTCACACCTTGATAGCGAGCCAGTACATGGTCATTAAACTGACGGCTTACGCCCCATTCGTTATCAGTTTCTACAACCGTACGATTGACAACACGCAACTCTCCAACAGGAACGTCCTTAGTATAGAGATTATCTATAACAACTTGCGCGTCTGTGGGTACATCAATAATGAAGTCTTCGCTTTCAGTTTCTAAATAATACTTAGTCATTACTTGCTCTCCTTCCAAGCTGTGCCTTCGCCATGCTTCCACGGTAAGCCTGGTAGATTAATAGATTCGTAGTGTCGATTAGCTATACGGTTCTCACGTACACGCATCGCTGCCTCCATCAATAGACCTGCTGCCTTAATGAGGTAGCCGTATGCTTGGTCAACGGTGTTCCCAATCTTGGGGGCATCGCTGGCATACATGGTAGCGTATGCTATCCAGTCGTTGATTGTATTATTGTCGTCAAAGTCTGTGCCCCACTTCTCTTCAGCGTATACACGCTCACGAAGAACGGCTTCTATTTCTCTTTGCATCTCTCTTCCTCTAGTTAAAAAAGACGGGACTTACACCAGTCGCCGGTTACCGACACGAGCTAATGTTACTGGCTGCCCGTAACGGGGGTCTTGAAAAGCACCCCATTAAAAAGGTAGGAGGGATTAGTTTAATACCCTCAAGGCTTCTAGTCCGATCACTTTACATGAGTTTACTAGACCTACCGTACTTCCAAGGGCCTCCTGCAGATTGCACTCAGCGTGTCACACTTGGAAAGTGTGAGCCTCGGTCCACGTGCCTTACGTTCTCGGAACAAACGTTATTCGGCCACTACCAACCACCGTCGTGGCTATTCTTCTGCATCCCCTTGCATAGCTTCGAGGTGCAGTACCATTTTCTCGACGTATGAACCACTGTAGTTCAACGAATCTTTGATCAGGTTCTGTGTGAACTCGCCGATCTTAACCCAGACATCTGCATCGGGGTTATCGTAATCAAAGTAGAACCCTGTAGTATCCAGTGCTCCTACTTCCATGCCTTCAGGTACACCTGAGACATTGGTGATGTTACAGAACGTACGTGACTTCCCTGCTTTCTCAACCGTGTTATGGGTGAGGGTAAGGAAGGCAGCCTGATCAATCAGGTCTGCTAGCCTATCAGTGTTGGGACCTAGTACCGATCGGTAGTCCCACAGAGCAGCCTTCTCGCTGTCTGAGTTCTTCATAGGCTGTGTGCGTACCATGTGCTGCTTGCCTTGGTACTCACCCTCGTCCTCAATGAGGCGGGTGGGTAAGCTGAAGTACAAGTAGAGCTGGTCCTTCACACCGTAGTCTGTGTTATGCTCACCGATCTCGATGATACGAGCCAGCCGTGCGGGTACGATACCCTCGGCCGGTATGGTGAATTGTTTTCCTGCTTCTTTTAAAGCCATTTGATTTCCTATTGTTTATTAGTGACAGTCGGCCCACGTACTACCCTTGGAGATATCAATCTCTTGAGGGAATTGTATGTCGAACTTCTCATTCACTTTATCTATTGCGTTACTCGCAAGTATTTCAAATTGTGTAACTGCACAGTGCTCGACCAGAACTTGTATCTCATCGTGCATGGTAGTTACTAATTGATAGTCTATACCGTGTGCATCAGCTGCATCCAGTAAGAAGTTAATGAAGTTCTTCATCACTATAGCTTCTATGGATTGCAGTAGGTATGCCAGTAGTCTATGACTAGACCTTACCCAGATAGCTCTGCCATCTAGGCCCTGTATCCAGCCACCATTCTGTCGCCAGGCTGCCTCTAATATAGCAAGCAAGGACTTAAGTTGGGGCATACGGTTGAAGAACCTATTGATAATAAGCTGGGCTTCGACCTTTGAAATGCCAAAGACATTGGAAAGATGTTCTGCACCTGCACCAAACAAGGTAGCATAGTGGAACGTCTTACCTTTTGCCCGAGTATCTAACCCAGCCATCTCTTGGATGTACGTATGGGGGTCGCCCGAACGTACTGCCTGCCAGTAATTTTCATCAGGCATATAGTGGCACAGTCCGTAGATTTGACAACTTTTAAGGTCAATACCAATGCGAGTGTAGCCCTCCACCGTAGTGAAGCAGCTCCTTAACTCTTCCCCGTAGGGTGTACCCTTCCTAGGTACGTTGACCACCTTGCGGTGTACCATCCTACCTACAGGTGTACCCATTGATACAGCTTGTGCTGAAATCCTTCCGTCGGGGCGGACGTCCCGTAGCCAGCCCTTCAACATGCTGCTCCTGTGTGCCAACATGAGGTGCTCTACTATTAGTGCACCTGTCTCCTCTTTATCCTCTGGCCATGCACATGACTCAAGGGAATCGAGGGTTAGTTTCGGTGACGACTTAATCTTGTCACCCCACTCATCTCGGAGTGGTCTCTTAGTCCCTGGTGCCTTCTTATAGTTCCACTCAAGAGGGCGCCATCCTATGGACAGTAGGTATTCTTTAACCTGTGCGGGGGAGCCTAAGTTGATGGGCTCTGTGCGTATGATAACATCAGTTCGGTAAGCTGCATGTCCTTCCCCGTAATATTTGACTGCGTTAACAGTTGGGCCCCCGTCTTTGAGGAACTGTTTCTTGGGCCAGGTTCGTTGCCTAGACTTGCTAAGAGCAACCTCTGGAATTTGTGGGACCACTGTCTCCCGAATGCTTGCCAGCTTTCCTTCGACTTCTTCTCTAATGCTCGTAACTCTTGGCACGTCCAAGGGACACCCGTTAGCCTGCTGCTGCGTGACCCTGGTCTGGCTCGCCTCTTCAGTTTGTTCTGCATCTGCCCAGTCACATCCTATCTCCTTCTTCTCTGCCTCTAGTGCCCAGTATACTAGGAAGTTAATCTCTACGTCCTCTTTACACCGGTTAAGCATCTCCGGGCTATACTGACTCCAATCATCGTGGCTAGGTTTGCCCCTGCCCACACGGTAGCCCCAAGCCTCCAGCCCATGCCGGGTGGCATTGCTAGGGCAGCCATCAGGCAGCCTACGATCAGATTGATATAACCTAGACCTAACAGCAGTGTCGATAATCTCAGTGCCTTTGCTTGGCTTCCATCCATAAATCTTCTCCAGTAATGGAAAGTCATAGTCTATGATGCTATGGCCTATCAGCACGTCAGCATGACTGAGATTATAGAACATCCGATCTCTTTCGAAGTCAATACTCATGTCACCCGACCACACGTTACCACCAGGGTTGTCTATATCCTTGCATGCCATACACCATACGGTGTCAACGGTATCAAGGAACCCGTTAGCCTCTGCATCAAAGACGTATCTCATCATATAGTTCTCTCGTCAGACCATTTCCTGCACCATTGTATCTGGTACACTGGGTCATCGTATGGCCACACTGTAACCCAAGGGTTGCTTATAGTCTCCCATTGGAGTGTGTTAATACACTGCCTGAATAGCTCATCCCTCTTCTCCTCTCGCCAACACTCGTATGAATCACATGGCTTATCAGGAGAACTGGAGCATGCCATTAGCACCACACTCAGTATCAATGTCAAGACCTTCACTAGCTCCACCAATGTGTACGTGTGTTGTCGGTCAGCTCACCAAGGACACTAGGCTCTAGGCCTGCACCCTCTGCTGCTAGCCTGGACATCCATCCCATCTTGAATCCTTCTACATGGAAGGGTGTAGGTAGCTCATCATGAGGGACATAGTTAGGTGAGTCACTTGCCTCGTAGGCATGTCCTCCCCTTATAAACCCTGACCTCATCGCAGTATGCTTCTCGTCGATTGACATGTTAAGCATCAGTTCCCACCAAGTGTTGATCATCTACATACTTAGACAAGATCTCATCTATTAAGTTCCGTAGTTCATCGAGGTCTACTGACTTGAGGTCCACACTACGGTGGCCTGCTAACACCCGAAGGCGGTCAGTTACTTCAATCACAATTGCTTCTTTGTCCATTGAATTCATCATTCGATTATGTTCCCTTTGTTATCTATTTGTACCATGTCCTCTACTTCTATGCTTATCACATCAGCGAGGTCTTCTCTGCTTTCAGCTGCTGTTACTGCATCAACTGCAGACAGTGCTCGTATTGTTATCGTCTTCATCACCTTTAAGGTGACGCGATAGGTCTCTGTAAGATCCACGTAAATCTCCTTGTGTTGCTGTCATGAACCTGTTAACTATATCTTGGTATACTCTAGCCGCACTCTGCTCTCGTTCGAGTACCTGTTTAGCTGTCAGTTGTTTACTCATAAGTTGGGGTGCTTCCATATACGTTCGAGTACGCCGCTGTCGTATGCCTTCTCGAACATGACCGGTGTTGGTTGGCTCAGTATTCGCACCGAATGGCCACGGCATGAGCACAGTCGTTCTTTGGGGGTTGGTCCTATGTCCATATCCGACAACGATCGGGTACAATCTACTAGCGTCTTGCATTTTGCACATCTCCATGTGTATATCACTGGTGATGCCGCCAACTGAATGATCTGCCTGTGTTAGACTCTACTGATACAGCTCTATCATCCCAGAATTCATTGACTCTCCAATCTTTAGTGCATGTTACCTCTAGTCTAGGTAGACCGTGTGTCTCTAGCCAATCCTGAATGATCTCTACTTGCTTAGGGTCAACGTCAGGGTGTGATAACCTAGCTGTAAAGATCTGTACCTTAGTACCATCCTCTACCCAACCCTTGACTCGTTCAAGCATCTTAGGTATAGGCTCTCCAGGCTGAGGTCCATTGAATTTTGTATAGATAGCTAGTGTACCGTCTAGATCTACTGCTATCCACGGCCTTTCATTATTACTCACTCCATTTCCCCTCGTCATAGTCGAACGTTTGCTTGAACAGCTGGTTAGCTCCTGTATGGTAGATCACTACCCCTTCAGGGTCCATGAATCCTGGTGCTGCTACACTACCAGTACTCTTCAGTAGCTGCATCGTCCACTGTATTGCTTCAGCGTCTATGGTGTTCAGCGTGTCCAGTATAGGGCACGTGCTTACACAGCTGGGTCCTTGGTCAGCCCACTTGGGGTTGAACATAGACAGTCGCTTCTCTTCCAGCCCATAGGTACGCTGTATACCTGAGCCCCACCACTCACCGTAGTGTCGGCCAGGTCCGAACTTGAACAGCTCGTCGGCGTTATCTTGTACCCATTGTGCGAAGCCGAAGTTGTCAGCCTCAGGTGTGATGTACCGTTGACGTGAACCAACAAACATGTATAGGCCTCGGTCTAAATCTTTAGCAACACACATAGGTACAGTGCTATCAGCTAGCACGAATGCTTCTTCTTCTATAACAATGTGTACCTGTGCGTTGGTACCATCTATCTTCTCTGTTACCACCACCTCTTTGTTGAGGCGTGGTATACTACCAAACTTATTAAACATTGCCTCTCACCTTGTCATTGTTGACTGCTGCTACCAGGCACAGTATACCTATTGCTAGTGTGGCACCCATCGTCCACCACTCAGCCTCTATGAAATTATTATGTGCTATCCAAAATTGACCTGCTCCTATGAAACCTAGTATATATTTCACCTGTCCTCCTCGTTGTAATGTAAGCTTACATCTGTAGTCCATACACGTTGGAAGCAATGCCAACCAGCCTCGTGAGTGTTGAAGTGCTGCTGACACAGCCACTCCCATGCCTCTATATCAGTCTTGAACGGACCCTTGCGTAGCCCAGACGTATGCTCAAGGTAGTACTCAGGTGTTACTGGTTCAACTTTCATGCTTAGGTAGCTCCTGTACTTGACGCATGATATCAGTGATGTTGTCCTTATTACAGTGACCTATCACATCGTCAGTGATGGGTGTGTCATAGGTTAGGCCGACGCCCTCAAGCATGACTGCCACCTCATACGGGTGGTCCTCATCAGTGTACGCATTACCGCCAGTGATAACTGATACACCGTACCCATTATCAAAGTACATCGTAGCTTGTTGGTCGAAGCCTGAGAAGAGGTTGCCGTGCGTTTCAAAGTTTAAATCATCAAAGGTTTTCATCTCATCTTTCCCTCTTTTTGTGGGTCATAGTTCTTAGGCTTAGCCACTGTCTTCATTCGTCCAGTTCCTTCGTCGAAATATAGGTAGTCAGCTTCCCCAGTGCTGCCTGAAAATCTGCATTTGAGGACAGTAATTCTCGATATGTTACGGCAGTAAGGGTCGACGTGTTGCTGATCTCTTGAGAGCGCAAGCACATCCCAACTGAGCTGTTTAAGTGTGCCGCTGCCACGTAGGTCGTCCAGTTGCGGCACATTACCTCTCTCAAAAGACATGCCACTGCTTTCTTTTCTGAGGTGGACAATGATGAATATTGCAATCTCTAACTCCTTGGCTATCTTAGCCAGCTTGGTCATGACAGTGTCAATGCGCTGTCGTTCGTTTCCTTCAGCAGCGTATTCAGATACGATGATGCTAAGATGGTCGAGGAAAATGATTTTGTTTCCAATGGCCCCCATGTATCTGATCTTATTGAACAGTGAGCTATCATCCATCCCCCCGAAGTGGTCGTAGAAAGTCCACCGTCCATCACTGAACAAGGTACTATGTACATCCCTCTCTTGTTCTTCGGGTAGTGCCGTATCTGGAAGATGTAATCGTCTCCCACTATGCAAAGACATGAGCCCGGCGATAGATTCTCCGACGTCCTCTTCGAGAGATATGACACCAATGTTATAAGACGTTGTGTCCCAAAGATGGTACTCCAATTCTCTAAAGACTTGAGTCTTTCCCACGCCAGTACCGCTCGTAAACGTGATGATACTTCCCAATCTGAATCCATATGTTTTCTTGTTGGTTTCCACCCACTCTGCTGGATACGGTATGCACTCCATGTTGGAGCTGCGCTTGTATCTATCCCAAGTATCTGATCCATTTATAATTCCGTCTGGTTGATATCGTCGTGCATGGCTGAGTACGTCCCACTTAAGCTCGTCTGCCATACCCGCAAGGACCATTTCGTTGGCGTCTTTAAGTCCGAGCTTGGTAATGTAAGCACGTCCTCCGAAGAGGGGACATACTTCGTCAACCGCTGCTCGTCCAGCGTCGTCTTCATCGAAACATATGATAACTCGCTCGAAGCATTCCAATCCTTCAAGGTTATACGAGATATCACGTACGGCAGCCGCTGCCCCGTGCGGAAGAGAGTAGACAGTTGGCCTCCAATTGACGAGGTCGGACCTGAGTCGAAGTGAGTCCCAGACTGAAAGAGTATCTTCTTCACCCTCCGTGATAGCCACGAACTTTCCGCTGGGCTTAGTGGTTCCTTGTCCGAACAACTCACCGGCTTTAGTATCGCCAATAGATACGATTCGCTTATCCATCGTCTTCCGTTTATAGCCGGTGATTCTTCCGTCTTTGGTGTGCGGATAGTACCAAGCCACTGGCTCACCCTGTTCATCAAACTCTGTACGTACACCATACTCTTCACACGCCTCCACGCTTATCTTTCTATGTGGTATGCCGAAGAAAGGTAACTTCAGCACATCCTCTACTGTTTTAATATCCAAGTCGGCTTCATCCTCTTGTCTCTTCTGAGTCCCATTGATCTCAGTGTAGCCACATCGGCTGCAGGATTTATTACCGTCATCGAATCTTATAAGGTGATTGCCTGTCCTGTCTCCGCCCGCTTCTACGCACTGCGGACACGGCTCGTCACCTACTATACTCATGCTTGTCCATAAAAATCTATGGTTGAGCTGTCATCGCACCAAGATTTATCAATAGTATAGTTGTTATCAAGAGCGTACTCCCCTCTAACAGTTATATTATGGTTGCCATACCCCAACTTCTGCATCTCTTGTAGCTGCACAACTAGAGTATCAACTGTATGTATTGGTTCCTGTTTATTTAAGAAGCCATTGTAGTCACTCATGGGTAGTACCTCATGTTCTCTTTGAGTCCTTCTATCTGACCGGTAAGAGAGTTAGGCCAAGCTGCCACCTTGTCACCTGGATGACAGAAGCACTGCTCCTTGCCTGTCCAGTCACACCTATCACAACTCCTGATGATAGATAGCAGGGTACGGTGCTCATCCGCACACACATACACTCTCTTCAGGCAGTTGTCATCATGGTCATGACCCTCCATAGAACCATACCCTAGTAAGGTAGTGGTCTCTGCTGTGTGCTTGACGAAGGGCTTGCCACACTCAGGGCATAATCCCCTATGCTTACGTACCTCGCACCAAAAATCTTGGACAGGTATGTCATAGTGATAGAGGTGGTCCATTATATTGGACTGCATCCATAGCTCACTGCCACGGTTATGCTTACTAGTTGCTAGGTACCGGCTCGCCAGCTGACTCTTGTCCATTGTCCTCTCCCTCGCCTACTAACTTGGCTATTGCTTCGTCTACTAGTTCATCAGACACCAGTATATAGATAGAGTTCAATGTTTCAATGCTATCCTTGTCCTCTTTCAGTACCCTGGATGTATGTATCCATGCACCATTCTCGAACTTAGGATTGCCTATCACATGGCCCCAGTATACGACGTTGGGCCCGTCGCCAGTCGTGATGCTAGTTCGATCGTCGCGCTCATAGTTATACAGTTTGTACGTTGGTTTCATCTAAGTAACTCCCGTGCGTGTTTATTACGGCCCTTCACCTTGTCAACAAGTCGCTGCTCACGTAGTACCCTGTCTCCTCCCGCTTCTAGATATAGGATGTAGTCGTACATAGCTAGCACGTCTACTTCTTTAAGATCAATGGGCGCTTCTCTTGCCCACTTGTCCATCGCTGTGTGCGCCTGTTCTTTAAGTGTCATCTGTTCTTCCTCTTCACACGTTCCGTCCTCCCGCTCCTAGTAAGGACAACTTCTTCGAGCGGCTGAGGCGTAAAGTTCATGTGCTCGCAGCACACGTTGATGTATCGCTTGTCGTCAGGTCCTATCTTGCCCATGTCTTTAGTATGGGCGAACTCTTTCACTGTGTTACCGTGCAGGTGCCCATGTATATTATAATCCCAATACATTTCCTGCGGATGTATCGGTATGTGGGTAAGCACGCACCGGTACCCTGCTATGCTCATGGTTATCACACCATTGACCTTGCCATTAGTGGCGAAGGCCTGCAGGATCTCAGCTGTATCGTGGTTACCACCTATCACAATGATCTGGCCCTTGAGACGTGGTGCTACGCCATGGCTGACGTACCCATGCTTGTCCCAGCCTAGGTCACCGAGTAGGTAAACTGTATCTCTTTTTCCAACTGCACCATTCCAGTTGTCAATGAGGAACTCATCGTGTTCAACTGGCGTCATGTTTCCGCATATCTCTCGTCGACCGGGTATAAAACGGATGTTATCATGACCATAGTGAGGGTCAGAGATAATGAATCGATTACTCACGATAGTATTCTCCTATCTCTCCTGGTATTTACAGAGTTAGACACCCATATACTAGGTTAGTTCAATAAAAGATGGAGTGGGTGGCATTGCACCACCCATTCCTCCTGCCGTTCAGAGCAGTACGAGTATCAACCCGGCCTGCATGGCATACGCTCCAACTATGGGGAGCAGTGTGTTGGCTACGTTAGCGCCAACAGTCTTAGCTTGTACGTCCTTGGTTTTAAGCGCTTGCAAGTTGAGGTCCCCCATTCACATCGAGGACAACTATCGTTCGTCCATCAGCAAGCGTGATAAGTTCAGTACCAGACACCCAGTAGGCCTCACTCCCTGTCGGGAACATGGCATCAACCAGACTGTCCTTAGGGTACTGCTCAAGATCCTTGATCAGCTCAGCTACATTCATAGCTTCACTCCAATGGTTTGCCTAGCACAACAGAACGCTGCACAAAGAGCTAACCACATACCCACCGGCACTCACGACAAGACTCTCGTTAGAAAGCCAGGTATAAAACAGAGAATGCCGGGCCCTATGAGTTGGCACAGGGTTAGCTCTTAGTGCAACGTTCTGCACGTCTGAGCTAGGGCTCAAGCACACACCCTACCTCATAGGTAGAATAACAGTGGGTACTTATACAGCAGATGCTCGTGCTTGGCACACCAATAGGTGATGTACGTTAGCACTAACACGCTGAGAGTCAGGCTGATCTTGATCAAAAAAGCTTGTTGATCAGGAGTCAATCCAAACAGCATAAGGCGCTTCTCCTTTTGACAATTTACGTGGGTATTAGTTCCGTTGGGCGTGGTACGGTGCACATTACAGTACGCACTGCTCTGTTTTTAACGAGCTAACATCCCAATGCTCGTGCCTGTCACCCATACATCGACCCGACTCGTAGCCGTTCATGGTTTCTACACCATACTAGCCATCCAGTTTACTGCTGGACCGGGGCGTGATTACGACGTGTACCTAGGGCAGTCTAGACTAGGCAGCTTACTTGATACCTTGTATCTACCACTCCGCATGACTGGATTCGAACCAGCAGTATCCAATCAACGCATACGTAAGCGGGAGGGGTGGATCTAATGAGTCACCACCCCGGTAGTACACTCATAGGTGAGTGCTTATCTCAGCCGCACTAGGGCATACCTAGCTTACATCGCAGGCTGTTAACATCACCATCAAGGTGGTTCTTCGTTGGTCATACTAGACACTCCTTCGTGGTTTCTTGTGTCGATTTCGTGCTTGACTGTTAGCCGTTGGGTCAACAACAAGGCGTGCGATCTCAGTAGGAGGTATTGGCCCCCTGTCTCTTCGATCACCCTGCTTCGTGGCTACCTTTAGGTCTTCGATCAGCTTCACTGGTTCCTTACGAGGACGCCAAGAGTCACGCCAGGTAGGGCCAGATTTCTGCCCCGACTGTTGTAGATACTGCGTGAATGCTGCTTTCTTTGCCTTTAGTTGCGCCGCTTTCTTGGGAAGAAGGCGTCGTGCTCTGCTTACTTGACCTGATAGCGTAACAATCTGGTTCATCAGCTTATTCAGTTCATCCTCCTCGCTTGCACTGAAGGGCCATCGCCAAAAGAACAGCAACGATCGCTTCTGTTTCACAAGGACTCCGTTCTGATAAGCATAGCGGTACTTACTCATATAGAGTTACTCCGTTATGATTTAAGAACACAGGTTGTAATGGATCTATCACATCCGTTTGTCAGTCAGTAGCTATGGCTTGCACACCTCACCATACACACCTCATCACCCGGTGTGTACCAAGCGTTGGCTTGGATACCATACACATTCCATCTGTCATTTCATGCGGGAATCGAACCCGAACCGACCATTAATCCATGTTGTATTGATAACGTAGGGAACTGTATCTCCTACGGTATGTGCATTTGACGAGTCACATACTCCCGGCTCCTTTAGTCTGTGTATACCACACCATCGTTCGGTCTATCGTTGATGGTGTCTTCCACCACAGGCGACATGCCTGGCAGGAGTCGAACCTGCATGGACTACGCTAGTCCAGACTACCAGCGGACTCGAACCCCTGGAAGGCTTACCACTCTCATTGTTGCGTATTGTTGCGTGCATTTCATGCCCCCTACTCATCACACTAAGGCTTTCAATACCTATCCACGGCACTCAACTAACAGAACCAGATTTGCACTGGATGGCACGTATGACTTCGACGCTGCATCGTACACGCGCGCGGTCGCAAGCAATGGTAGCTAAGGCTACCAAAGAAACGTTAAGCCATCACCTGATTGAGCGTCAGGCTTACGGCAATCAACACGCATCCACTCAGTCACCATCACTACGCAGGATCTTCTACGTTAGGGAGTCGAACCCTAGTGAGTGTGTTTCGCACTGATTTAACAGTGGTACTTGGAGTAGGTACATTGGCAGGGCGCTTAGAGGCAGGGACACCGAGTCTGTCGGTGCCTTACCTTACTCATGCCTATACCATGCACAAATTTATAGTGTGGTGCAACACTGTAGAGGATAGGGCCAGGATGCTACTCATGCGGAGGGAGTACTACGTACTAATCCCATGCACTCCAAGTTGACCGGTGCTGTACCTGGTTCTGTGACGCAGCAGGGCAGGCCCTTGATAGTCTAGACTATGCGCGAGGCGCTTGATACAAGGCGCTCGCTAGTCTATCGTCATCGTCATAGGTCACGACTTAAACAGTCGTCGATCTTAGTTAACGATCAGGGTAGAACAGTGTCGATCAGGTCATACAGGACTGATTCCCTGTCGTTGGTACCTCCGAACCAACTCATTCATTGGGACGTTTACGTCCTGTGATGCATCGTACTCGGCAATCTGTTCCCGTGCCTTTCGGCTACGGTCACGCGGAGGTCGGCCGAACCACCCCCGTATCACATCCCAACGGTCAGCGTAGCGCGTCGACATGGCACGTCGAGCTGCTTTCCAACTGAAGGGTATGCTTGGTGCGTGTGCTTCGACACCCATGACGGCGTATCTAACACAGTTCTCGAAGTAAGCGGTGGATCGGCGTGCTCGCATGTCGAGCTTGAGTCGTAACACTCGACGTTTCTCTCGTTTGCGATCAGCCTTCGGCGCTGTCTTCTTGCATTGCACCCAGTCATACCACATGTTGTCGTTCGTGGCGTACTTGTGCTGCAATTCGAGGTTATCATAGTCAGGCACACGGGTAACCTCAGCCGTACGTGCCCAGAACTGAGCGTATTCACTCTGCTCAGATTTGTGGTAACGAGTCGTCACCATGCCATCCTTGGCGAATGCTCGCAACAGACGGAGATCAATGAAGTTCACCCCGTTATGCGTGCGTTTGCAATGATCATCGCGAATGCCATGCTCAGCCTTGAGTATAGCACTTGCCTCATCAACAGTGAACCCGAATGGCTTCAGGTCCATGCGAACAAGGCTTGTATCGAGGGTAGTGCTCTCTCCAGTGACAAGGTGGGGTTTAGCCTCGATTACCTCGTCATTGGCTGCCTTATCAGGCAGTTGAACTACTCTTCCCGAGGGTTTGGACGCCTCGGCAAGGGTGGCGGACGGAACAGGGCTAGGGCCAGGGTCCGGTTCGGTTGACTGAGGATGTAACTCCTCGGCCTCGTTACCAGGCACTGACTCAACTCTACTCTGCTCCGTCCGCTCAACGTTTGACCTCATAGGTACAATCGTCGCTGAGGGAGCAACGCCGTGTCCAAGAGACCGTAAGATCTCTTCGAGTTTCTCAACTCTGGACTGTAGTCCAAAGAGTAGGGCCTGCGACTCGTGCTCACTCATCAGCATGAATTGCCGGGGGACGTATATGTTATCCCCAACAAGCTGGCACTTATCAGCAGGTACGGCTCTCCATCGGACAGCGGTGTCACGATCGACATGCTTTGACGCCCGAGGATGACCGAGCATTAGCTTTGGTTGTGGTACTACGACCATACCCATAAGCTTTACCTCTCTACTCGATATTAAGGAAGGCCTAGTCTAGACTAGACCATGTACGTTCAGACATAGCTATCCACGCTTCGACTGACACAATGCTTCATGCCGGGTACCTACTGAGCAACCTGCCTAACATTCAACGGGTATCGGTGGCCTTACACCTACTCCCCCGCTATGTAGCGGAAGACTTAGCATGTTCGGTATCCCATGCTTCCACGTATGTTACGATTAAGAGTAGCCCTAACGATGGGCTAACTCATGCGGACATTCTGAGCTGTCTCTACTCTTGGTTCTCTCGATGGACACATAGCTTAGCGTTCGTGTCCAAGGGTACGCACTTGCCGTCGAGGGATGCCGTGACTTTGTCCATGACATAGTTCCCGCCGAAGAGGAGTATCGGTACGAGTACCAATGCCCATGCTACAGCTCTGCGTACAGGTGAAGTCGTCTTCGGCTCGCCGTAAGGCACGCCAGTTAATGAGTCTTCACTCATGACTTAACTCCATACTGTTGTAGCTCCGGTATGCTAGACTAGGCATGCCCGCAAGCGGACATGATGGGACTTGAACCCATACCCATGACACGGAGCATTCAATGCCATGATTGTTCCCGTATTACATGCTGTGTTAAGCGAAACACATCGAACG
>SDBT01009174.1_pt1 | contig 16083 bp, 42 predicted proteins | sample 2277101 | NCBI WGS metagenome assembly SDBT01 (sample SAMN10404973, study PRJNA504765) | marine sediment metagenome | isolation source: marine sediment core GS10_PC15, 103 cmbsf | place: Arctic Ocean: Southern Knipovich Ridge | collected 2010 | reverse complement strand
GGAATTGATTCAATTCGATCACACTCCGCTTTAATTATTTCTTCTCTTTTCTCACTAAGATCGTATGCAGCACCATTAATAACTATAAGATTAAAACCAATTATTTTAGTTGACATATTTTATCCATTTCACTGTTTATGAAAGATGTTTTAATACACAAAAGTTTTTTACAATTAATGTTTCCATTAAAAAGTTTACTACAAATCCAAATACCATCATATTCAAGAGTAGGATCACACTCTTCTATTAGTTTAGTAACCTTTTCCTTAATCTCTGTAATAGTGCCTTTAATCATTTTATTATCAAACAGGTACTCACGTTTAACTAATTCACCACTACTGAAAACTACTTCCCCTAATTTGATATTATTACCAATAATTTCAAAACTAAGGTTTTTCAAATAGTTACGTATTGCTGTGGCCCCACTAACAAGTGTGATACCATCATAAGGGATATTAATATGTTTGTAACGACCACACTCCTCTTGGATTATCTCTTCTCTTTTTGCAGTGAGATCGTATTTTACACCATCAACAGTTACTTCATTAAAAGCAGTTATTTCAGAGAGCATCTATTCTCCTAGTTATATATTCAATAAACTGATCTTTAGCTGAACAAAAATGGTTTCCTCTTTTAATATACACTGAGACTCCAAGAATATCAACCCAACAACCAAGAGATACTACTGGGGCTATATTAGATGCTGCAATTGCCTGTTCTAAAATCTCTTCTTTAGTACCACTAAAAACATCCACCCCGACTTCAAGATCATAACTCTTAGGGATTTTATTTATTTCTTTGTGAATATCAGCAAATTGCCAACCTAATAAGTCTCTAAGATCAATGTACAATTGATCCTCAATCTGGGTTCTTGTACCCTGGTACAATTTATCTTTGAATGTAAATTTCATCCGTATATCCTTTGTATTTCCATGTTCACTAAACGCTCTTTAACTTCTGAAAACACATAACCGTTTGCCTGAATAGAACTACTACCTAAACTCACTTTTCCATATATCACTAAACCAAGTCCCTTTAGAATTTCTGTAGCTTGTTCTTTAAGTTCTTTATCTGTGCCCACCATCTTTTTACCATAAAACCACCATTCACGGAAACAAGGAATATCAACACTCACTCCGCCTAATTTGAGTACATCATCAATAACCTCAAAGTCACGATTGCTTAAATAATCATAAACTGCTTCTTTAACATTAACATTAATGCCACAATATTGATAAGCAACTCGATCACACTCCGCTTTAATTATCTCTTCTCTCTTTTCACTAAGGTCATATTTTACACCATCAACAGTTACTTCATTAAAACCAATTATTTTAATTGACATATTTTATCCATTTCCTTTTCTATGAATTGTGATCTAAGGTCTGAAAGATTTTTACCATAATTTATGAGTTCAACGTATTCACTAAGAAACCAGACACCATCCACAGTTATAAGAGGATCACACCCTTCTATTAATCTGGTGACTTCCTTCTTAATTTCTGTAATAGTTCCTTTAATCCCTTTATCATTAAACAGGTACTCACGTTTATCATTGATACTAAAAGACACTTCACCTAATTTGATTTTATCATCAACAATCTTAAAGTCAAGATTCATTAGATGTTTATGTAACGGTCCTGTAATACTGACAATAAATGTAACCTCACCATAGGTAATATAGCTGTTTCTAATTCGATCACACTCCGCTTTAATTATCTCTATTCTCTTTTCACTAAGATCATATTTAATACCATCAACAGTTACTTCATTAAAACCAGTAATTTTCATATTGTTTCTTTCAGTTTTTTGTAAAATGAGGTATGACTTTCAGCACCAATTGATTCGCCCTTAACACCAACACCCTTGATCCTAATACCTTGATACTTACCAGGAACTTCGGGGCAAACTTCAATATCCTTAATTCCCCAAGACTCTAACCAATTAATAATGGAATCTTGATTTTGGCTACATATTGTGTGTTTATTTACAACAGCGAAGTACTGTTTCATTTACCTTCTCCATTAAACTTTTATAGGTTTCAGCAGAAAAAGATTCACCTTCTTTTCCATCTTCTTTTACTACTATTACTTGGAACACCCCAATTACCTCATCCTCAACTTTGATGACAATATCGGGCTTAACCATCTTGATCCAGGTAGTTGCTGCCCCTAAATTACAACTCAATAAATTCATACCATTAACTAACGCAAGATAATGTTTCATATTTAACCTTCATTAAAAAATATCCAACGGTTATAAGTAAAGACTTTATCTACTGCAACACGATTAATATACCTAACCAAGTCAAGCCAACATCCAAAAATATGTTCGTGTGGTATCATTCCAAATAACCAGTTAGGTGCAAATTTTTTACCGCCCTCTTGGTAAACAAGTATTGGCTTATTATCAAGATTAGCTAATGCAATTTCTTCAATTGTCCCAAATCCATTGTTTTCTCGATCCAGAAAAACAATCATAAAATCACTTAAACTAATCATCCTTAAATCAACTGCCCGTATTGGTTTGATTAATTTAGCAACAAGATCATAGTCACCATCTTCTTTTGCAGTATGAATCCGTTTTCTTGTTTGTTTATCTTCAACACCTAAGTAACTTGGCTTATTTGTAGGATCAAAGAAAATGATTTCTAAATCATCTAACTCTCCTTTAATATATCTACGCCAACCAACTCCACCGTCTGAAACTCTGTCCATTGCACCCGCTAAATAACAATGGGTATTTTTTAATCTATTCACATAGGTACCTCGAAGACCCTAATCTTGTACAACCAAGATCAAGTAGTCTGTTTGCTTGTTTTTTTGTTTTAATACCACCACTGGCTTTCACATGTACCTCTGTACCTTCTACAGTATCTAGCATGATTTTAACATCTAAAATAGAGCCATTTTCAGCAAAACCAGTAGACGTTTTAACAAAATCAACACCCGATTTTACACATCTTTCACAAGCTTCAATTAGTTGCTTCTTATTATAGTAGCAAACTTCAAGGATTGCCTTAACTTTAATATCTAGTTCTTCACAGAAGCTACAAATGGGTCTTAACTCTTTTTCAATAATTTTTGAATCACCGCCCAGAAACCTACCATAATTGATTACAATATCCAATTCTTTGGCACCTGCTATTACAGCATCATAAGACTCATTATACTTAGTGTTTGGCGACATGTTACCGTGTGGAAAACTAATAACACTACAAACATTACTATGCCACTTGGTAGCTAATTTAACGTGTCCAGAAGCAACACAAACACTTTTAAGTTTATGTTTAGTTGCAAAAATACAGCCGTTTCTTATATCTTCTAAAGATGATAATGGGTTAAGTATTGCATAGTCTAATGCATCAGCTATTTCCATGTTTGTGCCTCTTCAATAATTTCTTTTTTGCTATTTTTAGATACTCTTTTCTTTCATCAGATTCAAATATTCCGTCACCATTTGGGTGTGCGACGTAAATAACTTCTCCATTGTACTCAACTCTAAAAACACCATGTCTTAGCCTTAAATACCCCATCTTCATGCCATCAATGAAAACATCATATTGCTCAGGACAGGCAGAACACGTACATTTAATGTGGTATTTTTTCATATTTGTATATACCCTTTTGATACTAAAACCATTAAGACACCAACACCAATTGCTATAACAATGAAACCTAGTAAAAAATCTATTAGCGTTTGCATTTTTTCAATTTACACCTAATTTCTTTGCTCGATTTATTTGATAATCAAGATATTCTTTGCCACCTTTAACGTATCTACTATAAACAAGGAACTCTGCTACATAACCACTAATCTCTTTTCTGTCTGTTACACCTAACTCTGATCTTGCTTGTAATGCATTAATGTAAGCACTTAATTCATCAAGAACATAACTAGGTTGATTATTCCAATATTTTTGAGCATCGACTAAGTAAAATTGATAAAGACTACCTCTTAACCTTTTAGGAATTGAATCTGCTACCTGTTTAAGTGTTCCCTTGGGCTCGGGAAACGTAAAAGCTTTGTTGCCAAGAACATAGAAACACGGTTGTTTATAAATACCCCTTAGCCTGGAATTGATTCCGTGAGTACATTCGTGTACCGTAGAAATTGGGTTATCACAATTGTATCCATGTCCAGCCTCTAGTTGACTCTGAACATCATTAACAGTGTCACAATATTCAGTTACCTCTCTAAGAGGTGACACTAAAATCGCAAATAATAGTAAAATCATAATCCTGCCTCTTTGAGTACAGTCTCTAATATTTGTTTTTGTAACGATAAGGCATTATACTCATAGTTCTCTGGGAGTAGGATATCAATTCTTGCTTTCAACAAAGCCAACTTTTTTCTTACACATTCTTCTAATGTCATTACATTTCCATTATTGTGATGAAGCCTATATTACAATACTCTGTTCCACCATATTTTGGATCAATTGTTTGCGGGATTTTGCACTGTTCAATAACTGCTAAGGTTTGCATGACCTCATTTGACTTAGCTTGGTAACCAATTAATTCTTCTTTAAGATCGTCCTTAGTTGGAATCCCAATTGCATTGATACTAAACCAATGGCCATTTCCATAATGTATTTTTATTTTATAACTCACAGCATCCTCCGGAATTGAATAGCATCTCGTTTTCCAAAATAACCAGGCATAAGGTGACTAGCCACAAATTTATGACCTTTGAGCCAAGCTAAATCTGCCATCTCATGGACTATTGTATCTATGTATAATTTCCCAAAGGTCTTTTGCTACATCAAAAAATCCCTGCTGCCACCCTTGACTTACCCTACAACGATGAGTAGCAAAACGCATCCTATTTGCTGGCCCACAAATTTGATCAATTCCAGAAATCCAGTTCTCTGAGCCCACTGGTTCACCAAGTAACCAAGAATAAACTGATACCTGATCTGCCCAATCCTTACTACCTTCTTCTAGGTACATGTTAGCATTGATATTAATACCACCATGTTCAACTGTTACACAGTCTCTATGAATCTTATCAAGCTTACCCTTTTCTCTGAGTTTAAGATACCCCTTCATTGGACTTTTCAATGATTTTGCACAGTAACCGTTCACCTTGAAATCATAAATAACCCTGAAGTTTTCTTTACTAATAAAGAACATATCAGGTTTACCCAGAAGCGGAACCCCGTTTATTGTATCCCTGATTTCAAACTCAAAACTAGGGGCTCCAATTGCTCTCTCTAATTCAAGCATAATATCTGACACACAACCAGCTTTTTTGTAGGCGTCAAATACTATTTTACCATGTTCCCAAGACCATTTCCAATTATGTTCTTCTACTTGGGACTCAAACAACTTTCTAAGATTATAGGTATCATTTTCACCCTCATTCCCAAAAATCGCCTTGTATATATAACTTTTCACAAAAGCGTCAAAGGAACTACCTATAGCACAAGGTTGTGTTTGTGGCAACCTAGGAATCTTCTTTTCTCGAAGATAACGCATGTAATATGCCTCAGTGTCCCTCATCCACAAATGGATAGCTGTGGGGCTTAAATAATCAGGTTTTCTCAATTTGACTGTCTCCTTAATTTATGATGGTGTGAACAGTGTTCACCTCTTGTCATTAATTGTAGATTATTGATATTATTATCATCTCTGATACCATTAATATGATGAACACATTCATTGCTTGTTAATTCTCTACCAAGATGTTGCTCCATTACCCAGCGATGCTCTAACACTGGTTTTCCATTAATACAAATTACCCGATATCCTTGATAATTTATTCCACCAACATAGACTGGGCTGTTAATTCCTGAGTAAGCATTATCTTTACATTTGCGACTACAAAATTTACCACCACCTTGGTTAAGTATACTTGGTACAACTTCAAATATTTCATCACAATTTTCACAAAGACATTCAACTTTGGTTATCATGTGCTTTGAATGACAAGGTTTACTACAAAATTTACCTTTACCAAGTTTGAATTTTGAGGGTGTAACTTCAAACACATTATTGCATTGTTCACAAACACAAATTATTCTTTTAGATTTTTTGTGCTCGTTACAACACTCCCTGCTACAGAACTTGGCATTCTTGGTTTTAATACCACAAAACTCACATTTCTTCATTCGGGAGTCTCATTTTGCCTCTTTATTTCATAGACAGCATTTTTAGGTAGCTTTGTTACAGAATCAAGTGGTATAAAAGGTTTAACTTCAAGTATAGTTTCAACAAGAAGTGCTGCAATTGCTTTGGTTCCTGCTCTTACAACATACTCTCCGGCTGCATATTTAACATGATATGTTTTCATTTTCTTCACATTTCAAAAACTATTTGTTCTTCTAATGATTTCAGTATCTTCTGCATTTTTCCAATTTCCTATTGATGTATGTTCTACCATTAATCTTTTGGCTGTTTCTGGTGAATCAGCCATAACTATTGCATAAGTAGTTAAAAGATACATTTTCTTTTGGAAACAAGGCTCCTGTACTATCATAGCATGTCTCCAATTTCTTCATCTAACCAAATGAACTCTTTACCATCACATACTCTCAAACCAATGAAAAACATTGGTCCAGAAGACCATTCAGTGGCTTGAAGAAATTCATCAGCATAATCACCATTAACTAAATGATGACGAAAAAGACTATAATCGTCAAAACCATGGACGTCACCGATTTTTTGTAATTTAACGTGTTCTACATGTCCACATTCAAGACATTCCTCTCCCTTAACTTCATACTTTTCAAGGAAACCTATAGCGGAAGTGGTCTTACCAAAGAAACTATCTGATCTACTCAATGTTTCTCCTTCAATGTATTCAACGTCCAAATGATATTATAATCAATCTTCTTTTTACCATCTACCTCAAGAATCAAAGCTTCTGCGTAATCAAAAATTAATTTCATTCCTTTGTAGTTCAGTGAATTAACTGTATCTGATGGCCTATGATACTTACCATGCGTCCCTGTAAACACCCAAACAAACGGAATACCCCGCTTCTGAAATGGTGAATGGTCACTTGGTCCTGCACCCTGACGATATGAAATTTGCTTCGCCCAAGGGTACTTATCAAATATTCCAGGGAACACTGTATCCGGTGGTACAAATGATTTTATACTCAAGTGACCAACCATGTCAAAATTAATCATGAAGATACATTTATCTTTCATGTTTTTGGCATAGTATTTTGAACCAATCATGCCTCTTTCTTCATTATCAAAGAAGATGAACTTGATTGTGTGGTTCAACTTCTTTAATTTTCGTGCTAATGCTAAAGTCATAGCACAACCAGAGGCATTATCGTCAGCACCAGGTGTATTTCTAACACTGTCGTAGTGACAACCAATAACAATAACCTCTGACTTTTTACCCCTTTTAACCCCAATAATGTTGGTTCCAGAGGAGAACTTTTGTCTTGTTACTTGTAACTCTAATTCCTTTAGTTCAGATTCAATATAGTTACCTACCTGAATATTGCTTCTACTTAATGCTGGTCTTGGTATTGAAATCTTTTCAACATCTTCTTTGAATCCTGGTAAAAGTAGTAGTAAAAGTAGTAAAAATTTCATTATCAACCCTCCTGCATAATTAGTAATTCTTCGGCACCGAAAACAGTGGATGCTCCACAGGAATCACACTCATACCCTCGGGCATCTGGTTCACAACCATATTGTTCCTCACCACAAGTTGTGCAAAAGCCAACATAATCATCTTGTTCTATTGCTTCAACAAGTGCGTTAGTATCAATTATCATAAAATCCAAACCCAAATTAAAGGACCAATTTTAGTAAAAGCAAAAATAGGTGTTGATATTGTATAAATCATTAACCCATAATAGTTTTCAGAGACTTGGGCAACTTTAACATACAACCAAAGGCTAGCTATTAAATCAAGAATAAGAATAGCAGAAAGTAAAGTAGCGAAATAAATCATTGAATAATCCTTTCAATAATATCAAAAACAGTGAATGGTCTATCTTGAATACGAACTGCTTGATTATCAAAATTAAGTGAATGATGACCATCATATAAATCTGATACACTGATTTCAATATCAAAAGTTGATTGAATTCTTTTAATTCCACAATGTTCAAGGATTTGATTAAAAGTGAATTGTGAATCTTGAGAAGCTAACTCCTCCCCATCAACCATAAGAAAATAAGTACTATTACAACGATGCATTGTAATTTCATAATTATCATTAGGAACCTTGGCTATTGCCAAATTAATTAAGTTTATCCTAATATAATTAATACTAAAAGACTTATATCCATCTATCCAAAACTCCTCTTTACCAAGATGAAGGCTTTTTCTACTCTTTTGATATTTAAGTACTAGATCAGCATCTTCTAAATCAAGCCTCAATGATTCAATGATTTCTTCTCTTGAACCAGTGTAAGTTGTTCCATTATAATTGTATAGCATTAATCAAAATCCCATTTAAGTGGTCTGTTTCATGTTGAAAAACCTGAGCAAAATCATTGTAAAATCTTTGTTTACACAGTTTAAGCTCAAGGTTCTGATACTCTACATCAATTTCCATTGCCCTAGTTACTTGGAATATTTGTCCTGGGATGCTCAAACATTGTTCTTCAACTTGAGTCATTGCTTCTGATTTTACAATCACTGGATTTATAAAAATCCAATTTGGTGCGATGACTATTATTCTTTCATTCAAACCAATCTGATTTGCTGCAAGACCAATTGCACCGTGTTTTTGCATAACCCTAATCATTCTGAGTATGTCTTCACCTTTAACAGATATACTCTGAGGCACTACTTTAGTTAAAAATGGATCAGGATAAAGTAATATCATCGTTTATGTTTCCCGTAAAACAGAATCTTAGTGTCTTTAGTAAATATCCCAAGAAATGGATTATTGTGAACATCTAATCCTGTACCCTGCATTAATACAACATTATTTTGTCTTATCAACATCCTAACAATAGGTCTATTTAATGCAGGAATTTCAGAGTCAATGAACTTGACTATAACTATTCTGTCATTTTTGATATAATTATCAAACTGTTCCTGATTAAATGGTATGAAAAGTAATAAAAACACTAACATTTAGTTATCCTTCATATCTCATCCTCGGAGGCATAATCACAATCTTCACATTGAACAATAGGTGTATTATCATCGTCGATTTCAGAATCAAATGGATCAGGGTGTGGGACTGCTTCTTTACCCCTTATACGTTTACCACAATGACAACGGCCTACCAATTTTCTTAAATCCTTGTTTTTAGGATTAAAGGTTTTAGGGTTTGCTTTTTTTGAATCATAGATTAACATTTAATTCTCCAATTAATTTTCATTCTAATTCACTACCACAAATACTACAAATTTGTACTTGTTTCTCATATTGACCACCACCTGTTAAATAGGTGTGTGGGTGTATGCAACTGGATTTAAGACTATTAATCTCTTTTTCAGCGGCTTTTAATGCTTCCGAGACCTTTTCTATAACAACTTGTTTGTCTTTTTGCAAATTATCAATTTCTTGTTTTATATCCATAAATTCTAAAACAGATTCTTTTGGATATTTGCTACATAAATTAATAATCAGTTTAGTATCATCTACCATAGTAAAACTCCGTATTCTTTGTCACTAATTGAATAAAAACACTTTTTTACACCTTTTGATTTCATAATCCTTTGGCAATCCTTACAAGGTCTAGCCGTTGTTAGTTTGTTATTTCTATCAATTCTAACAACGTAGATAACTGAATTTTTATTCAGTTTCCTAACCACCCGTGATTCTGCGTGTGCTTTGGGTTCAGGGCATCTAGTGGGTATGTTCCTAGAATACACTATTGTTCCATCTTTTCTTATACCAACAGCACCGAAACGATATTGTCTGCAATCATCTTTAATTGCTAGTTGTTTTGCTAGTCTAAAGAATCTTTTCATTTAATACTTACTAATTACTTGTTCTTTATCTGTCATTTACATCCTCTTCCGGAATAAGATCAAACAATGATATCCCTAAAACTTTAGCTAATTTACTTAGTGATCTCATTCTTGGTTCTATAACATTACGTTCCCACTCTGATACTCGTGCTTGTGCGAAATTAGACGCCCTGGCAAGGTCGCCTTGTCGAAATATATTTTCTGAAGTTTCATTAAAAGCAATTCGTTGTCCGGTGGATTTTAATTTAGCATACATTCTTCGACTTTTAGCAATACGTGCAGCTTTTATGCAACCACCAATGGTTTTAGATTTGTTCATTATCCACCCGTACAAATATGTTTGATGCCATTAATTGTAAAATTATCGCCACCTTCATCTACCCTAAAATGTCCCATTTGCTTGCAACAAGCACCATTAGTGTAATGTACTTGAGCTTCCATGTTTATATCTACAGTTAAAATACTTTCTTGATTAAACATTTTAGCTATGTTAAGTGCGTCTTTTTCAGATAGATTAGGAATCAAAAAACTGATTTTAGTTTTACTTGAAACAACCTTAAAAGATATCTCATTGTTTATCAAATGATTTTTCAAAGCATGACTTTGTTTGAATGATTCAACGGCACTTTGTTTTTCAGTGGTAGCTGAAATAATAACAAAAGGACTTTTAATCATAATTCTTTTTCCCATTTTAATAGTTGATAAATGCCAGCTAACATTACTAACAAGTTTTTATTTATGTCACCTTTTTCAGCTATACAAGTATTGACCCAAATTAGTAAATAGGTGTCTTTATTTAATTCTTCAGCACTTGGTTTTATGCCTTTAAGATAACAATAATAAGTAGAAGATGCAGCAGCAAATTGATGCCTTTTACCATCCTCTAAGTCTTGGGCGTGCAAAACTAGGTGTTTAATCAAGCCACCCGGTTCTTTACTATTGATAATGGTTTCAAAATCAATTTCTTTAACTCGTTCTGCTGTTTGTTTTGATATCATCCGCTTAACTCATTTGATTCAAGTTGTATTCTGACTAACTGGTATAAATAAGAGACACCGAAACCTATTCCTATTTTAATCTCTTCTAATGACTCAATTGAAATATCGGGATCATTAATTAAAACCTTAAAAGAGATTCCATCATAAATAGCTAATATTAAATCCGCAAGGTGAGGATTTAACTCAAACATTTGACCTATTAGTTTTTCAAATCTTTCGGATTTTACTAAATGCTCCAAGGATTTAGCACATTCTTCACTGATTTTTATCATCGCCAGAACCTTGCTTCTTTAGGTATTCCGTCATCACTAAGCTCCCTATACCTAATGGTAATAATCTGTCCAATTTTGAAATGATCAGCCATACCATTTGGTATCTCTTTACCTGGATTTTCACAAGCCCAATGAAACGAATTAAAGTTTAACTCACGTTCTTCATCAGTAAGTCCAGAAACAAGCAATCGTTTTCCTTGGAACTCAGTTATCAAAGCACCAATTTTACCAAGATACCTTGATCCTTTGTCTGTTTTCTTTCCACTTGTGAAGCCTGTAATTTTGACTTCACAATCAAAAAATGGTTTATGTTTTAGTAGGAATTTTGATCGACAAGCTTCCCAAGGCATGGCTTGGTGTCTAAATATAAGACCCTCACCACCATTATTTAATACACTAATAAGCTTACCAGTAATAAATAAGGTAGTATCTTGGTAAGGAATCTCTTCTTGTTCTATTACATTAACAACACCATTATTTTGTTTAATGGTTTTAAGAAATTTGATTTCATTCTCAAAACCCCAAGTTATGGGTGCGGCTAAAAGTTTAACACCACCACCAAAAAAACTATCTGATTCTCTTACTTCAAACTTATAATCGCCGCGGACTGTAATTTTTCTTGGTTCAAGTACACTTTTGTTTGGACAGCCGAAAACCATGTATTCTACTTTTCGCCAGTCACCATCTTGGCTAGCAACCTCTGATCTTAAAGATTGGAAGTTTCCATAACCCATCCACAGTTCACCATCAATAAAGAAATTAGGCAAATACTTGGTCCACCATTCGGGTGCATGTATAACCTTACCCGACCTACTCCAGAGTCCTGTAGAAACAGGAGCTACTTTGAGTCTGGCATCTTTGTAAGTATTAGCCCAAGGAACCTCGGACGCCAAAATCCCTTTGCTTATGCCACCGTCCCAGAATGCCCGTGTTCCATCTAATTTTTCTGAACACATCCATCCTTTGATATTTTGGTTCTTCCAAACTTTAGCCAACATTAAAAATTCAGGTTTCATAACTTATCTATCCTTGTAAATGTCATCCATGACTCTTGCTTGTGTTAGTAAAGAACTTTTATGGTTAAAATCTTTAGAACTAAAGTTAATGAATATTGGATCAGGGGCTAGTTTCGTTTGCGTCAAAATGTCTCTTAAATAGTATTTATCATCTTCCATTAAACCTAACCATCCATGGAATCCGGGCTCTAACCATTTGTTTAACATGATTATAAAATCATCAAAAGCTAGTTTATCTTGAAATTGATGATATTTCTTATCTTCTTCATTTTGCCAAGGGCCACTAACTCTTAGCCAACAATGAAAAGTAGCACCTGTATCAACACAAACTATTGCAATCTCACATACACAATATTTAATTGGGTTAAAGTAACCAGTTGCTTTGTATGTAATAGAATAAATCATTTATCCTTCTCTCATTATTGTATCTATGATTTTATCACCAATTTCAAATGACTCTTGTAATGTGTTGCTTTTTGATTTATAAAAAGATTCTGCACCATTTCTATTTATATGTATAATACCCCAAACACCTTCGACTTTATCTAAATATACTCTTGACTGAAATACAATAGTATATCCATAGATTAGTAAGGCTTTTTTAGGATCATCCAGCATTATTTTATGTTTTGATTTCCAATTTCCCATTTTTACCCTCTAATTCTTCGAGGACTTCGTGGCCGAACATTGGTTCCTCTGTTCCAAGAAAAACTCTATTGCCCTTAATATCTGTTACAAACAAACGCTTACCACCAATTGCAATTTCGACAAAATGCCAAGGGCACTCTACTGTAAGTCTTAGTTCTGATACTAACATACTTTCACCTTCATTCGTACTGCTGTTGTGAGTTCAAAATCATCAAAAAGCTTTGCTAATTGGTCTCTCATTTCTCCGGCATTCTGTTCTGGTCCTAAAATCATAAACCCACCAATAATAGTAAATGGAAATAACTCATTATTAAATTCAGTCTCAGGAATATCAAAATACAAATATTTTTCAATGAAATCTGTTACTTGTTTAACTGTCATGAGCATATCTTTCTATTCAATTCTTTTGCAACTTCAAGTGTTGTTAATTTCATGAACAAATTTCTCCAATAGTTCAATGAACTTGTCTACATTAGTATACCTGAAACATCCTCTTTTATTTTTTACCCAAAGGTCTACCATAATAGTACCATTGTCCACGAAAAAGAAGATTTCACCCTCATTATCAGCAAAGAAATTTAACCAAGTACAATCATCATCAATTGTTGCTTTTGGTGAGCAAACAACCAATGACCCGATTATTGAACTAAGATTATTTCTAAATTTAGCAGCATAGGTTTTACGTCTTGTTTTCACAAAACAATAATCACCGTCATCTAATTTAATAAATTTTATTGAGCTATCAGTTTTAGCTAACCAAATCAAAGCTAATCTTATACAAGGAAAAAGATCAGAAACTAATGACCCTGGAATAAAATCAAAAGTATGGCAAACAGCACCATCTTCAAATTCATTATCTTTGAATAGATAAAAGGTTTTATCTTTTTGATTAAATAATTTCAATTTCAACCTCCCATTCATTTGAAAAGGGGAAATAAATATTAAACTTGTTGTGACATGTCATATCATTTGCTTGCCAAATGTAATCATCAACTCGATGACAAAATTGTTCAACACCACTCATTGATAGTGTATTTTCATTAATAAGCATTTGGAACTTGAGCCAAGGGTCTTTTTCAATGTATTCTGGTACCCTATATTTAGATACACTTGTGACGCCATGGCTTTTGAGTATGCGTAATGAACCATCATCGTATACAGCAGTCATTGAAACTGGATGGTTAGCAATAGCAACAATAGTGCCTAAAGATTTTAGGATTTCAAGGTTTTTTTTAACTGGCATTTCGCTTTTGATATAAACCATTGTGTTGTCTCTAAGTGTGTGCAAATTTCTTCGTTAGTAAAACCACGAGATTTCATGATAACAATTGCTTGTTCTAAATTAGGTAGGTTTTTGATAGTATCCTCAAAATCAATGTTATTTTCAGGCTCCTCTAAATCGAACCTAATTGATGGTAATGGCTTTTTAACCTCTTTAATATACCTATGCATCCACCAAACCAAGTACCCTGTAATGTTGTCGTGTTTTAAGTCTTTTAGTCTGTCTACACCTAAAACTAATCCGAAGATAGCAGCATCAAAATATTCATCGTCGTACCCGTATTTTCTAGCAAGAGATGCAGCTAATTTTATATGACAAAGTATAATTGTTTCAGTGTCATTTTTGTCTATTAGTTCTTTTAATTCTTTGTTGGTTCTTTTAGGAAGGGCACTATCAAGTAACATTATTATACTCCCTACAATACTTATTAACAGCTACAAGAGCAAATGTTTTAATATTATAAACATGTGCAGGTACTCTTAAACTATCACAAAAAGAAGCAGCAATCAAAGGATTAACAAACCTTACTTTTGATATAATGTCAGAACGAATCCAAACAACAATAAATCTAAACTTCAATGGTTTTATTTGCTTCATATCCTGTTTTTTCATATTTATAACCTACTGGGTTTGATACAACTCTAGTTTTTCCTATCATATAGTCACAAACCTTATGGGTATGTCCGTGAATCCATAATTTAGCTTCACTTTCTCTGACTAATTGATCTAAGTTATTGCAAAATGCTGATGTTAAGAAATCTTGATAGGGTGATGATTTGAAACTTGGTGCATGGTGGGTTATGATTACTGCTCCTCTTGTATGTTTCTTTTCAACTAAATCCCATAACCAAGCTACTTGTTGCTGGTGCCACTTACAAATGATGTCAAAATCAACAAATTTAACATCATTTAATAGTTTAGTTTTCTGACTACTTGTCCACAAAGTGCAACCAATGAATCTTTGACCTTTGACATCCACTACCCTGTTTTCAAGGTGTCTAACATAAGCATTTAAGGTTTGAATATTATAATATTCGTGATTCCCGTCTACCCAAATAACCTGGGAGTCAATTACTGGGTCTACATACTGTTCTCCCATATCTCCGGCTGTGACTATAATATCACCAACAACCTTGAAATTTTCCCAAAATTTGTAATCATCGTGGACATCACTAAGATATTGAATTTTCATTGGCCTTCAATCACCACATAATCTGATTGTTTAATCAATGTATCTGGATCATCAATTTTCACATCATTAACAAAAACTTTACCCGCTCTAATTAAGCTTTTAGCTTCTTTATTACTAACAGCTAATTTTCTTTCTCTTAATATCTTGTACAATTTTATTTCTACAGTGAAAAACTCATTTGTAATAAGATAGTCAAGGAGTTTTGGCATTATGTTTTTACCACCAGACATAAGTGAATGGGTAGATATTTTTAATCCTTTGATTTCGTAATCAAAAGTAGTCAGTGGAACTCTGGCTTCTCTGAGATCACCAAATTTGACAACTATATCAGTACCCTGGACGTACGCACCGATCATAATATTGGGATCAGGACACGCTGCTTTTATTCTACTAGGACTGATAGTTGTTTCTTGAATCATTTCGGACCTTGTATTCTAAGTTTTCTAATCTAGTTATAAGTGTTAGTCGTGCTGCTGTAAGTTTGCTTATTTGGTGTTCAAGAGCTATTGCTTCTGTTTCATAGAATATAGTTCCTTCTGGCAAAGATTTACAAAACATTAAAACCGGAAGATTAAATTCAAATTCAAATGTCCACTGGTACCCTTTTGGTGCTAATTTTTTCATAATTATCTTCCAGTAATTTGATTAAAAATTCTTTCATCTTCCATGTGCATTCTATTTTGACGATCTATCTCGTCGTGTCCCAAAATTCTTTTTCTTTCTTCAAGTTCTTTTTGTATTTTTGAAAGCTTATTTAGTTTGAAATCAATTGCTT
>SDBT01009173.1_pt1 | contig 16084 bp, 11 predicted proteins | sample 2277101 | NCBI WGS metagenome assembly SDBT01 (sample SAMN10404973, study PRJNA504765) | marine sediment metagenome | isolation source: marine sediment core GS10_PC15, 103 cmbsf | place: Arctic Ocean: Southern Knipovich Ridge | collected 2010 | reverse complement strand
CCGTGGCGGGTTTTGTGGTATTCTTCATCTGGCTCGGCGATCGGGGCAGCGCTGAGGATCTCGTCAAAGTGGAGGATCCCGTGCACCGTCCGGTAACACAGATCGACGCTCCCGATCCCTCGCGGCCCGGTTCTTTTCCGGTCATCAACATCACGTACGGCAGTGGTGAGGATCGACGGCCGGAGTTCGGCGAAGATGCGGACCTCCTGACCGAATCGATCGACGCCAAACCCTACGTCGGTCAGCTGAACGGCTGGAAGGGGAGACTCAGGAACAGGTTCTGGGGCTTCGATCGACGGGCATTTCCGCTGAACGGCCGGGTCTGGTACCCGGAAGGGGAGGGTCCGTTCCCCCTCGTCCTGATCGTTCACGGCAACCACTCGATGCGAGACTACTCCGATCCGGGCTACTCCTACCTGGGAGAGCATCTCGCCAGTCACGGGTACATCTTCGTGTCGGTGGATGAGAACTTCATCAACGGCGACTGGTCGAAGAATTACAGTACCGAGAGCGACGGCCGCGGATGGATACTGCTCGAACATCTGCGCCAGTGGAGGGAGTGGAACTCCGAGGAGGACCACCTCTTCCACTCCCGGGTCGATCTCGACCGGATTGTCCTGATCGGACATTCCCGCGGAGGGGAGGCGGTGGCCGTCGCGGCCGCCTTCAACCGGCTCTCCTGCTATCCGGATGACGCATCGGTGGAATTCGATTACGGCTTCAATATCCGCGGGATCATCGGGATCGCGCCGGTCGACGGACAGTACACCCCGGCAGACCAGCGCACGCCCCTGAGTGACATCAACTACTTCCTGCTGCACGGCTCTCACGATGGGGACGTCTCCAGCTTTTCATCCGACCGCCAGTACAAGCGTCTCCGGTTTACCGGTGATGAGTACCGGTTCAAGTCATCGATCTACATCTACCGGGCCAATCACGGGCAGTTCAATTCGGTGTGGGGGGATTCCGACTGGGGGAAGCCGGGCGCGTATCTGCTCAACCGGGAGGAATTCATCACCGGTGAGGAACAGCGGCAGATCGCGAAGGTGTATATCCATGCCTTCCTTGATGTAGTGCTCCGGGAGAGTCGGGAATACCTGCCCCTCTTTACGGATTTCCGTACCGGCGAACAGTGGCTCCCCGAGACGTACTACATCAGCCGGTTCGAGGATTCGGACACCCGGTATGTCGCCGATTACGATGAGGACATTGATGTGATGACGGCAACGGTGGCCGGGGGATCCATAAGCGGTGAGGGGCTCGCCGACTGGAAGGAGAGGGACCTCCGCTTCCGGGGGAACCGGGGGGATCGCGAAAATCAGGTGGTCTACCTTGGGTGGCGCCCCGAGGAATCGGAGGAGGATGCTGATACAGAGGATACCGACACCCGGGCTGATGACTCCAACGAACATGCCGAAGATGAGCACGCGGAGGGGGAGCACGCCGATGAGCATGCAGAGGGGGAGCACGCCGATGAGCAGGCAGAGGGGGAGCACGCCGATGAGCAGGCAGAGGGGGAGCATGTCGATGAGCAGGCAGAGGGGGAGCATGTCGATGAGCAGGCAGAGGGGGAGCATGTCGATGAAGGTGCACCGGAGAGCGTACCCGCCACCTATACCATAACGCTTCCCGCCGGACTGGGCGCGCGCTGGTCGGTGGATGCGTCCGCCGATCTCCTTTTCTCGATGGCCGAACCTGACGCGAAACCTTCCAAGCCCGATACGAGTATTGTAGACAAGACCCCGAAGGAGAAGCGGCGGGAGGAGAGGCGGGAAAAGAGGGAGAAGAAACGCGAAAACCAGGAACAGGAAGGGGCAGTTGAAGGGCAGGAGGGACAGGAAGATCAGGAGGTGAATGAGGCGGAAGAGGAAAAACAGACTGCCGATCAGGGAGAAGAGGGTGAGAGTGAAGAATCAGAGGAAGAGGATGAGGATGAGGAAGAGGATGAGGACAAGCCACGGACTCCTCTCGACCTCACGATCCGGGTGGTAGACGCCTCGGGAGAGGTGGCCGATATCCCCCTCAGCGAGGTAGTCCGGCTGCTGCCGCCGCTCAAGACCACCTTCATGCGCCTCGAATCCCTCGAGGACCGGTTCTCGTCATCGAGTGAAGCGACCCTGCAGTCGATCGCGGTACCGCTGGCCTGGTTCGTGGAGATCAATCCCCGCTTCACTCCGGGGTCTATCAGGCGGATCGAGTTCCGGTTCGACCGGTCTGAAAAGGGGGTCATCCTTCTTGATGAAGTGGGATTCCGAACCAACCGGTGAACGCGGGCAACCGCTGAGTACTGGCGTCGGGAGCATCGGGATTGTATTGATAAGGCATTGAAGCAAAACCTGAGACGTTGATCAGAGGAGAACACCATGTCAACTAATCGTAAGATCATGAGCGGCCTGCTCACGATGGCGGTCATCATCCTCCTCAGTCCCGCCGCCTGGGGACAGGGAGGATCGGCCGATAGGCAGGCGTTCTGGGACAACATTCACACCCCCAGTTATCTGAGAACCGACATTGCCCACACTCCGATCAAGAGCCAGCGGGGCGGCACCTGCTGGAACTTTGCCACGATCTCCTTCCTGGAATCGGAAGTGATACGGACCAACGAGAACGTGGTGAACGACCTCAGAGAGAACCGCCAGACACTCAACCTTGCCGAATACTACGTCGTCTACTGGGCGTGGGTGGAGAAGGCCAGGGAGTTTGTGGAGCGGAAGGGTGAGGGGATGGTCAGGGAAGGGCGCCGGGGTATGACAGTGTCCCTCCATGACGGCGGCCTGAGTCATGACACCGTCTCATTCATCCAGAAGTACGGCATCGTTCCAGAGAGCGTGTTTGCCATTCCGGAGAATTCCGGGCAGATGACCAGGGAGATTCAGGCCGTCATGGTGAAGGCCAATGAGGACCAGAACTGGAACGAGCGGGAAGTCATCCAGCAGGTCCGGGAGGTACTGGACCGGCACCTGATGGCGCCGCCGGTGAGCTTCGAATGGAATGGTCAGACCTACACGCCCCGCCAGTGGGCTGACGAATACCTCAAATTCACCTACGACGACTACTGGGAGATCACCTCATATACCGATTTTCCCTTCTACACCCGGGGTGAACTCGACCTGCCCGACAACTGGTGGGACTGCGACACCTACTACAACGTTCCGATCGACGCCTATATCAGGATCATGAACCGGGCCCTCGACCGGGGATACTCGGTTGCGGTGGATACCGACTGGGGAGACATAGGCGCTGACTGGAACGGTGCGGGAGCGGCCGTTATGCATCCCGAGATGATCTCACCACTGCTTATCTCGCAGTCGACCAGGCAGACCGATTTCGTAGAGGGCCGCACCTCCGACGACCACCTGGTGCACGCAGTGGACCACCGGGTCGTGGATGGACACGACTGGTACCTGATCAAGAACTCACACGGTACCGCCACCGGCCGCCAGGGCTATGTCTGGATGCGGGGTGACTGGTTCGCGATGCGGGTTCTTGCGATCATGGTCCACAAGGACGCGATCGAGCCGGGCATTGTGGCGAAGTTCCAGCCGCCGAACTGAGTAATACCCGGTCCCTCAGGCGCACTCAGGGATGAACGTAATGAGAGGAGTGCGCCATGGCGGGTGAACGCTCGTTCACACCGGCGGTAATGAAGTACTTGAAGGAACTGACAGATAACAACAACCGGGGCTGGTTCGAGAAGAACAAGCCCCGGTATCTGCAGGAGGTCCGTGATCCGGCCCTCCGTTTCATCAGTGAGTTCGCTCCCCATCTGAAAAAGACAAGTCCCCATTTCAGGGCCGATCCGAGACCGGTCGGCGGATCGCTCTTCCGTATCTATCGGGATACCCGGTTCTCGAAGGATAAGAGCCCCTATAAGACCCATATCGGGATCCACTTCCGGCACGAGCGCGCAAGAGACGTCCATGCCCCGGGTTTCTACCTCCACATTGAGCCAGGCGGCATCTTCGCGGGCGTGGGTATCTGGCACCCCGAGGGAGATGCTCTGAGGCAGATCAGGGAGGCGATCCTCGACGATTCGACCGGGTGGAAGAGAAGCGCCCACGGGAAGCGGTTCGGGGAGCGATTCGACCTCCAGGGGGATTCACTCAAGAGGGCACCGAAGGGGATCGATCCCGATCACCCGCTTATTGAGGACCTGAAACGGAAGGACTTCATCGGCGGATGCAGCCTGACGCAGAAGACCCTCACCGGGACAGGATTCATCGAGGAGTTCACGGAAATCTGCAGGGACGGCGCCCCCTTCATGAAATATCTCTGCGGAGCCCTGAAAGTGGAGTTCTGAGCCATTCAGGTCAGGATCTCAGTCAGAGAGCGTGACCCAGTGATATCGACCATCTCTGAGGTACCACGCTCCTGAGTAAGGCGCACCGGGCCAGCCGGCCCAGATAGCATCGGCGGTCAGTTCAATTTGATCCTTCGGTTCATGGTCGGAAAATGGCCGCAGAACTCTACCCTTCGGTATAATGAGGATCCTGGTCGGATTCGTTATCCCGCCACCCTGTCCAGACTCAGTGCTCGGAAATATCGTATGCAGTCCATCGAAGGAGCTGTGGATGATCACGATCCCCTGCTCGCGATTCGATGTGTCGCGAACCAGGATGGCTACATCGAATTCACCGTCACCGTTGAAATCACCACGCATATATGCCGGATTGGACTCCCACAGGATCTCATATCGGATGCCCTCGGGCCAGAGCCCCAGTTCCTTCGCCTTCTTGAGGAGTGCAGGTTCATGGTGATCGTCATCGATCTCCTCGATGAGGTAGCTCGAGAACATGTTGCCGACCCATTCGATCTCGATGGCCCTGTCGTTTCCGCGAGTCACGATCAACTGGTCATTTCCTGATTCCGGGTCAACGATCAGGCTCCTGATATCCCACTCAGCAATGGTCTGTGATGCGGGAGGTATTCCAAAGCTGTGGAGCTGATCCAGTACGCCGGGAATGATGATGATGCCCTTTCTCCCGGATCCGTTCTCGGTGATACAGACCGCCACATCACAGAGGCCGTCGTGATCGAAGTCGCCATGCTGGAAATAGGGATTGGCAAATCCGGAGATCGTGTAGGTCTCCTGGGCTCTCATGAAGAAATGCCAATTCGATATGTCTGGCTCACCAACTCCCATACCGGGCCAGATGCCCTTTCTGGCCGCTTCCTGGATAAGATGGGGATGGTAGGAGAAACTCTGATCCGGTGACTGGGTATTCGATGCAGCGGGAAACGGGGAATAGGCGCCAAGCATGATCAACGTCACAGCAGCCGATGAGATGTATCTGGCACGTCCTGGAATAATGGTCTTCATGGCTATATCTGGCTCCATCATGAGTGGACAGGGTGGTCTGGACTTCCTGTTACAGACTGGCAGCGCGATGGAGAGGAAATCACTGATATCTCATGGAAGAGTATACATGTACGCTCAGAATCCAGGCCACTACCACAGCACCGGCTGGATAATCCCTCCGGAGGTGATTGATATGACCCATCGACGACTGTTTTTCCCGATCGCGATCCTCATTACGTCTGCTGTATTGACATCGTCTGCAACCGGCATTCGCCTCCAGCATCCGCGGAAGGGTACTTTGACAGGGATAAAGCGGGTGGGCATCCGCATTCCGATGCAGAATGAGGTCGTGCTGGATCTCCGGGAGATGTTCATGGAGGCCCGTGATTTCCTCACTCCCCGGGCCCCCGGCATCACCTTCGGATCCCGCGGTTCTCAGGGGACCCTTGAAGTCACCTTTGATGTTATGCGAATACCTCCATGGGGTGATGAGAAATCCGGGATGGTACTGATCTCCTGGGGTTCATTCGTCAGCAGGGTAGATCGGATCGTCGAGAGGGAGTATGCCGGTGAAGGGGAACCGCCGGCTCATGAAGTCGAGGGCCTGCTGCTCTGGCAGAGCTCGCCCGAGTACACCTGGTTCGAAGACGAAGTGGAACTACAGAAGTATTTCACCGAACAACTGCAGTTCCACCTGAACGACTTCCTGGATGAGTGGTTCAGGGATAACGTCAGCTGACCAGTGAGGGCGGCTCCTCAGTTGATACATCTCCTTCGCCGGGATCCGGATCCGGCGGGGTCTCCGGTGCCGTACCCGTCTTCTTCATGACCTCCAGTTCCAGGACACCACCCTGCTTGCGGTCTGACCTCAACAGCAGTATGGCGAAAATCAGGCCTATCAGCCCGAGACTGGCGAACATCAGCTGACTCGACGCATAGCTCTCGGTGGCATCCCGCAGGGCGCCATTCAGCCAGGGAAAGAGCGCCAGGCCCATGTTCTGGATCATGAAGATCAATCCGAACGCCGTTCCTACCGCCTTCTCTTCGATGATCAGGGGCACCGCGGGCCAGAGCACCGCCGAAACGAGGGAGAAGGAGAATCCGAGGATGATCATGGGAAAGACCGGATGGAGATTCCAGATACCCATCGAGAGGTGGGCAGGAATCATCAGGAAGGTGCCCAGCAGAAGCAGGGTGCCCCGCTTGCCGATCTTGTCGACCGTTCGGCCGATAATGGGCGCCAGGATCATCGAAAAGAAGACCAGAATGCTGACGATACGCGCGCCGGTTTCCGGTTCGATTGCCCACTTGTCGAAGAAGAAATCCTGGGCCAGGGAACGGAAGGGGAAGATCGCGCCGTAAAAGGCGGTACAGAGAATGACGATGTACCAGAATCGGGAGTCGAATTTCTTGATATCAGCGAGAGTGATCTTGTCGCCGGCCGGGGCTACGGCAAGTTTGACTTTCCCCTCGGCGGTCTTCTCCATCACCACGTAGTAGATGACGAAGACCAGTGAGAAGACGCACATGATGGAAGCGAACCAGAAGGCGGCGCTGATCCCCCCATAGTTATTGGCTACCCAGGTTTCCAGGTTCAGGGATGCGAAGGACCCAAGTCGCATGAAGGTCAGGGCGAGGCCGAAAGCGAGTGCGAGTTCCCTCCCTTTGAACCACTTCGCCAGGATCACACTCTGACAGACGATCATGGCTTCGGCGCCGGTTCCGAGCACGGCACGGCCGATCAGGAGGACCGTGAAGCTGGGAGCAATTGCGACGATGATCGTTCCCAGGACGACGATTCCCGAGAGAATGAAGCTCATAATCCTGGTGCCGAAACGGTCGATCAGGATTCCGGCGATGAGGACCGTTCCCAGTACATTCGGCCAGCTGTAGAGACTGTCCATCAGGCCGACCTGCTCCCGGGTGTATCCCGCCTGATCGATGAGCAGCTGCGAGATTGCGGCGATGCTGTCATAGGCGAAGTAACTGCCGAACAGCATCAGACCTGCGGCAATCATGATGCTCCACCGATAGAAAGTGGATGCGGGATCGAGGAGTCTGGGGCGGACAGAGGATGGTTCGCTCATGGATCAGTGGCCTTTGCTGGAGTTCAAGGTGCCTAGATAGAACTCGAAACGGGCAAGCACACTCAAGTCGAAAGTTGCTCCGACCGGATGGTAACGGAACCTCTGATTGAGCAGGTTGCGGAAGATAATGCTGCCCCTTACCCGGCGGTGCCCGAACCATTTGTTGGCGGTGATGTCGATATTCCAGTGGGCAGGGATGGTCTCTGTGAAGAGTCCTTCCGATGCCGTACGGGCTCCCGCATATTCAGCCCACGTGGTCGCTGACCGGTAGGAAGTCTGCATGAACAGCCAGAAGGATGAGACCGGTGCATACCTGATCCGGAACCGTGCCTGATGAGCGGGGCGTGTGTTCCAGTGGTCGTGGAATAAACGACCTCCCGCGAGGACGGTCCGGGTTTCGAAAGAGATATGTCCGTCGAGACGCGCCGATATCCGGTGATTGGCAGATATCCGCAATCCGGCTATTCGACCGTCGATCCCGGAGGTGAGTGAGGTAAATCCGCTGTAAGCGAAGTCGGATGAATCGAAGGTGAAGTCAGATCGTTCCAGGGTCAGGTCGGCGAATTTCCGAAAATAGCCGCGTACATCGAAGGTGGCCCCGCTCTCCCGGACATTCTTCCAGAGAATATCGAGCGACAGATACCTGCTCTGCTCATGGATAAAGTGAACGAGCGCATATTCCGAACGAGCCAGGAACCGGTACCCCGATTCCACCCAGCACCAGTACGAGTGATCCTCCCTGAAAGATCTGGTCCCGGCGGCGATGACGCTTGAGATTCTGTTGTGGCGGTCAACCATCCAATGTGATGTCAGGATTCCTGCGAGCGCGAGATCGTCTTTGTAGAGATTCAGATACAGGCCGACATCGTGGTCCCGGCGATCACTGCCGATCCCCTGCAGTTGAACGAATCCACTGGTCTTTCCGTATTCATGCTCCCGGAGATTGTAGCCTGTGTTCAGTTGCTGCGATTCATGCCGGATTCCGATCTTTTTTGTGATTCTTCCCCGGGTCTCGGACGCCTCCAGACCGGCTGAGAGGATGTTCAGATCCCAGTCGTAATCCAGGTCTTGCAGGTTCGCCTTCTCCTGGATCCGATTCCTGGAGTACGCCAGGTGGTATGCAAGGCCTGTGCTGTCTCCGATTCTTAGCGATCCGCTGGCATTGATCGAATGGAGACGGGTGTTTGCCGGGATCTCTCTGCCCCATGCCCGGTGACGGAAGAAGTCATCGACAGGTGAGGTCATCGCGGAGAGATCGTGAGTGCTCCGGTCAGACTCGAGATGGATCCGGGCAGCCAACATGATCGCGTTGATTGTCGGCCAGGAATCAGAGAGGCCCTGGATCCTGGGTTTAATTGCCCGGTCGGTGACAGGGATATGGACTGAGACCTCAGATATCCTTGCCCAACTCCTGCCCGATCTCATGGCAGCAGAGCTGTGGACCTCGGCTCCTGTGTGGTCGATGTTCTCGGTGTTCGATTCCAGATAGCGGTACGGCCCATCATCACCCGTTTCGTTCCCGAGCCAGAAACTTCCCCGCAGAGAGACACCGGCGGGTGGGGAAGTGGTATGGATGTGGATGGTACCATGAGCGGCCAGGGTACCCGCTACTATCGTGGGGACATCGACCACCTCAATATACTCCACATCATGGAGGGCAACCGGCAGCAGGTTCAGATCTTTCGATCCCTGGAGATCCATGTTGATCTGTTGCCCATCGACGAGAAGAGTCCATCCGTCGGAGCGGAAAGGGCTGAGTGATGCGGCATTGTATGTGCCACGCAGATTATCGATCGTCGAATAGTCCCAACCATCAATGAGCAGATGCAACTCACCCAGTCTGACAAGCCCTGCACTCTCGATCATGTCAGAAGTGATGATCTGCGTGAAGGGAGTGAAGGCGGGGCCGGTCTGTTCGGGAAACAGGATGGTCCGTTCAGGAACCAGGACGGCCTGTTCAGCAACCTGAGCGGTGAGACCGGCAAGGAATGCCCAGAGAAGGAGTGGTCTCATCTCAATACCTCACGAAACCAGTCGGGAGACGCGAACCGCCGGAGGATGCTGATTGATATGAATGTCTGGTGCAGCGGTCTGTAGAACCATGTCTTGCGTCTGACAGCGGAGATTCGTGCCGACCAGTTCTCCAGGAAAGCCCAATCCAGCGATGTCATGAATCCGGCCCCAAACTCATGTTCAACCGCCCCAAACCACGAGGCATCCGGGACCTTGAAACTCATCTGTACGACTCCCAGACGAAATCCTCCGGACCAGTGCAGGCGATGGGCGATCCTGACCGGCATCCGCCAATCCAGGTAGAAGTAGTTGGAATTGAATCGGGGGACATCGGGTGTAATGACCGAATGAGGTGTGAACTGGTACCCGACCTCTACTTCGCCGAGGTAGAAAGGCATCGTGAGGAATATTCCGAGACCGGTGCCTGGTTCCCAGGCGGTATCGATATCAGTGGTATTCGCCTGCAGTACAGGTCCAAGGCCGATCTGGATCGATGTGAACTCATCGCCGGACTGCTGGGCTGTGATTCGGGTAGCCGGCAGAAGCAGCAAAAGGGCAATCAGGATGGGTTCCGACGGGTTGCGAATGCTCATTTCGAGAGAATCTCTCGCTACCGTTCCACGAACTCGATCCGTGCCAGCAACCACACGTCAGGGTCGAGGATGACCGAGGTCGGTCGGGTGTCACACGGAATGGTGAAGATTTCAGATTGTCCATCCATCAAAAAGGTGTGGATAATCGGTTGTCCACCTTCCTCCTTGATAACCCCGAATTCGATCGGCACGTGAAAGATATCGCCGTTCTCCTGCTTCTGGTCGAGAATGATGAAAATCTGATTTTTCTCCGAGTCGAAAATCCAGGAGCCGTGGATATCCGGCTGTCCCGGTCGAAATACCCACTGTTGGAAGAAACGTTCGAGGTCTTTGCCCGATGCCTCCTCCATTACTACCCGAAAGTCCCTGGTCAGAGCGGTCTCGTCCTGGTAGCGGCGATAGTATTCACGGATGCCGGTCCACCACACCTCGTCACCCAGTTCATGGCGCAGCATGTGCAGGATCCAGGCACCCTTCTGGTAGGAGTTGGTGCTGAGCAGCCGGTTCGAAGTCGGTAGCGTTGTATCGACGAGCGGTGAATCGGTATGGGGCGCCTGCCGGGGATTATCGGGATCCCCGTAATAATAAGAGAGCACACTTTGACGGGAATCGGTCATCCTCTGCCGGAACCGATCCACACCATAGAAATGCTCCATATAGACAGTGGTGAAGTAGGTCGCGAATCCCTCACTCAGCCAGATGTGGTGCCAGTCCGCCTCACTGGCCGAGTCACCGAACCACTGGTGGGCCATCTCGTGCACGATAAGGCTCTCGCCCCACCGCACCGGATCTCCGCGTCCCTCGTTATAGAAGATGGCGCCGGCGTTCTCCATCCCACCATAGCGCGTGCGCGACTGGACGTTGGCCAGTTTCTCGTAGGAGAAGGGACCGATCACCTCCTCGAAGTATTCCATGACCTGGCCGGCGATCGCAAAGGAGGAGAATCCGCCGTCACGATCTTGGGGATAGACCCAGGTCTGGATCGGCACGTCGCCTGACATCGGCAGGTACTGCACCGCGAACCGGGCGACGCCGATCACCATGACTTTGGTGGGCAGGGGGGCATCTTCGAACCAGTGGGTGAGCCGGGTGCTCTCCTCAAGGTCGGTCTCCTCGATCAGCCTGCCGTTGGCGACGACCTGATAGGCGTCCGGCGCGATGACGATGAACTCGCACGACGCCTTGTCGTACGGGTGGTCGATGGAGGGAAGCCAGTGCCGGGCCCGGTTCGGCCAGTTGTCACCGAAGAAGGTGCGTTCTTCGTACTTGTTCTGTGAGATGATGAGCCCGTCAGCCGGAATCCCGGTATAGTTGACCTGAAAAACCCGGGACTCATCGGCCTTCGATGGTTCACTCAAGTGGATCTGGAGTCGATCATCCGCGTGCTCATATTTGAGACTGATCTTCCCTTCTTCCCGGAAGATCGATTTCACAACCATCCCGGTCTCGTCACCAGCCCTGTTCACAGAACCCGACTTCCCGATGAGGTCGAGCGTGAACCCGGTGACCCCCGCGGTTCTGAACTGCACCGTGATAAGGGCCGCGCCTGTGATGACATCGCTTTCGTCCGTGAGGGTGAACTGGAACAAATAGTGGCGGATGTCGATGTCTGGATTGCGCGGATAGTCATCAACAGTCGCCGCTCGACTCACAGCCGTTATGAGCATGAGCAGGATAGCGATGCCGCCGATCAGTCGGGTGATCAGGGAGTGGTTTCCGGTCTTCATTTCAAGGCTGGTCCCTTCAGAGATCGCGAATGGTGCCGACGGTTGATATAAAGATCCTCCAGCGCCATTCTAGGCCCACAGGTCATGACATGTAAAACCCGCTGCAAGGGAGCAGGAGATCGTTACTGTGGCGGCCGTCTCCGTACGTTGAACTGGGTGACCCCGACCGCCTGTTGGCCGGAGGTCTTGTCGGTGATCAGGACCACCACGAAGATCGGTCCCTCATATACTGCCTCGAGTTCGCTCAGATCGATCTGCATGCTCCTGCTCGCGAGAGGGGTCAGTCTGGAGTAGTCCCTGTCCTCCGCGATAGTCACAATTCCGGCATCGGGTGAATCGGGGATTACGAAGTACGACTCACTCCAGATGTGGTCCCCGAACTCCGAACGGGTGAGATTGCTGATCTCGAAATATATGAAGAGATCGTTTCCGGAATAGAGGTAGCGGCCGGGAGCGGGAAGGATGTGATATTCACCACGGTAGAATTTTCCTTCTCCCTGGGCGAATTCAACGTCGGACGCGAGCATGATGGGAGAGACCTGCAGGCCCGGAGTTCCGTGCCAGTTGAAATCGAGGTTCTGAAGGGTTCCTCCCGACGAGCCGGCGCGGGGATCTTCCGCCGAGAGATAGGCGATGTAGGAACCCGGCCTGGTCCGGAACCGGAACGTGTCGAGCAGGAATCGATCCTCGATCTCCGGCGTGCCTTCGATCAGATACCCCAGGCTTCTGATCTCCGAGTAGACAACGTTCAGATCGTGATCGAAGACGACCAGCGAGGTGCGCAGATCGGTGGTATACCCCGCGCTGGTCTGACGTATCCTGACCGCGGAGGAGGGGATGCCGATCGATACCTGGATCTCGATCGAATCGACTCCCGCCGGGAATGCGACCGCGTCCATCGTGATCGGCAACTGATTGCTGCCCGCCGGTAATCCGATCTGGAATACCGGTGGGGGGGCCAGCACGTGCAGCTGCTCCAGGATCAGGGATCGGGAAGGCGACCGGTGATCGTCGGGACTGCTTCCGAGCGCTGAAGACAGGGTAGTACCGGCCGCGAGTCCCTTCTGCTGCCTCGTCTCTACTTCATCGGCAGCCATGCTCAGGAAGTCCCCCAGGGTATCCTCTATCCGGCCGGCCAGGGCCATCCCGAGCATGCTCTCTCCAACCTGGATGACCTCCGGTGTGCCCCAGGTATATAAGACGATCCGATTTCTCTCCGCGGAAAAGGCCGGCGGGCCGAAACAGAGGGCCACGTCACCTTGCCAGTCCCAGCCGGTCAATCTGGTCTCTGATGGGTAGGCCTGGAGCAGCTCATTGATCAGTCGTTCCGGATCCTGCCACACTTCGACATGCGGACCGCGATCCGGAATCCGCTCCAGGGTTGTACCGCCGGGTGAATGCCTTCTTGTCTCAGCCAGATCACTCTCAAGTTCACCGGATGTATAGTGTCCCGACATGATTCGCTGCAGAACCATTCGTGGGTCCGCCCGGGCCGCCCGCAGGACTGCTACTCTCCTGATCTCCTCGGGCCGGAGGAGATAGCAGCTCCGGATACCCAGTCGTTCCAGTGCGTCGCTGAACTGATCCTCACATCCGGTCAGAAGGTGTTCCGGTACATCGAGCAGGTCTTCCACGATCCCGGGCAGCTCATACCAGGAGATGAACAGCAGCGCCCGCTGTTTCCGCCATACCGACGCTCCGGGGTCCTCCAGGTCCTCCCAGGCTCCCTCCAATGCCGGATGTCTCCGGGGTGGGGCCTGGTCGACGGCCACTGCAGGTGCAGATTCCTCTTCGAAGATCAGCATGAAGGGTCTTGGACTGCCATATCGCTGTCTGGTGGATCCGGCGAATCGTGACAGGGTGGGGGTGATGGTGCGGGAGCCTTTTTCGGTCTGGATGACTCTGTTGGAGATCATCCTGTCTACGACCGCGTCCGGCAGTCCGAATCTCAGGAAGGTGCCCCACCTCGTGGGCCATTCTCCAAATGGAATATCGGGGAACCGGGACTCGAGCCAGATTGCCCGTTGGCGATAGACCTGGAGGGCTTCATTCTCCGGAGTTCTCGGAGTCGGATCATGTTCCAGCCAGTACCTATCCAGCCAGACAAGCGGATCCTCGGCATTCCGCATGGAGCGTCTCACCGCCTGCGTGCCGAGGAAGGCGGCAATCTGCATGTCGAGGAGCCGTTCCTCCGGTATGGGCCGGGAGGGCAGATGAACCGGTTCGACACGCGGAAGCTGATAGGTGCAGGCAGCGAGCCCGATGAGAGGAAACAGGAAAAGCAGGGTGTTCGAGCGTCCTGTCAATAGAGTCGGCATATCACCCACCCGCGCTGGCCGCGATCAGGATCTGTCCCAGATAGTAGAGCGGAAGACCCCACGCCCGGTTGACGAATCCCTTCGAGACAAAACGGTCACGCGCGACAGCCAGATCGGAGCCGTAGAAAGCGACGGCCCCCGGCATGAGGAGCCGGGGCGCGCCGCCGGCCACCGTCCCGACGGCGAATGCCGCCATGGTCGAGATCACGACGATATAGGCAAGGATCACACCGAGCATGTCTGCCGGGGCATGGGGTTTGATCCAGCGATACACCGCGATTCCGACCGTGAGGAGAAGCAATCCCGCCACCGCGGTCGACCACCAGATCTGTCCCCTGACAACGAACGCCACTGAATAGAGCACGTGACCGAGCAGGAAGCTCACCAGGCCGGCCTTGAAGAGTGGGCGTGCCCTGCTGATCAGAAAGAGGTCGCCGGCCAGGGAGAGGAGCAGGCCTGTCAGGATCAGCAGGCCGAAGGGTGTCCCGGTCGCCCCGGATGCGAGAGCCGTTCCCACGAAGCCGAGGGACGCCAGGCTTTTCAGTATGAGTCTGCCGGGTAGATGGCCGCGATGTTCGGCTATCAGATAGAGCGGGACCGCGACAGCGGTCAGACCAATGGTGAAAGTGACGGACACTTCAATCCCCCGGCGGCTTCCGGCCGATGACCTGAGCCGATCCGGAAGGAGTCTCATTCGTTGCCATTTCCGTCAATCCGGCCTCTCTGAACCAGGAGTGGATCTCTGATTCCGTGTATGCATCACCGGCCATGGTGTTCACGAGCATGTTGATGGCGAAGAGGGCGCCCTCGGCCGGTTCGGTACGATCCTCCGACATCACCCAGTCCTGTACGATGACTCTACCGCCCGGTTCCAGGGCGTCGGCGCATTTCCGGATGAGGAACCGGCAATCATCGGGTGACAGACTGTGCACAATCGCCGAGAGAAAGACCAGGTCGTAGCCGGTTCCGAGATCATCGACGAGGTAGTCGCCCGCCCTGGTGTCCACGCGATCCGAGAGACCCGCTTCCTCGATGTATTCCCGGGTGAGCGGTACTACCTGGGGGAGATCGAACACGGTCACGGTAACAGTGTCATTCGCACGGACGAACGCCATGGCGAAATCCCCCGGTCCGCCACCCAGGTCGAGCACGCGCCGGACGCCAGCCAGGTCGATTCCGGCGATCTGAGCCGGAGCCTGCCGTGATCCCCGGTCATGCATCGCGCCGATGAACGAGCGCAGCCACTCGTCACCCCTGTCCGTGACCGGCTCGGTTCCGATGGCGGTGCCGGCGCGTACCGCTGCCGTAAGCATGCTCCACCGGTCCCAGAGGTTCACATAGTGCCCGAGACCCGCCAGGTATTCAGGTTTTCCCTTCACCAGATAGCGGCCGGCCACTTCATGGTTGTGGAACCGGTCCTCTTTTCTGGTCAGGAGACCGGTCCCGCAGAGAGCGTTCATCAGGCGATCGGTGGCGCGCACATCGGTTCCGATCAGCTCCGATACTTCCTCAGCCGTTTTATCTCCTTCGTCGAGCGCGGTGAATACACCCAGTTCGAAGGCGGTGAGAAGTATTCGACTTACACGGAATCCCGATGCCATCGCCCTGATATCGCCGTATGTCAGTTCGTCATTCATCACCTGATCACAACCTCCGCTCTTTCGTCTCTGCTCCCGGCGCTACATGCCACATCAGTATCAATACACATGGAGGCGGTATTGTACCATGCGTGGAAAGCAGAGTACATTCAGCCCCGAGTCGGAACAGAAGAGTCGTGAACTCACCAGGGAAGGGTAAGGAGGAACAGAAGTCATGACGACGCGAAGAGACTTTTTGCAGACCACCGCGATAGCCGGGGGAGGTCTGAGTCTCGGCCTGGCAGGGTGTTCGAATTCGGAGAGCAGCGGCATCCGGAGAGCCAGGAATCCGCTGAATATCCTCATCCTGGGAGGGACCTCATTCATCGGACCGGCCCAGGTCGAGTACGCGCTCGCCCGGGGTCACACAATCACCCTTTTCAACCGTGGTCAGACAAATCCCCATCTCT
>SDBT01009172.1_pt1 | contig 16086 bp, 9 predicted proteins | sample 2277101 | NCBI WGS metagenome assembly SDBT01 (sample SAMN10404973, study PRJNA504765) | marine sediment metagenome | isolation source: marine sediment core GS10_PC15, 103 cmbsf | place: Arctic Ocean: Southern Knipovich Ridge | collected 2010 | reverse complement strand
AGCCTGCAATGCACGGAATTGGCAACCCCAATTCTTCATAACATCATCTTCAATATTCACACGATCATCAAACTGTTTAATCAATCCTGTTTTATCTGTATAAACTCCAGATGCATTAGGGTCTCCCTCACCATTGTCACCCCTTCTCGTTGCTCTCTTTTCTTCTCTTTCAATCCTCTTTGCAGTCTTCTTCTTATCCCGATCTCTTATATTCTGGGCCCTTTTTGTATTCCTTCTTTTTTCTGCACTTCGGGCACGTGTTTCTCTCTTCGTGCTCCTGTTATCCGCACGCGTTTGACGATTAGAAGCCCGATTCGCCTGTCGGGCCGCTCGTCTGCCTCCTCTTGATCTCCTCATCCCCGTGGGATCTGTATACTTTAACGGATTGTTCCCTGCATAAATATACCAGTTCAACCCGTCCCCGGCCATGTCTTCTGTTATAAACCTGCCTGTTTCCGCATCGTACCATCTCGCGTTGAAGTAATACAACCCTGTCTCTTCATCATAATCTTTCCCCGTAAACATCGGAACCGCTTCCAGACTGCCTGATACTTCTATTATCTTACCAAACGCTGTGTACTCGCACGTCCATACTTCAACACCATCCTTATCTGTCATCAATACCGCACTTCCAAGATGATCCGTGTGATAGTAATACACGGGGCGTAACAGGGGATCTCCCTCTACACCATCTACCCGGGCAAATAGTTTTCCAAATACATATATATGTTCTTTATTACCTGCTCCACTCTCTTCATATATTAACTGCCCCCACTGATTGTATGTAAAATAAGTTGTCCCGCTGATCGCTCCTGTCCTCTTCACTCTCCTGCCTGATCCGTCATATACATACCCCGCCACTATCCCGCCATTCCTGCTCACTCTTATCAGACGGTTCAACAGGTCATACTCATAATCCCAGTACTCACCTCTCGATAGTATTTTAACTGTGTCACCATCTATATCATAATCCGTGCCTTTCTTAATAAGGTTCCCGTTTACATCATAGACAAAGGCATACCTCCCGTTGCTCTTTAACCGGTTTGTATGGGAATACATTGTGCTCTCATATATATCAGGCGTCCCTCCTCCTGTGATTGTTTCAGATACACGGTTCCCAGCCCCGTCATATTCGTATAATTCCTCTCCAACCGTTTCCAGATCGGCATACACCCGGATAAGCTCTTCAGCATTATTCTTAAACCGGGCTCTGTCCACAGGGATAAGATTCTCATCCCGCTCATCATAGCTGCAGTGAACCTTGATATACCGCGCCTCCTCCGACGGCTTAAACAAAATTTCCAGAACCCCACTGCCCTTTTTGTTTATTACCCAGTTCGAAAGCTCTGTGTAACTTCCTTCCCCATTATCACTACTCGAATAGATGCTCAGACTCTCCTCATTGTCATATACCCTGACGGGATTCCCTATCCCCGGTATGAGCTCTATCCGGTTCACATTTACCTCTAACCCTAAATCAACTCCTATACTGCTAGATACGTAATCCAGCTTTATCTCAGTGCCAATCACCACAAACTCAAGCGGCTCCTGACCAAATAAATCTTCTTCAACATGCCCAACCCGTTCCTGCTGCACATCCTTAATGGCGTCAGCCCTGTTTTCAAATATAAGCTGATTCAATTCGTCATATTCAAAGTAACTGTCGTTCCTCCATACAATATTACCAGCTTCATCATAGGTGAATGAGTACTCTTTTAAACTCATCCCGCCCCTGCTGTATCCCATGCTTACCACACGGCCATTCCCATCATAGCTCCAGGATGCTTCAACACCATTCACAGCTTCAGCACTTTCAAGAAACCCGCCTCCATCATACCTGATCGTATCAGGCACTATGTACCCGGGCACTTCCAGAAGTTCCCCCACTTTGTTGTACCGGTAAATCACCCATCCACCCCTCGGACTACGACTTCCTGTAACCCGGCCCGTAACATCATACCTGTACTCAGTCGTAAACTCCATGCCGTCTATCTTTGTCGTCTCATACCTGATCCGCCCATAGGGATCAGGTTCATACTCTGAACCAATATGATTGAACAGTGTCTCCACCCCATCGTCTATTACACGCTTCTTATACCCAGCCTCATCATATTCATATTCCACTACTTTTGTCCCACCATTCAGCAGTACCCTTTTCAGCCTGTTGTTAAAATCGTATTCATATACACCTTCTGTCCCTTTCGGATCCCGCACATACACAGTATTACCCACTGCATCATACCGGTACCTGTACGTGTACATGAAATCCGGCATACCCCTGATCTCCTTTATCAGCCTGCTCAACTCATCATACTCATAGATTGTGATATTCCCAACAGCACCTTCCACCCTCGTCAAATTACCCAGACGGTCATACCTGTATTCTGTCACACTGCTCTTCGCGTCCTTTACTGCCCTTCGCCTGTCGTACTTATCATACCTGTACTCTGTCCTGTTGAACCTCCCGTCTATCAGTGCTGTCACATTGTCATTTTTATCATATTCATAGCTTTCCTGGTTGAGCTCCGGAAATATGATGTAGTCAAGCCGATCCCATTCATCGTAATGTTTTATTGTTACATACCCGCGGCTGTCAACCACCCTCGTTTCATTTCCCCTTTCATCATACTCATGTGTTCTCGTATATTCTTTCCCGTCACCCGTGATCGTTTCAGCCTCAACCAGATTCCGGGAAGTATACGTGTACCTGGTTACCCCGCCATCCGGCGCCGTCACTGTCCCAGCATTCCCGTTCGAATACCACGTATACCTGATTACCGGCTTCCGCTCCTCCCCGGGAGACAGGGGAAGCTCCTTATATTCCAGCCTCCCTAACCGGTCATAATAATAAATCGTTACAAAATCTCCCCTGTACCCCTCATAGTTGTCACTGTTTCCTCGCGGGTCAGTCTCACTCTCAAGCATCCCGTCAGGATAGTATGTGTAACCCGTCGTATTACCCTCAGGGTCCTTCTCTGTCCTGACTTCATCCCGCGCTGTATAGGTATATTCAAGATACCTCCGTTCACCCCGCTCCAATCGTGTGTTATTTGCATCAATGACTTTTACTTTATTCCCATTCTCATCATAATACACCTCAGTAACCGCCAGCTCCGGTGTGCCCTCATCCGTATAGGGAACATTAACCCGGATAACCCGTCCCAATCCATCCACTTCAAACCCGGTAACACGTTCCCGGCCCCCGGGCATGCTGACAATCTCCGCTGTCCTGTAGCCTGCCCCATTATACTCATATCGTATGTAAGGACTCACCGATGCCTCATAACCATCCTCCCAGAAGGTTTCCTCGGGATATACAATCTTTTCCAGCCGGTTCAGAACATCGTAATGATACGTTGTAATCCTGCCCGCAGGGTCAGTGCCGTCAGGATCAATCGTTATTATTTCATTACCTAACCCGTCATAGTAATGTTTTGCCTCCCTGTTATCACTCATGCTGTACTCTGTTACCCGAATCAGCCGCTCATCCATGTCATACCGCTCTTCTATGTGAAAACCACGCTCATTGGTTATTAAAAGAAGGTTTGTACCGTAATTAAATTCCATGGTTATTTGACTGCCGTCAGGATGAGTGATTTTCGATATCTTCCCATCGGCACTGTACTCATACTCCGTTACCGGCCTGTAGTATCGATCCCCATGCCTGCCATTTGCAGGTTCCGTTACTTTGATCAGCCGGCTCAATCCGTCATATTCATACTCTGTTACAGCGTCAGGAATAACACCACTGCCGTCCCTCACTACCTTTATTAGGTTCCCGAGGCTGTCATACTCATACCTCGTTCTGCGGCCCATGGGCCCGGTCGTCTCCACCCACAGATCCGTATCATTGTATATTGTTGTAATTTCCGGATTATTTTCTCTGAAAGAAGGACTGTCCCCATCAGGCTCCCATCCATCTTCACCGGCGTCATCATCAGGAAGCACGCTCTTCAATACCCTGCCAAGCGGGTCGTATTCATACCCCGTAACGTACCCCCTGGGATTCCTGACCCATCTCTCCCACCCGCTCATCGCCTCATACCATACACAGCTCTCTATGTCAGCCCGTGCCTCCGATGCATCCTCTATATCCCTTTCACTAGTGATCACCTGATAAATACCGGCAGAAGGATCCGTGTACGCGTAGTCTGTTACATGTCCTTGAGGATCTATCACCTGCGAAAGCCTCCCATCAGCTTGATACGCATATGCTGCGTACAGCCACTTCTGCCCATCCCATTCAGCCTGACCGGTCCTCTGCCTTCCTTCATCATATTCATAGTACGTATGAAGATATTTAATTCCGCCCGGGTTTATAACAACCCCTCCCTCCAGCGCGGGATAGTAATTTGCAACAACCCTTCCCCATACCTGGTTATGCGGTACAGGATTATCCAATCCCGCGGGCAGCGGGCTGAACTCAGCAGGGTAGTTCTTCCAGGGAGCATCACTTCCCGGAGGCAAGGGCGGGCTATACGTCTGATCCTCATACACATACTTCATCCACGTCACTGATCGATTCTCCCGGTCACCCGATCTGCTGCTCTCCTTAACCCAGATCCTGTTCCCCCATTTATCGTATATGTAGTCCGTTTCACTGTAATTATTTTCTGAGAATCTAATAACCTCTTTTATTATTCGCTGATATACATCATACTCCATCTCATGCCTTTCGATATATTCAGCCGTCGATTTTGAGGGATCAAATATCTCCGTGGTTGATAGAAGTGTATAAACATGAGGTTTCCCATCAGCGTCATCCTTTCGCCGCGGTATGTATGTATAGTTTGTCCTCTTCCTGACGTTATTTACCTGCTCGATGATTTCTTCTTCACTCGAAGAGATGTATGTTTCACCGGTCGGACTGTAATTTTCTGTGTGGTACGCATAGTTCGTTGTGCTTGTTAATCGCTCACCACTGTCATTGTATATATTTACCGCTGCCGCAAGAGCCCGCTGGACAGAATCAGACGTATTTATATCGAAACCCTCTATTATATAATCACCTATCTCGATCTTCTCTCTATCAGGACTCTTTATTGATTTCAACAGGTAAATCCCGTTCGTCTTGACCTGACCGTCAATGTTTTCTTCCAGCGTCTTCATTACATAATCATACTCCCATGTACGATTAACCCCTCCGCTCCCCGTGAATGTTACCCCGGTCAGCAGGCGGTCATCATGACCAATTCTATATGATACACTCCTCCCATATGGATCGGTGCCGGGCCGACCGCTCTCATCCCTGACCTCAAATCCTGTTATTACCGGTTTACCCTCGCCCCCGCGGTTACCGTAATCAAAATAAACCCTCCGGTCCATCGTGTCTTTGATGTATTCTATCCTGTGTTCTCCGGATATATAGAATATCTGTATTTCACCGCCCTTTGTTCCGTCAATACGGCCATGTATCTCTGTAACCAGACCATCCGCATTTAACTCATAATAGGTCCCGTCTCTCATTATGAGCCTGTAATGATCTCCTCCCTCAGAAAAATATTCGACCCGAAAGTCACTTACTTCATGATACTCATAAACCCGATAATCATTCGTTGCGCCGCTCTGTCTTTCCATATCTGCAAGCAGGTGCCGGGCACCCGACGGTAAGTTTATGTATGTCACCTTTTCACGCGCAGGCCAGTCAGGAGGGTTTTTCACTGCCTTGATATACGGTAACGTCAACCTCCACCCCCTGCCCGCCGAATAGGCTGTATCTCCGGGACACCATGTTCCAGAATCTACCGCGTCACTATTTGCCGTGCCGGTATCATAGTGCCTCGTAATCTCCAGATCATAACCGTTCTTCCCTCTTAAAATTAGATCAGTCACCTGAACATCAACTGAGCCGCTCTGGGGAGAAACATTAACAGCACTGTGCTCGTTATACACATTTACAGGCGAAAACCTCTCCTTCTGGTGAAGAAATCCCGGGGCTTTTGGCCGAGGTGATATCATACTCATGGTGCTTATTTTTTGTAAGTCCTCCTCAACGGGGTCGGATTCTTCCTCCTCCATAGACCCTTCGGCTTCTATGGTCATCTCACCATTCGGAGTCACCCCATCGTCTATGCCAGCGTCTTCTTCTATGGTTAACTCTCCGGCTATGCTAACCTCTTCATCGATGGCTGTCCCATTGTCTATGGCCGCCTCCTCGTCAGACCAGGCGGAAAAACTGAACCCGAAAAAGATTAGAATAATTATTATTAATACCCTCTTATGCTTCACCATCACCTTATCATTCTCCGCTTTTTTCTGTCCTGCGTTACCGCAATTTGATTCCCCCCGGATAGGGCAGACACGAAAACTTTCCTGACATATAGGGAGATCAATGTTCAGTTTCTTTCCTTAATTAAATTACTGCTCCACATTCCCCCGGTTCCCGGGCAGTGTGTTCACTATACCAATCGATATAACTCCCAACCCTTCATGATAATAATTATGCCCGTTCCCTGAAAACGTACTGTCTCTCACTCCATTGGGACTGCCGCCGGCATCTTCCTTGATGGCGTACCACCCGTTGTTAAAAAATAGACAATCCCTGATAACAGGATGTCCCCCAAAGGCATGTACCCCAATAAGGTTATCCCTCAATGTACAACCATTTAATATTACCTCCGCTCCTTCCTTTACCAGTACAGCCTGCCGTGCATACTTTATCTCTACTCCCGTTAAATATACAGTCCCTGTCCCCTCTACAATAATTCCCCTCCATGATCCCGGCACAACATCAGAAGTTGTAAAAATACCTCCCTCCACTATAAGGGTACCCTCAACCTCCAAAGCTCCATCACCTTCCATGAAAAACACAACCTCAGCTCCGGATGAAACGTCAAGCATGCTCCCCGGGGAAATTATCACATCTCCATAAATATAATGCCGCCCTGCCCACCACTCATCGCCCTCAACCGTATACCCCCTCATTAAGCCTATGGAGGCTCGAAATGTGCTCCCTTTCCGTACTGTAAACCCGGGCCGCAGAGTAATCATATCACCAGCCACAAATGTAACATCCGCTCCTTCAATAATATAGTCAGGACCCGCAGTGATGGTATTAAAGGCAGCTATCGTTACTACTCCTTCAGTCATATACTCATCAGTTAAAATTATATCCTCATCCATGCCCGGCACAACTGCCGGCCCCAAAACAGAGATATAACCGATAACCATAATAATTAAAATATACCGGAAATGTACCGCTCTTTTCATTGTACCCCCTTACCGGATAGATACCTCAATCACACTATTGTTTCCTGATAATAAATATCACACTGTTATTGCCGCTTCTTATTTCACCCCCTATAAATCTATTTATTAAATCAGGCGCCCCTGATCTACCGTTACAGACATACCAGCTGCCGTAAAGATCAAAGTCGATCGTATCCGATGGATGGTCTCCTACCTTCTCTGTCCTCGCTCCAGCATCCGCAATCTCAGACCCATCATACATTAAAATTGTGCCTACCGGCAGGATGACGTTTTCTACACCTTCAGAAGCCGTAATTCTACCGTTAACCTCAACCGTACCATCAGGCAGTACCCTGAGCGCATCCTGGCAAAACCCGGCTGCTGTGGTCAGTGCAAAAATACAAAAAATATAGAAGATCCTTTTCATATTTACTCCTCCATTGCAATGCTATATTAACAAAACTATGTTTAAATAAATACTTTGCAGGCAATTAAAAATGATGTCTTTCCTGAGATCTAAAGAAAAAGAGTTAAGCTGAAAAGTGAAAATATTATAAACGGGTTTACAAAAACATACAATCGATTTTTAAAACATAAGCTCCCGCCCCATACTTTAAACTTTTTAAACATACTTTCCAGACCTGTACACCAAACCAGCCCTGCTCTGTCATCTTCAGCATGTACACTAAGTCGCGCTATAACCACTTGATTATTTCCATAATAAAGTAGATATTATACCTAGCATAAATTAAATCAGGAGCCGATGATGAATAAACTGAAAAAATATCAGAAGCTGAAGAATGAAATTCCGGAAAAATCTCTTGCATGGAGAATTTATGGCCAGGGAATGGAAGCTTTCGGAGATAACAAACAACCGGTTGAAATATCAATACCGGAACCAGCCGATGATGAAATCCTTGTCCGTAGCGACGCGGTAGGGCTCTGCTTTTCAGACACGAAAATCATCAAGTTCGGAATCAACCACCCCCGGATTCAGGGAAGAGATTTAAAAAAGAACCCTGTAATACCGGGACATGAAGTAGCGCTCACCATTATCAAGGCGGGGAAAAACCGAAAAAATAAATATAAACCGGGGGGAAGATATATTATTCAGGCCGACGCTTACTACAAGGGAAAGAGCATTTCTTACGGCTATGTACTGCCAGGCGGCCTAAGCCAGTACGGGATACTGGGAAAAGAAATTCTTGACGGCGATGCCGGAAGCTACCTAATCCCCATTAAAAATAAAGACGCCAGTTACAGTGAAGTTGCTCTTGTTGAGCCATGGGCATGCGTTGTGGCATCATACAGGATAAAACACAGGGACGGTATCAAAAAAGATGGAAACCTTCTCATCATAGGAACAGGGAGAGATGAAATAGACTGGCAATTTGAAAACCTTCTTCATAACAGACTGCCGAAATCAATTGTTTTTGTGAACACGGGCCAGGCCATAAAAGAGATAATCTCTCAGATCATTTCTGCCGGCACAGTGTTACCTCCTTCTAAACCTGTTGAAGTTCATGAAGAGAGTGCATCTAACTCCAATGCGGTCCCTTCATTAATTAAATCCCTCGTGGAAAAATATACAGAGGGAAAGGGGTTTGATGATATCATTATTCTCGGGGATATCGATACTAAAACAATCACAACCGCTGCTGACAGCATATGCGCATACGGAATCCTGAATTATATGGCTTACACCAGAGAACCGCATCATGTCAATATCGATGCCGGCAAAATACACTATGACAGGATTTCTTTTATAGGGAGCCTCCAAAATGATGTAAACAGCCCCTATATGGAGAATCTTGATTACAGTCTTAAGGGGGATTCTGTCATCCTTTTTGGGGCCGGGGGACCAATGGGCCAGATGCATGTACAGCTTGTTCTGGAAAACCCCAATCCACCTAAAATAGTTATCGCAACCGATATAGCGGGTGAAAGGATAGATGTTCTTAAGGAAAAATTTGAACCCCTGGCAAAGAAGAAAGGGATTGAGTATTACGCTCTGAATCCGAATGATTTTGCAAGCACGGATGAATTCAGGAAGGAAATATTCAGGCTCAATAAAAAAATGCTCTTTGATTATGTTATATGCCTCGCGGCAATCCCCGCTGTTATTGAAGATGCGGCTACCTACCTGGGGCAAGGCGCAATCTTCAACATATTTGCCGGAGTATCAAAAGGAACAATTGTAAATTTCAATATTAAAGAAGTTGCAACAAAATCATTAAGATATATTGGCTCGAGCGGATCTTCATTAAGCGACATGGAATATACATTGAGAAAAGTTGAAAACGCTGAACTCGAGACCAACAGCTCTGTAGCCGGTATTTCAGGGATGAACGATGTCTGGGATGGAATTGACGCGGTTCGGACAGGCAGTCTTCCAGGGAAGATCATTGTATATCCGCACATTAAGCATCTGGATTTAATTTCTCTTAAGGAGCTAAAGGAAAAATATCCAAAAATCGGCGCTCAACTTTCAGATAACGGTAAATGGACAAAGGAGGCGGAAGACGCGCTGCTCAATGAGATGCTCGACTTTGAATAACCGTTGTGAATTGAGAGTCACAAAACGTGCTGCTCTATGAGATGCTCGACCTTGAATAACCGTTGTGAATTGAGAGTCACAAAACGTGCTGCTCAATGAGATGCTCGACCTTGAATTATCAGCGGTTAAGTGCCACATATAATGCCCGCAAAATATATATTTCATTTAAGGATCAGTAAGTATACAGATCCCAGAGGACCTTCAAGAGATATGATCTTAAAAAATTCTATTTAAAATAAGGGAACGTACATGAGTGAAAAGAAATACAGGGTAACTTTTGAGCCTGAAGGTAAAAGTGTCTATGTCCTGGACGGAACAACTATTTATGAAGCCACAGACGAAGCAGGCATCATAATCAAATCGGAATGCGGGGGTGTAGGTACCTGTGGGAACTGCAAGGTTATAGTAATAAAGGGTGACTATGAGCAAACGGGCTCAGAACGGTTCCTCACTGATGAGGAAATGAAAAAAGGCCTCCTGCTCGCTTGCAGGACAAAAATAAAGAGTGATATGGTAATCGAAATTCCTCTAGCTAGCCGGTTGTTCGAGCAGAAAATACTCACCGAAGGACTGGAAAAGGAACTGAAGCTTTCACCGAATGTGCGAAAAATCTATTTAAAGGTCGACGAACCGACACTCGAAGATCCGCGCGCGGATCTTGACCGGATCTGGGACGGTCTGAAAAAAATATCACGCGATCCGAAGATTCCCGTTGATATTCTGAGAAGGCTGCCGGACAAACTCAGAAAGGGGAATTTCAGTGCTACTGTTGTTCTTAATGCGGATGAGATAGTCGGCATAGAAACCGGAGATAAATCCGACAAAAACTACGGTGTAGCGTTTGATATAGGTACCACAACTGTTGTCGGATACCTTCACGATCTCAATAACGGAAAACAGCTCGCCGTGGATGCACGGACAAACCCCCAGACGAGTTACGGTGATGATGTCATTACAAGGATTGATTACACTAACACACATAAGGACGGCCTGGATGAACTTCATGAGCGTATTGCCTCATGCATGAATGACATAATAGTCGAGCTGGCAAATGATTCAGGTATCGATAAAAAGTTCATATACGAAATCACAACAACAGGCAATACAACGATGAACCACCTCTTCCTGAAGCTCAATCCTAAATATATCGCCTTAAACCCCTATGTCGGTGTTTTGAGGTCAAACATAGAAACCCGGGCACGGGAATTAGATATACATATTAACAGGTACGGAAAGATATACTCAATGCCGAATATAGCGGGCTTTGTCGGCGGAGACACTGTTGCCGTTATTCTCGCGTCCGAAATACACAAAAGTGATAAACTAAAATTCGCGATTGATATCGGGACAAACGGCGAACTTGTTATGGGAAACCGCGAAAGATTAGTATCATGTTCCACCGCGGCAGGACCGGCCTTTGAGGGAGCACGGATAACCCATGGAATGAGGGCAAGTGACGGTGCTATCGAAAAGTTCGTAATTAATGATAGTGATATTGAAATCAATACCATAGGCAACGCAAAACCAATAGGTTTATGCGGCACAGGACTGATAGACGCCATCGCGGAACTAAGAAAAAGAAATATTATCATACGACAGGGAAAGCTGCTGAAAAGGGATGAACTTCCATCCGAATTACCGGATTTTATACATGAAAGGATTATTTCACATGAAAAGTTCGGGACCTCCTTCATTCTTGTACCCGGAAGAGATTCACAAACAGGCGAGGATATTCTCCTGACACAGAAAGATATACGTGAAACACAGCTCGCGAAGGGTGCTATCTACGCAGGATACCAGATACTGAAAAGCATCCTTGGAATAACGGATGATGACATCACCCAGGTCCTGCTCGCCGGTGCATTCGGTAATTACATCAGAAGAGAACAGGCCAAGTGGATCGGGCTCCTCCCCGATATTCCAACGGAGAAGATCAGATTCATTGGAAATGCCGCCGGAGTGGGAGCAAAAATGGTATTACTTTCCAAAGAGCTCCGGGAAGAGGCATGCCGGATATCACAGAACACAGAGTATATAGAACTCGCTGTACGGTCTGATTTTCAAAAAGTCTTTACCGACTCAATGTTCTATCCTGAGTGCATGACATGCAAGTAGTATGTCTTGACAATACAGGGTTTTTTCTGTATTATATATACAGGCGGAAATTCCAATGAAAAGGCTAAACATTACTTTACCGGAAGAATTAACTCGTGAAATTGAAAATATATCTAACAAAAGTCGCTTTATAGCAGAAGCATTAAAAGAAAAACTGACAAAAATAAAAAAAGAAAAATTGAACAAGCTGCTTACCGAAGGGTATAAAGCAACAAAAGAAGAAGATAAAAAAATTAATGAAGCATGGGAAAATATATCCTTAGAGGGATGGAAGTGATTTTTCCTTTATAAATATTTCACGGAACCTTAATGTCCAACAATAAAAAATTTCCTGAGAGAGGAGAAATATGGCTGGTATCTTTGGAACCAGTCACTGGTCATGAGATAGGGAAGACAAGGCCAGCTTTAGTAATTTCAAATGATAAAAACAATAAATTTAGTGACACAATTACAATGCTTCCCATTACTTCAAAAACTGAAAAAATCTATCCTTTTGAAACTTTGATTACGAAAGAAGAGTCTGTACTCCCAAAAGATTCAAAAGTCAAAAGCAATCAAATAAGAACTATTGATAAGAAAAGGCTTGTAAAATATATGGGTAAACTGCAAGAAGCAAAACTAAAGGAAGTAGAATCAGCAGTTCTCATTCATCTTGACATTATTTCAGGAGAACAACAATGGCAGAACAGCTCAGCTCAATGAGTCCCGAAGGAAAAGAATATCCCCTTCCGGCTGAAGAGGACTACAAAAAAGAGTTTGAACATCTAAAAAACATCGTTGCTGAAAAACGTAAGGAAGGTAAAGAGATTGTTGTTGTGATCGGCCTGGGGTTTGTGGGCACTGTCATGGCGGCGGTTATCGCGGATTCAACAGATAAAAACGGAAAATCACAGAAATTTGTAATAGGAAAGCAGCGCCCCAGCACCCGCAGTTACTGGAAGATCCCCTATCTCAACCGGGGCATATCACCGATTAAAGCCGAGGACCCCGAAGTCGAACCCATGATCAAACGCTGTGTAATCGAAAAAAAGACCTTTATCGCGACATTTACCGACGACGCGCTTAATCTGGCCGATATCGTTGTTGTTGACGTTCAGTGCGACTTTAAAAAGGAATCACTCGGGGATGTAAGCACAGGAAGCGCGGATACAATTGCTCTTGAAGAATCCTTTGTCACCATTGCAGAACATATCGAACCTCACGCGCTGGTACTGATAGAAACTACTGTTCCTCCCGGCACGACAGAACAGGTCGCCTACCCTATCATGAAAAAAATCTTCGAAAAACGGGGCATAAAAACCGACCCCCTCCTCTCCCACAGTTATGAGAGGGTAATGCCCGGTAGAAATTATGTCGCTTCCATCCGTGACTTCTGGCGAGTGTGCAGCGGGATAAATGAAGAAGCGCGTGAAAAAGTCAAAAAATTCCTGAGTGATGTTTTAAACACAGAGCAATATCCTTTAACAGTGCTTGACAGGCCGATTGAATCTGAAACAGCTAAAATTGTGGAGAACAGCTACCGGTCCACAATCCTGGCATTCATGGATGAGTGGTCCCTGTACGCTGAACGAAACGGTGTGGATCTGAAAAAAGTAATCGAGGCAATAAAAATCAGGCCTACACATTCCAATATTCTCTTCCCGGGGCCCGGCATAGGAGGTTACTGCCTGCCGAAAGACGGAGGCCTCGGCGTTTGGGCTTATAAACACATCCTCGGTTGGGATGACAAAATATTCAAGGTTACACCGCTTGCAATTGATATTAACGATAAAAGAGCGATGCACGCTCCTCAGCTTGTGCGCGACGCCATGCGCAACATGGGAAAGCCGCTCGCGGCCGCGGATATTCTGATATTAGGCGCTTCCTACAGGGAAGATGTAGGTGATACCCGTTACAGCGGCTCTGAATTCATTGTTAGGAAATTAGCTGAAATGGGTGCGGAGGTGAAGATACACGACCCGTATCTTGATCACTGGTGGGAACTGGAAAAACAGGATACCTATCCAGACCCGCAACACAGCAGGTCCAGGTTCTTTCAAAGACAGGGAAAATTAAAGACATTGAAAATTGAAAAAAACATGTGGAACGCGATGAAAGGGGTCGAAGCCATAGTTCTTGCCGTACGCCACAAGCCGTATTTGTCACTCGATCCGGATAAAGTCTATGAAGCAGTTGGTAAACCGTTCGCGATTATAGACTGTTTCTGTATACTCGATGATGACAAAATCCGACGGTATCTTGAGCTTGGCTGCGAAGTTAAGGGTATGGGGCGCGGCCACATCAAAAGGCTCAAGGAAAGTTTAAAAAAGCAGTCTGAATAAAAAGGTTATAGCAGCCAAAGCCCGAGCAATCTCCATTCGCCTTAAACCGCCCGGTAATAATACCAAAACTGTGTATCATCCAAAGTCATCTGTTACAACCCTGCCCTTAAGCACAAATTCGAACCTTGCCCTGCGTTTTAACAGGCCCATTTCTTTTAATTCTTTTTTTACTTCATTCTTCTTTTGTTTCCTGCCTCCGTATTTTGGTTGCCGGAGGGCTCTGGTGATTTCTGTTATACTGAAGTAAGGCTTTTCGGATATTATTTTGATAATATTCTTCCCCAGCTCGTAGTGGGCAATATTGAAGATCTCGTTCCTGTAAGCGCCTATAGAATATTCTAATGCATGTTCACCGGGCGTGTCTGCAACCGCGGGGGATAAAGATGGTTTAGAGGAAATAGATGGCCGGGGTATTTTCGACCCGGTCACCATCCCAGCCCGGGTCGGAACCGCCCTTTGGACCCCGGGCGTTTCATTCAACCTGGCAAAATATACTCCGGCCTCTTCAACAGTTTTAAAAGCCTTCAAAATACTTGAAAATTCCATAAGCTCAAAGATGTTTAATACATTCGGACACATGTTTGTAAGTACCAGATCGCCATTATTTTGCCTGATATCCTTCAGTTCGGCTACAAATACTCCCCATCCGGTACTGCTTATATAGTCAACCCCTTCAAGGTTTACAATTATTTTATATTTTCTTAACGCGATGCTTTCATTGATCAGTTTCGTTATGTCAGGCGCTGTAGTCATATCGATATATCCGCGCGCGGAAATTATCAATACTTTCTCATTTTCTCCCGCGTATGATACATCAAGCCAGTTTACTGCCATTTTTCGCACGCACCTTTAAACACTGGCATTATATATTATCCAGCGCCTCAAACCCAAAGTCAATTAAAAAGGAACTCTTAAACATGTCAAGCCTAATCTTGGCCCTCCCCTTCCTCCTGTCAACCTTCACAATGAGACCTTCAATTCCCTTCATGGGGCCGGAAACAACCTTGATCCTGTTGTTTTCATCAAACAAAACTATTGATTTATCAACTATTTCGCCAAAAGAAATAAAATGGGACAACAGCTCTTTGTCACTTCCTGAAAGAGGCACAATATTCTGATTGCTCTGTAAAAATCGGGAAAATCCCGGAATTTTTCTCATCTTAAGATAAAGTTCCGTGGATACATGCCCGACATCAAGAAACACGTAACCTGGAAATATCGGTGCAAGTGAGTCCTTCCAGGCACCCTGCCTGCGAATCTTCAGGTTCCTTCTCGGCCAGATCAGGCTCCCGTTCTCGATTTCAACCACTGAATTCGCGCGCTTTAAGAACTTTTCTTCACATCGAGTTTTAATCTGTATAACAAAATAGGGCATAAATTATCAAATAATTTTAACTGCTATAATTACTTCTGAATACTCAGCCGCATCAGGCAATGCGCCCCGGCTGACAATAAGACTTAATAATGAGAGTATCACAAATATTTCTAACAGTCAAGAAAACAAGTATACAGGCAGCAATTCTCGGTGAAGAATTTTTCGTAGATGAAATGACAAACAGATCTCCTTGAGTTTCAACGGCGGTTTCAGAACAGGATACAGCGGAACAATCTCTCTACAGTATTCGGGGTGAAGGACATTCCGATGACTTTCAGCTACGGAAATCATTGATGCGCACAGTTATGAGCCGTTATATGGGGTAGGCGTTTTTTATGCTGAATCTGCTTGCGTTTTTCTTACACCAGATTTTGGAACTTACCGACCTTTTGTATCAGAGCTTTCAGGCTGGATTCAGTGCACGAAAAGAGTTCTGGAATGTCATCAGGGCCTCGTTTCGGTTGCTGCTGTTTGATTCGTGGGAACAGGTGCTGATTCGTATGAACTCCCCGCCTTTACCCGCTTTTCAA
>SDBT01009171.1_pt1 | contig 16086 bp, 8 predicted proteins | sample 2277101 | NCBI WGS metagenome assembly SDBT01 (sample SAMN10404973, study PRJNA504765) | marine sediment metagenome | isolation source: marine sediment core GS10_PC15, 103 cmbsf | place: Arctic Ocean: Southern Knipovich Ridge | collected 2010 | reverse complement strand
GTGGGTGATCCGAACGGCGGTCTCGTTCTTCTGCATGTGCTGGCCGCCGGGGCCGGAGGCGATGAATGTCTTGATGTCGAGATCGGCGGGGTCGATCTCCACCTCGACTTCCTCGACTTCCGGCAAGACGGCGACCGTTGCGGCCGACGTGTGGATGCGCCCGGATGACTCCGTCGTCGGAACGCGCTGGACGCGGTGGACGCCGCTCTCAAACTTGAGCCGCCCGTAGACGCGGCGGCCCTTGATGGAGAGGGCGACCTCTTTCTGGCCGCCGTGGTCTCCCGGGTTCTGGTTGAGCATCTCGAATTTCCAGCCGACCTGCTCGGCGTAGCGCATGTACAATCGCAGGAGGACGCCGGCGAAGAGCGCCGCCTCCTCGCCGCCGGTGCCGGCGCGGATCTCGAGGATAACGTCCCGGTCGTCGTCCGGGTCACGGGGGGCAAGTTCTTCCTCGAGGATAGAGAAGAGCTCCTCTAGTCGCTTCTCCATCCGGGAGAGCTCCTGCTCCAGCTCGGCGTCCTTGTCCTCGGAGAGGAGGGCTCTCGCCTCTTCGACGTCGCCTTGGAGTTTCTGAAGCTCGCGGAAGCTCTCGACGGCGGGTTCGAGGCGGGCGCGCCGCTTGCCGATGTCGCGGAGGCGCGCGGGATCTCTCACGACTTCCGGGAGGCCTAACTGGGCACCCAGCTCGTCGTAGTGGCGCGCCATTTCGGCCAGCTTGTCACTCATGTCAGCGTTCATAGGTCTCTCATGCGTCCGCGGGCGCTGCGTCCAGCTCCAACGCACCGTCGAGCGCGCTAATGGCGACTTCCACCTGGTCGGGGGTCGGCTCGCGCGTGGTTATCCTCTGGAGCGACATTCCGGGCGCTGCGAGCGCCCCCAGCAGCCGGGATGACTTGTGGGCCCCGGCCATCTTGATGATCTCGTAGGAGATGCCGGCGATGATCGGCAGGACGACGATGCGGGAGAGCAGGCGGAGCCAGATCGTCGGCCACCCGAACAGGGCGTGGACAAGTATGCCCACGAAGAGGACGGTGAAGATGAAGCTCGTGCCACACCGCTGGTGAAGCCTGCTGTGTTCGTCCGCGTCGTCCTGGCTGTATCGCCCGGTCGCCTCGAAGGCGTTGATGATCTTGTGTTCGGCGCCGTGATACTGGAAGACTCGTCGCATTTCTGGCATGCGAGACGCCAGCAGGATAAAGAAGACGAAGAAGACCATGCGGACGATGCCTTCGAGCACGTTGAGCGCAATGGGGTCCGTGTCGAGTCGGGTGATCACGGCGCTAGGCGCCAGCACGAAGCCGAAGATGACGATGGTCAGCGCCCCGGCGATGGAGAGAGCGTAGTGAATCGGGCTCGGCGGCTTGATGCCCTCTTCCCGGGCGGCGACGTCGGCCGACGCCATCAACGAGCGATATCCGATGAGGAGCGCGTCGACCAAGGCCGGAGTGCCCCGGATGATGGGAAGGCGCAGCAGCGGATGCCGGTTGGTCAGAGGGTTCCAGACATGCTTGTCTACCTGGATGGCGCCATCGGCGAGGCGAAAGGCCGTGGCGTAGCCCTTGCGTCCCCGAATCATGATCCCCTCGATGACAGCCTGCCCGCCGTAGGAAAAATGGTCTTCGGACAAGGGACCCCCTCTAGCTGACCTTGCCGGACTTCTCCTGGCGAGCCTTCTCATGCTCCTGATAGCGCGCGTACCGCTGCTGGAACCGCTCGACCCTTTTCTCGGTATCGACGAGCTTCTGGCGCCCCGTGAAGAACGGATGGCAGTTCGAGCAGATATCGACGCGTATCGACGGCGTCGTGGCCCGCGTCACGAAGCTATTGCCGCATGCGCACGTGACCTGCGCCGGTGTGTATTTCGGATGGATGTCCTGCTTCATTTGTCGGCTCCCCGAGGAGTTTCCCTGCCCGCCCCAGACTGCTATCATACCCGCCGGCGCGGGCGCTGTCAACGTCCGGGGCGCGCGTCCCGCCGGTTGACTTCGCTCCTCGATTCCGATATGCTTTCTTTGTGGACGCTTATCAGACCATGAATGCCTCTGTCTCCATGTATAGCATGACGACCAAGGCTAAGCGCCTCTCTGGCGCTCGTGTGTCCGCGACTGGCTGACGACAAGCCGAGAACAAGGACGGGAACCACGACGCCAGACCCCAAAAAGAGTCTGGCGTCTTCAGTTAGGTGGGCGGCGCCCCCACGCGGTCGGCAGACTGGAGGGACGGGATGCTTCTGGGAACACAGCGGATCAATGAGGAGGGCATCCTCGAAATCGGAGGGTGCAGTGCGGTGTCCCTGGCGCGCGATTTCGGCACGCCGCTGTACGTCGTCGACGAGAAGGCCCTCCGCGAGGCGTGCCGCGGCTATCGCAGGGCTTTCGAGGCGCGCTATCCCAAGACTCATATTTCCTTCTCCAGCAAGGTCTTCACGACCATGGCGATCTGCCGCGTCGTGGAGCAGGAGGGCTTGGGCGTGGACGTGTCCTCCGGGGGCGAGCTGTACACGGCCCTCAAGGCCGGCGTTGCTCCCGCCAGCATCGTGATGCACGGCAATAACAAGTCGCCGCAGGAGATGGAGATGGCCGTCGCCGCGAAGGTGGGGCGGATCGGCATCGACTACCTGGAGGAGATCGACGCCGTCCAGCGCATTGCGGCCGCGCGCGCGGCGACTGTGGACATCCTCATCCGCGTCGCCCCGGGCGTGGATGCCGACACACATACCCATATCCAGACCGGCAAGGCAGACACGAAGTTCGGCCTGGCCATCGTCAATGGCGACGCGAAGGGGGCGGTGGCGGCGGCGCTCAGTGCCCCGAATCTCCGCCTGCGCGGCATCAACTGCCACATCGGCTCCCAGATCTTCGATCTTCGTCCCTTTGGGGAGGCGGCCCAGATGATGGTCGACTTCGCCGCTCAACTGCGTGCCGAGCTTGGGTTCACGGTCGAGGATCTGGACCTAGGGGGCGGCCTGGGCGTGCGGTATCTGCCGGACGACGCGCCGCCGTCGCTCGACGACTACGCGGAGGCGGTTACAGACGCGGTGAAGGCTGCGTGCGATAGACGAAAGATGCCTCTGCCGCGTCTAATACTCGAGCCAGGACGCAGTCTGATCGGAGAGGCCGGGACCACGCTCTATACGATCGGTGTCGTGAAGACGATCTCAGACATACGCACGTATGTTGCGGTCGATGGCGGAATGTCCGACAATCCGCGCCCGGCATTGTACGGCGCGCGGTACTCGGCTCTGATTGCGAACAAGGCGCGTTTGGATGCGGTCACGAAGGTTACTGTGTCCGGAAAGCACTGTGAGACGGATACGCTTATAGTCGATCTGGAGGTGCCTGAACCGGAGCCCGGAGATATCCTCGCCGTGCAGACGACCGGCGCCTATAACTACTCGATGGCGAGCAACTATAACCGGCTGCCGAGGCCGGCGGCCGTCCTCGCGTCGGACGGCCGCGCCGAAGTCATCGTGGAGCGTGAAAGCCTGGAGGACCTTACAAGGCTCGATCGCATTCCGCAGCGACTCCGCGCAGCCGGGAGCGAGGCGCGTTCCTAAGAGATGACGCTTCAATTCCTTACGCTTCTCGGTGCCGCGGGCGGCATGGCGATGTTGGCCCTCACCCACAATGCCGCTCCCGAGTACTTCATGTTCGCGGCTCTTACGGCCGTGATTCTGGTCAGCTATGCCAGCTCGCGGCTCTCTGCCCGCGCCTTGAGAGTTCGTCGCACTTGCGCGGACCGCGTCTTTGAGAACGACCCACTCAGGGTGCAGCTCGAGGTCACCAACAGCGGGCGCCTTCCTCGCTTCCTCGTGAATGTCGAGGAGGCGCTTCCGCAGTTCATGGAGGCCGACGAGGAACGCGACTTCATGATCCCGACCCTGTGGCCCGGCGAGAGCGTCGTTCTCACCTATACCGCTCGCGCTCGCAAGCGGGGTGTTTACACGTGGAGCTCTGTGGAGGCCTCCGCCTCCGATCCTTTCGGGGTCTTTCAGCGATTCGTCCCCATCGAAGCCCGGGGCGAAGCGGTTGTCTACCCAAAGCCGCTCGACCTGAACGGCAGCCTGGCGCAGTCCGGGATCGAGCTTCGAGGGATGTCCGCCGGGGAGCGCGCCCGCGGCTCCGAGTCCGGGCTCGAGTTCTACGGCATTCGGGACTACGCTCCGGGAGACGATCTCCGGCGGATTCACTGGCCGACCACCGCCCGTCACGGAAGGCTCACCGTCGTCGAGTTCGACCGGGGCGCGTCGGGGAATGTGGCGGTCGTTCTCGATACCATGGCTGGAACTGAGTTCGGCGGAGGTGTCGAGTCCTCTCTCGACGTCGGTGTGCGCGCGGCCGCCTCCCTCATCCACGGCGCCCTCGCCGGCGACGGAGTGGGCTTCCTGGCGGTGGCTCCCGCCGATGGGCCTCTCTGGGTGGCCGTCGAGCAGATCCATCGCGAGTACGAGATCCTCGAGGTGCTCGCCAGGGTGAGCGCAGATGGCACCCTGCCGGCGTCGGCACTGCTCCAGTGGGCCGCCGGCCATCTGGATCCGGGCGCGAATGTCGTCCTGATCACGGCTGGGACCGACGGCGCTTTGCCGTCGGTCGTTGGTGGGCTTCGGAGGAGCCGGCTGCACCTCTCAACCATCGTCCTGGACGCTCACAGCTTCGACATGAGTGCTCCCCATCCGACGCAGGTCATGGGCGAACTCGAAGCGGTGGGAGCGGACGTGATCGGGGTCGCCCGCGGCGGCGATCTGCAGGAGGCTTTGGCCCGTGTCATCGCTGGCTACGCGTAGACAGAGCATAGCGGTCGACGAGGCCGTGCTCTACCTCGCCACGGCTGTGGCGCTCGCCTCCGCTGTCCTGGCTGCCGGGTGGGCAAGCGGCAGCGCCGGCGTCGGGTTTGTGGGCGCCGCCTTGGTGAGCTTGGGCGTCTGGGTGAGCTGGCATACCCGCTTGTGGCGCCGGAACAAGAGAGTCCTGCTGGGGCTGCTGTTGGGCCTGCTGTCGGCCGGCTCTCTGCAGGCACTCATCAGTTGGGAGATAGCTACTGGAGTCGGCCGGCTGTACGTGGCGCAGGCGGACATCGGGCTCCATCTGGCGCTCCGGATGTCGGTGGCGCTGGTCGGTTTCTCGTTCCTCCTGTTCGTGCGCGAGATGCTCCCCTTCTCCCTCGTCCCGGGACTGGCGCTCTTCGGCCTCGCAGGCGGACGCGGCGTAGAAGCAGTGGCCTTCGGCGGCTTCCTCATATTCCTGCCCAGCGCGCTTATCAGCGTCGGGCAGGCGATGATGCTATCTGGCGTGCCCGCCAACTGGAGATCCGCGGAGTCTCCTCGGGCGATAGCTCGTTGGCGCTGGCGGCACTGGCTCACGATCAGTCTCCTGATAGCGACGATCTTGCTCGTAGGGGCGGCGATCCACTTTCCGGCGTATGCCTACGGCAGGCAGTATTACTGGCACCTGGCTACGATGGACTTCGGCGGGAGGGGTCTGGGCAACGTCAGCCGCGACCGGGGCTCGGCCGAGCTGGGCCGGAGCTACTCGGTTGGCAGGGGACCGATTGTGCCGGCGGAACGGCCTGTGTTCAGCTTTGAGGGCACGCCTTCGGGGCTCTGGAGGGGGGAGGTATATGACCATTATCTCGGCACCGCTTGGCGGTCGTCAGACGACTCCCCTCTGCCGCTTCCCGTGAGAGATGGCGCCTTGACTGTGAGAGGGTTCCCCCCGGCCCCCTCGGAAGAGAGTCTGCGGACCCACACCGTGCGGGCCGAAACCGACCTCCAGATGATACTGTACAGCCCCGGGCAGATTCAGCGGGCGATTCTTCCTGGGGCGGTTTCCCGGTCGCTCCCCCAAGGAGTGTACGTCGATAAGTTCGGGTGCGTCTTCGCCCCTGGCGGTGCTCTGTCGGCAGGGGCCCGCTATCAAATCGTGTCCTATCCTCTGGAGGCCACCCCAATGTCCCCCCGTGAGGCTGGCGCCCCGAGTCCGAGCGCGTTGGATGAGTCATACCTGCGGATTCCGCTCGGCGCACGGCGCGCGGCCGACCTGGCGCGGCGTGTTGCCGCGAACGCTTCCACCCCGACCGACAAGATGGCGGCACTTGTCACCTATCTGCAGCAGAACTACGCCTACACGTTGAATCCTCCCGCCGTACCCTTCGGCGAAGACGCCGCGGAGTATTTCCTGTTCCAGTCCCGACGCGGCTACTGCGACCTCTTCGCCACCACACTGGCGATCATGGGCCGTGGCGTCGGGATCCCTACCCGGTTCGTGACTGGATACGCGGGGGGCCGGTACGACCCGGAAAGCGGCCGGCACGTGATGCGGGAGTCAGACGCCCACGCCTGGGTGGAGGCTTACATATCCCCTTATGGTTGGGTCAGCATCGACCCCGCGCCAGCCGGCGATGTGCCCCCTATCCCGCCGCTGCAAAGGACCCTTCTGTCGCTCCGCTTCTTTTCCCAAGATCGTCCAGCCCTCATTATCACCCTCGTGGTGATGTTCGGTGCCGCACTTGTCCTCGTCGTCATGCTGCGCCGGCGCGCCCGCGCCGGCAGAGGGCTGCTCTCCCCCGAGGGCAATGATCCCGCCACGATTGTGCTGCGCGCCTATGCCCGCCTGAGTCGTATTCTCGGAAGAACAGGTCGGCCCCGGCCGCCAGCTCAGACCCCCCTCGAGTATCTGCGCGCACTGGAGTGTAGGTCGGAGCGAACGTCGGGTCGGGTCGGGCCGCTCCCGCTCGCCGTGTTGGCACCCATTCGATCTCTTACCGAGATGTTCGTCGTCGCTCGCTACGGGCATCGTCCGGTGGATGCCGATGCCGCCCAAATTGCGCTGGAACGACTCGAGGAAGCCCGACTCGCCCTGCGCAAAGTGAGCTAAGCCGGCGGAAGGCCGGCCAAGACGTCCGCCCAGGCGAGAGCCCCAGGCTCCTTGCGGTGACGTGCGGCCGAGGCGGCCTTGTGGCACTCCGGGGAAAGATGTCCGACGAAGGCAGCACCACCGCCCGGCTCATGCACAAAGGGCTCCCGCATGAGCATGCGGGAGCCCTGTATCCGTCCTGCTGACCGAGGGAGCTAGATCGCCGCCTCGTCTTCGGCTGCGGACGCCTCCCCCTCGGCGGGGGGTCGCACATCCGCCAGGTCTCTGATGAGCTCCTCCTCGGGCCCGGGGAAGTCGGCATCGCCGAAGGCAGACCGCAGCAGCTCGGCCTCGCGGTCGGGACCGGCGTACACAGCGATTTCTCCCGGAGGTCCTTGGACCCTCAGATTCCGGTACGACATCATTCCCGTTCCGGCCGGGATCAGGCGGCCTATGATGACGTTCTCCTTGAGTCCGACCAGACAGTCGACTTTGCCCTGGATGGCAGCTTCGGTCAGGACCTTGGTCGTCTTCTGGAAGGAAGCGGCAGAGAGCCAGCTATCTGTCGCAAGCGAGGCTTCAGTGATGCCGAGCATGACCCACTCCCCGGTAGCGGCCTGCCCATTGCGCTCGCGGATCTCCTGGTTCACCTGATCGAAGCGGAGTCGGTCGTAGATCTTGCCCGGCAGCAGCTCCGTGTCTCCCGGATCGATTATCCGGCGCTTGCGCAGCATCTGGCGTACGATCACCTCGATGTGCTTGTCGTTGATATCGACGCCGTGCGATCGGTAGACGGCCTGGATCTCTCTCACCAGGTAGTCTTGCGCCGCACGAACGCCCTGCATCTGGAGCACTTTCTGGGGATCCAGAGGGCCTGAGGTGAGGGCATCGCCGGCTTTCACGATATCGCCCTCTTTGACCGGCAGCAGGCCTCGATAGGGAACGAGGTGGCGGCGCTCGATCTTGACGTAACGCACTTTGCTCTGGATCAGCGTCGCCAGGAGAGCCGGGGTAAGCTCCTGCCCGGCTTGCAGCAGTACTTCGCCATCTTTCTTCGTGATATCCTCGGCCACAACCTCGCCGTATAGGCGCTCGGGATGGTCAGGATCGACCGGATGCTCCGAATGGATGACGACCCACTTCACGCCGGGGGTTTCGATGCTGGTCACCACGCCGTCGGCCTCCGAGACAATCGCCTGACCCTTGGGGCGTCGCGCCTCGAAGAGCTCCACGACTCTCAGCAGGCCCTTGACCTGTTCCTCCATCACCCGGACGAGCTGCTGGATGACGCGCTTCTGATCGGGATCGAGGCTGACCCCGCGGCGCTTGCGCTGTGCCGTATCCGACTTCTTCTTCCGGGTCGTCCGCCGCTTCTTGGCTCGTACCGCCTCTTCCCGCGGGTTCAGACGGACGATTCCGGCCCGCACGTCTCCCCAGAGCTGCTTCAGGGTGTCCTTCTTTTTCTCCTTGACCTGCGCCACACCGGTCAGATACTGTCCCGCCACGCCTCCGGTGTGGAAGGTGCGCATCGTGAGCTGAGTGCCCGGCTCACCAATGGATTGGGCTGCGATGATGCCGACGGCCTCGCCCACCTCTACGAGGGTGTTCTTGGCGAAGTCGCGGCCGTAGCACTTGGCGCAGATCCCCTGCGCCAGCTCACACGACAAGACGGAGCGCACCAATACCTGCCCCTGTGCCAGGCCGTCCTTCTCCCACAGCTCGGCCGAGAGCTTCCGCAGCTTCGCCGCGTGCGTGCCCCGTATGACCTTGCCACTCTCGACGATCGTCTTCCCGGTGAATGGATCGATCAGGTCGGCCGTTGCTCGCTCGCCTTCCTTCAGATTGCGGACATGATGGTGGAGGGTCTCGCACGCCTCGGCGACGCGCTTGATCGCCGTCAGTGCCGGCACGACGTCGTGCGCCGCCGAACGTTCGCCACAGCCCGCGCATACCTTGATCAGCTTGAAGGCTCCGCCGCAGTGCGAGCAGGAACTCTCTTCCAGCAGCAGCGTCGTCGGTGCCTGGCTCCGCGGGGTGATGCCGAGTTCTACGCCTGAGCCGGCTTCCTCCGCCGGCTCCGCGAGTGTCTCTTCCGCGTCGTCCGATTCACCGTCTCCGTCCGAGGCCTCCGCCAGAGGTTCCATCTCCTCCGAAGGCGGTTCCTCTTCCTTCTCGTCCGCCACGGAGACTTCCTGAGCATCCAGACTCTCCGTCGCGGCGTGGCGGAGAAGATACCCCTCCGTCAGATCCGACTCGGAAACGAGCTCGCCGCACGACTGACACTGGTAGTAGTTCTCCAGATCTCCGCCGCACTTGAGGCATGGCTGGTCCGTGTTCTCGCCGATCTGCTGCCCCTCTTTGAGAATCACCCTGTCGGTGCGCGGGTCGACGACATCCTGGGGCACGAATCGTCCGTCGATCCGACGTTCGAGCGGCTCGATCTCCTCAGCGCCGTCGCGGATGGCGGCAACCCATATCCCGTTGGCCGTCCCACAGTCCAGTTCCCGCACGATGACGTCCTGCGAGACGTCCACCAGCCGCCGCGTGAGGTAGCCTGCGTCTGCCGTCCGCAGGGCGGTATCGGCGAGACCCTTTCGAGCTCCGTGGGTCGACACGAAGTACTCGAGGACGCTCAAACCTTCGTGGAAGTTCGATTTGATCGGCAGGTCCTCGATGAACCGGCCGAACGGGTCCGACATGAGGCCCCTCATGCCCGCGATCTGAGTGATCTGGCGAGGTGTACCTCGAGCACCCGAGTTCGCCATCATGTAGATTGGGTTGAAGGGATCGATGTTCTCCAGAATGGCGCGGGAGACGGCGTCCGAAGCCTGGTTCCAGAACCGGCACACCGTATCAGAGCGCTCGCCGGCGCTGATCAACCCCTTGGCGAAGTTCTCGTTGACTTTGTCCACGGAGGCCTCGGTCCGCGCCAGGATATCCTCGCGACGAGCCCGGGGAACGTCCATGTCGGTCATCGCAATAGTGATCCCGGCCGTGGTGGCGAAGCGGAAGCCCAGGTCCTTGAGGTCATCAACAAGCTCCACCGTTCGCGCCGTGCCGTAGTGCCGATAGCACTCCCGCACGAACCGGCTCAGCTCTCGCTCGCCCACGACCCGGCTCACGTACCGCAGCTTGGACGGCAACACCTCGTTGAAGATGATCCGCCCAACAGTCGTATCCATCAGCGCGCCGTCGAGGCGGACCCTGATCTCAGCGTGAAGGTCGAGCTTCCCCATGTCGTAGGCAAGCCGCGCGTCGGCCGCGTTCGCAAAATCCTTCTTGCTCCCGTGGCCGCCCGCACGCTTCTGAGTCAGGTAATAGCACCCCAGGATGATGTCGCGCGTGGGAGTGACCATCGGACGCCCGTCTGCCGGCGAGAAGAGGTTCTCGGTCGACATCATGAGGATGCGCGCCTCGGCCTGTGCTGCCGTGGAGAGGGGAACGTGGACGGCCATCTGATCGCCGTCGAAGTCGGCGTTGAACGGCAGGCACACGAGCGGATGAATCTGGATCGCCTTCCCGTCCACCAGCATCGGCTCGAAGGCCTGGATTCCCAAGCGGTGGAGCGTGGGCGCCCGGTTCAACATGATCGGATGGTCTTTGATGACCTCCTCCAGCGCGTCCCACACCTCGGAGCGCATCCGATCGACCATCTTCTTCGCCGTCTTCACGTTGGTCGTGAAGCCTCGCTCGACCAACCGCTTCATCACGAACGGCTTGAACAGCTCCAGCGCCATTTCCTTGGGGAGCCCGCACTGGTGGAGCTTGAGGTTCGGGTTGACCACGATCACCGACCGTCCGGAGTAGTCCACCCGCTTGCCCAGCAGGTTCTTTCGGAAGCGCCCCTCCTTGCCCTTGAGCATGTCCGACAGAGACTTGAGGGGCCGGTTGTTCGAGCCGGTGACCGGTCGGCTCCGTCGGCCGTTGTCGATCAGCGCGTCGACCGCCTCTTGCAGCAGCCGCTTCTCGTGGTTGATGATCGACTCGGGCGCGTGGAGCGCCTTGATCTTCTTGAGGCGGTTGTTCCGGTTGATGATGCGCCGGTAGAGGTCGTTCAGGTCGCTGGTCGCGAAGCGGCCGCCGTCCAGTTGCACCATCGGTCGAAGCTCGGGCGGAATAACCGGTATGACGTCCAGCACCATCCACTCCGGGCGGTTCTTCGACTTGCGGAACGCCTCGGCCACTTCGAGCCGCTTGATTGAGCGCGCTCGCTTCGGGCCGGTCGTCTCCGTTATCTCCTGCCGCAGCTCTCGCGAAAGCTCCTCGAGATCGATCTCCTTGAGCAAATCGCGGATCGCTGTGGCACCAAGATCAGCCGAGAACAACTGCTCGAATTGCCGGCCGCGGTCTGCGGACAGCGCGTTCACAACCGCCATGATCGCCCGGTACTCGGATTCCGTGATCAGCTGTTTCTTCGTGAGCCCTGGGTCGGCGTCAAGCTTCTTCCCCAAGAGGAGCCCCAGCCCCTGATCGAGCTGCGTCTGCTGCTCCTGCACCAGGCGCTCTTCTTCCTTGGTCTGGGCATCTGCCGCTTCTGCGATATCGCTGGCATCCACTTCCTCGTCCAGCTCGCCAGCCTCAAGCTTGGCCAGTTTCTCATCCCGCTCGGCCTTGATTTCTACGATACGTTCCTGTGCCTGCTCCGTGAGCGTCGCCTTCCGCTGCTCCACGACCTTCTGGATCAGCTCGACGCTCTTAGAAAGCAGCTCGTAATCCACCTGCGTCACAATGTAGGAGGCGAAGTAGATGACCTTCTCCAGGGGCCGAGGCGAAATGTTCAGCAGCAGGCTCATCGGGCTCGGAACGCCCTTCAGGTACCAGATGTGGCTCACTGCCGCCGCCAGCTCAATGTGCCCCATTCGCTCGCGCCGGACCTTCGCCCGCGTAACCTCCACTCCGCAGCGGTCGCACGTGATCCCGCGGAACTTGATTTTGCGATACTTCCCGCAGTGGCATTCCCAGTCGCGCGTCGGGCCGAAGATGCGCTCGCAGAACAGCCCATCCGGCTCGGGCTTAAACGTACGGTAGTTGATGGTCTCGGGCTTCTTTACCTCGCCCTTGGACCAGCGCCGAATCTCGTCCGACGAAGCCAGCCCAAGCCTAAGCTGATCGAATCTGGTAGTTTGCACCATCTGCTCCCTGCTCCTTAAGCTCTCTGAACAGCGTCGTCGGCATCCGCTAGGAGATGCCACCCGCTCCACGCCTCTTGGCGATCGAAGGCATGCTCTGCTCGACACAGTTCAAGCACGAGTTTCCTCGCCTTCGTGACCATCTAGGCTCACGGGTTCCGCCTCTTTCGACTCCACTACGAGCTGCAGCCCAAGACTCTGCAGTTCCTTGATCAGGATCTTGAATGACTCGGGGATGCCCGGCTCGGAGATCGGCTCGCCCTTTACGATCGCCTCATACGTCTTCACTCGACCGAGCACGTCGTCCGACTTGATCGTCAGAATTTCCTGAAGCGTGTGGGCGGCTCCATAGGCCTCGAGCGCCCACACCTCCATCTCACCGAAGCGCTGGCCGCCGAACTGCGCCTTGCCGCCCAGCGGCTGCTGCGTGACGAGAGAGTACGGGCCCGTGGACCGCGCATGGATCTTGTCTTCGACGAGGTGGATCAGCTTCATCGTGTAGATATTGCCGACAGTGATGGGCTGATTGAACGGTTCCCCGGTTCGGCCGTCGTAGAGCCGGTACTTGCCCGTCACCGGGTCGAAGCCCACCATGTCGTTTACACGCTGGCCGACACGCTCGACGACGTAGCTTGCCCGGGCCTCACCACCTCTGATTCCCGACCATTCGGCCAGATTCACGGCCACCCAATCGGCGGCACGTTCCATCTGCGCCGGGTCGGCTTTGGCCAGCCACTGCGTCAGCCTCTCGAGAAGCTCCTCGTAGCTCGCCTCCTCATCGTACCAGTCGTCGGCCAGCCCCATCTGATCCACTACATAGTGCCTGAGGGACCGTCTCCGAAACCGGTTAGCCGTTATGTGGAAGTACTCGATGATCTCCGTATCCGTGGCCCCTCCGAAGATCGGATTCTCGAAGGCCACCCCCAGCTCCTCCGCGGCAAGTCCCAGGTGAGTCTCCATGATCTGGCCGATGTTCATGCGGGAGGGAACACCCAGCGGGTTGAGGATGATGTCCACCGGCGTTCCGTCCGGCAGGAAAGGCATGTCCTCTGCCGGCAGGATCTTCGACACAACTCCCTTGTTGCCGTGGCGTCCGGCGAGCTTGTCGCCCTCCATGATCTTGCGGCGCTGAGCGATGTATGTGCGCACGAGTTGATTGACGCCCGGCAGCAGCTCGTCGCCCGGCTCCCGTTTGAGCTCGCCCCCGCACCGGTCACAGTAGTGGCGGTGCTGGTTCTTGCCGACCTGATATTCGGTCTCACACTTCTGGCACTGGTACTTCACGCGCGAGAAGCGCTTGATGTCCACGACCTTTCCCTTCTCGCCATGCGGCACGCGAAGCGACGTGTCGCGCATCTCCGCCGCCTTCTCGCCGAAGATCGCCCGCACGAGTTTCTCTTCGGACGTCAGCTCCTCTTGGCCCTTGGGCGCGACCTTTCCGACGAGGATGTCCTCAGCGCGCACCTGAGCGCCGATCCGAATGACTCCGTCCTCGTCCAGATCCTTCAGCGCCTCATCGCCGACGTTTGGAATATCGCGCGTGATTTCCTCGGGGCCCACTTTCGTCTCGCGCGCCTCGATCTCGTACTTCTCGATGTGAACCGACGTAAACACGTCATCGCGCACGAGCCGTTCGCTCAGCACGATCGCGTCCTCGTAGTTGAAGCCCTCCCAGGGCATGAAGGCCACGATGGCATTGCGACCCAGGGCCAGCTGGCCCCCGTCGGTGCATGGCCCGTCGGCCAGGATCTGCTTCTTGGTGACGAAGTCGGCCCTCCGCACGATCGGCCGCTGGTTGACGCACGTCGCTTGGTTCGACCGAACGAACTTCTGCAGTCGGTAGCGATCCACCGTGCCGTCCGCCCGCGTCACTTCAATGTAGTTCGCCGTGACCGCCGTGACCATTCCGTCGGCACGGGCGAGCACCACAGCACCAGAATCCTGTGCCGCCCGACCCTCCACACCCGTGCGAATGTACGGCGCCTCCGCCTTCAGCAACGGCACCGCCTGGCGCTGCATGTTCGATCCCATCAGCGCTCGGTTCGCGTCGTCGTTCTCCAGGAAGGGAATCAATGCCGTCGCCACAGAAACGATCTGCTGAGGCGAAAGGTCGACGAAGTCTATCTCTTCCGGAGGCACCGCCGGGTATTTCTCCCGGTAACGAACGCTCACGCTCGCAACGGTAATCCGGCCTTTATCATCCATCGGCACCGTGGCCGGGGCGATGTGGTACTTGTCTTCTTCATCGGCCGTCAGATAGACGATGTCCTCGGTGACGACCCCCTTCTTGACCCGCCGGTACGGCGTCTCTATGAACCCGTACTTGTCCAGCCGCGCGTAGATGGCCAGCGAGCCGATCAGCCCGATGTTCGGTCCTTCCGGCGTTTCGATGGGGCAGATACGACCATAGTGCGAATGGTGCACATCCCGCACTTCCAGCTTCGCGCTCTGGCGGCTCAGGCCGCCCGGGCCGAGGGCGCTCAGTCTCCGTTTGTGGGTCAACTCCGCCAGCGGGTTAATCTCGTCCATAAACTGGCTTAGCTGGCTCGACCCGAAGAAACTCCTGATGGCCGCCGAAATTGGCTTCGTGCTGATGATCGACTGGGGCGTCACCTGCTCCGGATCCAGGCTGGTCATCCGCTCGCGCGAGATCCGCTCCATGCGCAGGAAGCCAATCCGGAACTGGTTCTGCAGGAGCTCGCCCACACAGCGCACCCGCTTGTTCATGAGGTGATCGATCTCGTCGACCGTCGCCGTCGTGTTGGGCTCGCCGAGTCGGATCAGATACTGCAGAATCGCGACCAGGTCTTCCTTCGTCAGGGTGCGCACGGTCTCCGGGATGTTCAGCCCGAGCTTCCTGTTCAACTTGTACCGCCCGACGCGAGCCAAGTCGTACCGGCGATTGTCGGCGAACAGCCCTGAAAGCCGGTTGCGAGCGATCTCGGGCGTCACGGGGTCCCCCGGCCGCTCCCGCCGGTAGATATCGATGAGCGCCTCGTCCTCCGAATGGGTGGGGTCCTTTTCCATCGTCTCATCGATAAGCGGATGGAGAACGGCCAGCTTCACGTCTTCGAGCTTCAGCTCGACAATCCGCTCCGCCGCCTCTTGGGTCAGGCGCTCGCCCGGCATCGCCAGCACTTCCCCCGTCTTCGAGTCCACGATCCGGTCCCACGCGCGCCGGCCCTCCAGCGCTTCGGACGTCACCTTCTTCAGCTGCTCGGGAACTCCGAACAGACGCAGGAGATCTCCGTCCGTCGAGCACTTCACCTTGTCGCTGTCCGGAGCCAGGCTGATAGAGTTCAGCGCTCGCAGGAGGGTCGTCACGGGGAACTTGTGGGCCTGCCCGATCTTCACGGACACGAGCGAGTTCGCGTCCGAATCGAGATCCAGCCAGGCGCCCTCGCTCGGGATCACCTGCGCGCTGTAGAGGATCCGCCCGCTGAAGTCGATCGTGTCCCTGAAGTAAGCGCCGGGGGACCGCGCCAGCTGGCTCACCACACATCGCTCTGCGCCGTTGATGACGAAAGTGCCGTTCTCCGTCATGATCGGGAGCTCTCCGAGATAGACCTCGGACTCCTTGATCTCCCCGGTGCGGCGATGATGGAGCCAGACACGCGTCTTCAGCGGCGCCTCGTACGTTGCGTCTCGATCCCGGCACTCATATACGTCGTATTTCGGTTCGCCCAGGTAGTAGTTCGGCTCCCCATCCTGCGGGTCGCAGAACGACAGGGCCAGATTCCCTGTGAAGTCCTGGATCGGCGAGAAGTTGATGAACAGCTCCCGCAGGCCGTGCTCTCGGAACCAGGCGTACGAGTTCAACTGGATCTCGATCAGGTTTGGGATGTCTGCCACATCATAATTCTGACGCGGGAGTCGACCCCTGACCTTAATGATTTCCATCGTGTCTCCTTCCCACGAGATATCCCTGCTTTCCCACACGCGGGCTCAGCCGGCCCTCAGCCCGCCAAAAAGGAGGCAGCAGCGCTGGACCGGCTCCATCTAATGAATACGAGGGTTACACAGACGACGAGAGGGTTTGATCACCTGTCCCCGGAGGTTCTCGGCATTCGCCAAAGTCGTGTGGACACAAGCTAATAGTCTACAGC
>SDBT01009170.1_pt1 | contig 16087 bp, 18 predicted proteins | sample 2277101 | NCBI WGS metagenome assembly SDBT01 (sample SAMN10404973, study PRJNA504765) | marine sediment metagenome | isolation source: marine sediment core GS10_PC15, 103 cmbsf | place: Arctic Ocean: Southern Knipovich Ridge | collected 2010 | reverse complement strand
CAACTGGATCACCGACAGAAACATCGCTAATCAAAGGAGTGTCAATGAGCAATTCGATTTGACTTCTTCTGACCCTGGCATCTTTATTTGCTGTATATGTTTCACCATCTATGGTTACCGCTGAGCCTTCCAGGATAGATCCAGAAAATCCTCCACCGTTTGAATTTACTAAAGTGATCAAATCGTCACCTATAAAATAGTCATCGTCAAGAACTAAATCAACTTCTCCTCCTACGTCAGTTGCGGTAAAAATGCTACCCAGAATCGTGAACGTTACCGTTCCATCAGAAAACAAAGGATTAGACTTTCTAGCCATTGCATAAAGAGCTTCAGTCATTGACATAAATCACCCTGTCAAATTTCTTTCAATATGATTATAAACATCTAAGCCGTCTTGGAGTCGCAAAAGTATCAGCTTGGTATCTCATTGGAACATTACGCAATAACTTAATTAGACGTAATATCTCAATCTTCAAATCTCCATATTTTTTACTTCTCATTAATCCAGGTTCTTTTTCAAATCTTACTCCACCAAACATTTCAAACGCTGTTATTTCCTGAGGTATACTCTCAAGCGCTCTATCATCGACACTAACGGATGAAGAAAATCTATCAACTGCAACCTTCTCGGCAGAGTACGCACACAAGAGAAGCAAATCATCAGGAATTTCCTTTCCTCTTATCAAGAAATTTCTGGGATAATATAATCCCTGATCTGATTTTAACGGAGAACCTTTCATCCTTCCACTTAACGAACTATCAATTGTTCTCGTTCCCTGAAAAATACATGCAGTTTCCTTTACGGTATCGCTTAATCCAGAAAAATCTGTATACCCTAAATCAATTAACCTAACCTTAGTGTCAGCAAGGGTTTCGAAAGCGTTCGCATCAACTACGCCTTCTCCGGTTTCTATGATCAGGGTTAGAGTCATTTTAATTCTCTTCGAATTTTATTTTCAAGATTCTTAGTTTTATCCCTATCCTTAAATTAAAATGAGACCAACCCACTCAAGGCGAGTCGGTCTCACTTTAATCATTAAGTTTTATTCGAAAGTTTCTAGTCAATTATCCAAGTCGAGTCACAACGATTGTGCAAAAATTCACTCGAACCTCACGCGTAGCGATAAAGGATTCAAAAGTTATTCCAGTTGAAAGACCATTAGTTGTATCTTTCTGATGAATCTGCCAGGTGATAGGAAACTGATTTTTAGAATCGGTAAACGTACCGCCGTCTTGCGTTGGATTGCTTGCGGGTGGTAGGCTTGTCGCAAGCACAGCACCCGGCTCGAAGAAAACATTTTTGATGTGATTACCAGTGACAAAGATAACCGCATCATTGTCAAATCCTAAGGCAGGTGCCGGAGGATCAAATCTAACGTCAGTTATGACACCACCAATAGCCGTGCTGGGGGTCTGATCATCAGGCAAAAGAGGATCAGGAGGAAGAACAACTCCGCGAAATATTGATCCATCGGACAGAGTTATTTTGAACAAATCACCAACAACCATGGTTCCAGTAGTCGTATCAGTATGGGCCGGATCAGCTCCTGTCGCTCCGTCAAGAGTCATCAATGTAGCACCACTTGAAACGGCACCCTGAATTACGCTTGTACCAAACGTTCCAGAAAAATGACGATTGTCAAACTGTGACTGATTGTTACTTACGGCTTGATCCATGCTGTAACTGAAATTGTCAAGCCTGATGTCACCGGATCTTGCGGCTCCGCCCCCTTTATCAAAATCCCCAATCCTGTCGGTATCTTTGAATGTGATATAGTCCTTGGGAGAAAGAATAGCCGTTCGATTAGATGCTGGAATGAACCTGTTCTCAAGAGAGATTTGAGCTTCCGAAGTATTGGCAAATGTCAAATCTCCGGTATGATCACCAGTCCAAAATGGAACCTTTCGAAACTGCTGCATGACAAAACCATTATTGAATTCAGAGATAGCAATCATCGCTGGTTCAAAGACTTCGGTCATCATGTCCTTGAGTTCAAAACTCCACTCTAAAGCTTCAAGCTCATGAAAAATTGAAGGATGACCATTGATGACCATAGGAACGGTATTTTGAATGATATCACTCTTGGCCAAGTTAGGAACATCAATCAGATTTTGGGCAACCGGAACATTTCGAATCCTAACATTAACAACCTTTCCGCCCTTAGGGTCACCCATGAATTGATCTGCGATCGTTTGTGAAGAAACTTTTTCGTATGACCTTGAGTGACTTTCAAGAAGTACGGACGCAGCAACAGAAAGATCGTCTCTGCTCTCTTGGGTGGCAAGTAGGTTAGCCATTATGATTTCTCCTAGATTTCGAACGAAGTCAAAATTGATCTAGCGTCCGTTTGTTTTAATCAAGGGACATTGAGCCCCATTTCTTCCTTCATCTCAGCTCTCTTCATATCCCTGGGATCAGAGCTTTGTTGTCTTTTTGTAGTCTGTTGTGTCGTCTGGTTTGATGGATTCAGACTCTTATTGTTATTCTGACTTAGCTCGCCAGTTGCAACTGGTTCAAATGCAGAAGGATAAGATTCTCCAGAAAGTTTTCCTTCACCTGACTTCATGTCATCGACAAGGGCGGACAAAGAGACAGTTTTTCCACTAGAATCCTTCATCTCTTCAGTCGTATCTCTTTTAACAACAATAAAACTATCAGACCCCTCTGGACTATGGAGGAATGGAACCAAATCATCCCATGCATGTTTTCTCGCATCTTTTCTCACTCCGCTATCTAATTTATCAAGAGCAGAGAATTTTCTTAATCGCAAATCTTTTTCAACATATTGAAGAATGATACCTTCATTCTTATCTCCAGCATTCTTCAACTCTTTAATTTCATTATCTTTTGCTGCGTTATCGTCCGCAAGAGTTTTGAACTTATTGTGAATATCTCTCATCGCAGCATGATCATCAGAAAGCTTATTACCGTCACTGTCCAGGTCGCTATCTGAGGGTGCGTCAGGAAGTGGCTCCTCTCCATTAAAAACACGAAGAGTGTGTTGTGGATTGATCAGTTTTAAGCTTCTCTTTTTATTTTTCTTACTTGCTGATTCAAGGTTACCTATGCTCGTATCTCTGGACGATAATTCAGCATTGTAAGATTCTTCAGAGACTCTTGAATTAGCATTTATAGTCTCCGTCATAACCGTCATGGATGGAGGCATCTCTCCATCCAGGCCAAGGCTTTGCCATAGTTGGGAAGCTGTGTAAGTGACATTTTTAACTGGCATTTTTTCATTCCTTTTCCAGAAACCCTCGTGTTCACGGAATCACTTGGAATAAATCCAAGACACACCAATTACGGGGACTTCGGTTCCCTGATTTTCCCGCCTAGCGTAATACCGGGCTGCTCGAAATCAGATCTAGAAACTGTATAAAGAAAATCCTCAAAAGTCAACAAAGATTTCCCAGGAAAATCAAAACTTTTATTTAGTAATAGAAACTATCTATTACTATCGCAATAAGAATTTTCAATCTATACCGTTACCCTGGTCTTCGACTCAATCTACCTTGTCTTCCAGCTTATCGTCTTTTTCGTTGTCGTCATCGCCGGACTCGACAGAATCATCATTGACAGAAGAATCCACTGATTCAGAATTATCAAGCACCAAAGATTTTTTAGACTCTATTTCTGTAAGATATAATTGAAACATTTCTTCAATTTTCTCTTTCATTCCTTCTGGAATAATGTCAGAACCATCCAAAACAAGTTTGTTGAATATTTTTCTATTTATTAACGGGGAACCATCTCCGGCCAATGTTGTAACCCATTTCTCAGCTTTTTCTATCAATTCCTGCTTACTAACTATATTCCTAGGCTTAACAATAACAACAGAAGCCTCTTTAGGAACTGATTCATTTCCTAGCTCCGTCATAAATACTGCAAGCCGAGACAACTTTGCCGCATCATCTTCATAACAAAGTGACAACCATGTCATTGATCTATGATCTTTTATTGCAGTCTCTAGAGCCTTTACATCTCCCGTATGAGTCGAATCCATTGTATTCAAACATTTATTTTCTACTTGATTTTGAGTCTCTTTTATTTCATCCATTTCTTCGGAAAGGGTTCCAGGAGGAATCATTTGCCACGCAGCTTTTCCCTGCGCATCAGAGAAACTCATAGCCTTACCATCTGTATCAAGTTCATTAGTCAATCCATCTTCATCTTTTCCTACTCCGGACGCTGAAATAAAAGCACTATTTGTAACATCAACCCTATACGCATCTACGCGACTGAGATTCTTATCCGCTCTAAGTTGCAAGGCAGCAGCATCTTCGAATGGGGCCGGAGATTGATAATGTTGATCCCAGGACGTCTGAAAGGCAACGAGGGGAATCCCACTAACTCTTTCATAAGTTATGGCGGTTCCCTGATTTTCTTCCCAACCATGAAACATTATATCACTAGCTCGACATGGAGCATACAAAACATAAGAATATGAAGCTTTTGCATCATTTATATATTCAGTAATTTTTACTATTTTACTTTCTATATCATATTCATAGACAGATCTGATCAATGCTCCATTATCACTAAACGATTCTATCGTTGCATTTGTAAGAACAATTCCTTCTGACATATAAGTAAAATTCCAATCGATGAGTCTGTCAGCATCAACGTGTAAGAGTACGGATCTTTCGTCAAATATAGAAACCAATCCAAAATTAATACCAGAAAATATTTTCTTCATAAACGTTTGCTTGTACCAGTTAATCATACTAGATCCAGCACCATCGACCCCCCCATCCTTTCCGTTTAACCTATCCAGAACCTTATCACCCCAACCATCAAAAACAATCGGAGCATCAAACGGTTTTGCTGATCCAGTAATAAGAGAATCTCTAAATTGATTCGGAGATGGCCAATTTTCAACTCTATCTCTAAATCTTTCTGGTCCACTGGCATCGGTTTTAACTCTTTCGTTGGCCATCTTTCGAACCCATCGATTTTTTCCGAGAGATGATTTATCGGAAAAAACAAAGTCTCGATCAGAAAGATAGTATCCACCGTCAAATTGAAACGCTCTTATTCCACGCAAATATGCTTGAGAAAGTTCTCGACTCTGAGCTCCGTCTACGTACGAAGAATGAATCCTGTTTGCTGGGTGGATTTCGTCTTCTTTAGTCAATTCTTTAGTCAATTTTTTCTTTTCGCTTATATGAGACATGTCAACTCCTGTCTAGTTGTTCAGCATTCACTAAGGAACAAATCTTGAAAATCCTCTTTTCATTGACTTAGGTTTAGGAAGATTTTTAACCTTAGCTGGAACTAAGAACCTAACGGCATGAGCTTGCGCGTCTACCCTGTTAGGTGATTCCTTAGTTTCCTCCGGATTCCACGTTGTCCATTCAGTCCTTAAATCAGAAAATCTATCTGGACTACCGAGATAAAAGAAATCTCTATCTCTATGAAATTTTGCCGTTGAAGATGCTCTAGAACGTTTATCTTCGCTTGCGGTAACCATTTGAATAGGAGGTCTATAAGATATTTCCTTAGATCTAATTAGTTTTTCTATGGACAATCTTGCCAACTGAGGAAGATTTGATCCACCAAAATTTCCCTCAAGTATAATAGTTACCATGACTTTGTATTTTTTCCACAGTATATCAGCAAGTCTAACCGCTGCGTCTGACCAATCTCCACCCTCTTCGGCACTCGACCTTATTGATTTGTCTTCTATTTGAAGCAATTGATTTCCAGGTAATAATCCAACCGCTTCTATTCCATGCATAGTAGCTCCTCCACCAGGGTCAACTCCTATAGCAATAGATTTTAAAGATTTTATGTCAAATTTTTCATGAGTAGAAATAAAGTGTTTTGAAGAAAGCATTGCGCCAGAAAAGTCTAGCAGACTATGCTGCTGTTCAAGTAAAAAAGAATGTATGCCCCATTCAACAATAAGTTGTTGACACTTGGGAATATCTTGACCCAACCATGTAGGAGTTCCGCCAGTTATTCTTACTCTTTGTTTGATTACTAATGCTTTGTCAACTTCGTATTCTTCATTATATTTTTCATACTCAAAATTTTGGATAGCAGGTATTGGTCCAACCATTCTTCTGTTTGTCAAATATGGCGCTTGTCTAGTTCTCAATCTATCCATAACACCATTTGGTCGAATAAGATTTTGAATAAAGACAACTGCGGAGTTTACTTTATTTCCTGAAGTTTGACCTAATGTCCTAGTAATATAATTTTCTTTCTTAACAGTCATGGACGTCGAATCTTCAGGCTTGTCCACATCATCAAGGCACAGAAAATCAGGACGTTGTCCCGCATCAATATTCAATCCCCTTGAATCAGCTTCCATGGATCCTGCCAAAACTATTTGCCTTTTTTCATTTATCAGAGCAGAATTACTCCATGATTCAGTAGATCCGGTAATAGTAATTGCAGGTTCACCTGCAATTGGGTGATATTTCCTAAACTCCTTAGACTCAAGAAGTTTACGAATAGATCTAACCCTAGCCTTTGACAAGTCTAGCTTTGACGACATTATAAGGAAAAATTTCCTTATATCATGAGCCAGAAGATAACAAATAATCAAATCCAAGGTGGTAGTTTTTCCGCCACCTCTCGGTAGAATAAGAGCAAAAGGTTCAGGAGTATAGGTAGAAGTAATTTCTCCCGCCCATTCATAGGCTTGTCTTTGACCATATGAAATTTCATGAAACAAACTTCTAGGAAAAACTTTTTGAACCCATCGAATAATATCAGCACCATCTAAAGATTTGTCTGCTTTTCTTGAAAGTCTAACTCTCCTCTGAAAACTTCTCGATCCGAGAACTTTCTTCTTAAGATTTTTTTTCGAGATCCTTAGCATAACTAAATACCTTGCCCGAAAAAGAGAAATCTCTGACCGCAAAAGATTTCCGCGGCCAGAGCAGGCAGTTCGTTACTCGGCATCTTTGCACCGAAATTAGTCTAAGTATCTACCAACCTCTTTAAAAAGTCAAGGAAAATCTTTGAGATCAAAGATCCTAGTACCGGAGACTAATCAATAGATCGAGTGAACCAGGAATATATTCAGGTATAGAATCTCGACAAATTGCCTTGCCACGAGTTCCAGAGTCTCCGGACAAGGAGACAGGAGAAAAATCATTTTCATGTTCATCTTCGGCCTTTAACGAAAAATAGTAACATTCATCCTTGCTGTCTCCATGATCATCTTTCGCCAAGTGATCAGGGATACTTTTGTCATTCACCATTTCAACCGAAGCATTGTTATCATTCATTTCTTTTTTCCCTTGTCTTTGGTTATTGAACATGTCTCCAAGTAAGCCTATGAGATATTCTAAAAATGCAATTGTTGCTAACATCATACCACGCAGCTATATCCCTCAGACTAAATCCATCTTTCAGAAATTTTCTTATTTCCATTATTTTTGATGAATTCAATCTGGAAGCATGATGATCTTCACCTCTTACCCTATTTTCATTCATTATTTCTTTTTAACCTTCTTTTCTCTACGGCCTCCATTCGAGCTCCAAAGTGAGCTGTTTTTTCAGCATCATACAGTTTTTGTGTTATTCAAAAGTTGACTGACAATTTCCATCTCTTCATCGCTCAGAAAATTACTCGCTACTTTTCTATTCTCCCATTCCTTCGACAAACATTCAACAAGATTCGTAACCTTAAAACGATTAAACGATCCTACTAAATCCAAAAGATCTTCTATTGCTACAACCGTTCCATCATCCTTCCATCCTACGTCAGGCGTTAATCCTTTAATTATTTCTTTTTTTGAAGTATTCCAATCTTCACCTTCTACGCTTAAATTATGAACAGGACACAAACAAGACTTTGATTGACCAAGGCTAGGATGATCATCTGGAATTACTTCATCTATTGCGTTATCATCGAATAGTTCAGAAATCCTTTCATCTGATCTTTCGTTATGATCACTGATAAAATTCACAGTAGATTTATAAGAACTTTTCCTTACGTTCTTAGGAACCACAAAATTTTTATTTCTATACATCATTGACATTTAACATACCTCAAAAACTATTTCAACCATATTCTATTTTGAGCAGATTTTTTAGATAAGATATTTACAATATGTATTCTTTGAACAAGAACAGTATTTTTTGATATTGAAATTGCTCTTGACTCTTCAAGAATAAAATCTTCGGTTTCAACAATATTCTCCGCCTCTTCAATTGTATCATGGAAATTAAAAAGAGGATTTTCTCCATACATTGATTTTGCCTTACTGACGCGTCTTGCAGAAACAACTGTCCCGAGTAAATTAACCTCATGTTCTACGCTTGACGTAAAATAAACTATTCCATCATTTTTTGGTTTGACGGTTCCATCTGATCCCTTGCAAACCCTTATGAAAATTCCCGATGTTACAACAAACTTTTTTTCATCAACTGACATCTTGCTAACAACATTATCGGAATCAGACATCAAACAAAGAACTCCTAGTTCTCCATCAGAACCAGCGACTCCAAGATTCATACCTTCTCCACCAATCACTTCATCAAGTTTTTCTAATCTTTCAATAGCTTCTAAAGTAAGCTGATCAACATTTTGATTAGTTACTTCAATTTCTTTTTTCTTTTTTTTCATTATATCAACTTTTGATTGTCATTATATTATTACGGATCCAAGATAAATCCATCCGGAACCTCTACTGTCCATCTCTGATCTTCAAATGTTGCATGCATTGTATACTCTGGCATTCCTCTGCCGACGGTTTGTATTGTTCCAGACTTGTCTCCTATCTCTCGATTTATAAACCACATAAAATTTACAGCTCCGGAAGCAGCCATGGTACCACTTAGACTGTCAATTACGCTTTCCACTTGAGATCCAGAAGAAGCCTTTCTTTTATGATGCACAGCCACTATAGTTATATTGTGTTTTAGAGCCAGCATTGCCGCTGCATGCATTGATGCATACTCAAGTTCGTAAGCATTTAAACCGGGCAAGTTAATTCCCCTTCCATCAGCTTTTATTAATGCCCAAATATCTATAAAGACAATCTTTATTCTAGAATTTTCTTTTGTTATCCTGGTCCCCTCGTTTAGAGTAGAATAACCCTTGGCTAATTCTATTGATCCATCCTTAGACATTACTGGAGGAATATAAGTTTCGTTACCAGAGTCTACTAGTTTATCCTGAGAAAGAAGCCTATCAAGTTTTCCGAGTCCACAATCTTTTCCCATGAATCCTTTGCTCTCTGGACTCATAAATCTAGGCCATTCTTGAAATATAAGAATATCATCATCATATCTTTCTATCTCACCGGTCGACTCGTTGCGTATTCCAGAATAACCATTTATAGCGTATTTAGAATATTTTTTTTGCATTGATTCACAAAGAGGTTGTTCAAGGTCGAGTATTACAACAGTCTGTTTCTTGGGTAGAAATTTATCCTGTCCAAACACAGATTGACCTCTTGAACAACCTGTGGCAAGATCCAAAACAAGACTTGATTTTCCAGTCTTTGACCTTGCCACCCAGAAACCAAATCCGTTAGGCATTAAACCAGGCAAGGCCCACTGAGTAGGAGCATAGGTGGACTTCATCACGTTCGTAGCTAATGTGAATTCAAATTCCTCCCATGGTTCCTTTTTAACTTTATCCTTCTCGTCCTCCTCGCCTATAATAGTTTTATTACCGTCCCCTTCCTTGAAGTCTAGCTCTGACTGAATTCCTTCTATGTCGATCAATTCAGACTTACAAAGAAATTTGTTAAATTCTGACGAAAACTTTTCTTGCCAAACAGAAAATCCAAAAAAATCATTTTCAGAATCTGGCCTATTATCAAAATTATCCTTGACACTCTTCATCATTTCAAGAGGATCAGAAAACTCTCCAAGGGTAAAAGAATAAAAATTAATATTGCTGTGCGGAACGACATGGTCAATTGACCTTGCAACATTTTCAGGAAAAGTTAACCCTGCTTCACCCGGCTCTCTCATTATAAATATTGATGTTGCATGAGATTCTTTAACATCTTCTGGATTAACTATTGGGTTTACTGAGTGTTCATCACCGTCAAGACCTTCAAAATAATGTTCATGTAAAATCTTTTGCTCCAATGGTTTCTTGACCATTCCTGTTCCAGGTATCCCATAAAACGGATAACTAAGATTAAGGCAGAGTGGTCCATCCGGAGACATAACCCTTTCGTCAGTCTCTCCTTCTCCTATGATTAAAAATCTTTTCTCTTGAGCAAGAAATAACCATTGCTGACCGCTCATTGATTTGCTGGAATCACTTCCCTTTCTGTATCTGTATTTATCCTTACCCCTTATCCTTACTCTCTCTTTTACACACTCATATTTTATTCCATCATTCCCTACGCATACGACAGGAATTTCATTTCTATCTAAAATAGTTATAGCTGTTGACGGAACCCTTTTCTTCAGAATGGATATCCACGTCATTGACGATGACACATTGAAAAAATTTCCACCATAAATAGTTACTTCATCCCTTAGTGAATCAGCCACACCATGTACAACATCTCCTAAAACATCTCTATAAAATTCCTCTTCGGTACATCCGTAACTAGCATTATCTTCATCCTTTTTGATTTCTTCTTTCAATTCATCATCTGATTTAGATTTATCAAGTTTACCCAAGAAGAAATCTGATTTTTTCATTCCAATGGATTTCAATATTACTTCCTGATCCCCACAGACATGACAATTAAATACAACCCTGTCACCCTTAGGATCATTCATTTCCGATCCTCTTATCACTTTTATATCAAGCGAAGTTCCCTCTCCCTTATGACTTGGACATCTGCTACGATACTTATCGCCACCCACGCTACTCCACTTGATGTTGAGGCCAAGAACACTTTCAATATTAAGCTTGAAGTCTTCTAGAATATGTTCAACCGTTCTCTTCATCAATCAGATCCTTTCGACACCTACCGCAATCCAAGCAAAAAGTAATTGAAATATTGCATAAACACTGCGCCGGACAACCATGACATTGTTCACATGCATTACATTCTAAATCATCGTCTCCGGGCGGATGACAATGTAGATTTCTACCTTGAGAGTCAACCAGGGCCGTACTCGGCTCTTTTGATATAACACTTTCTCCATCATCAGTTGTTTCCAAAAGAGCTTGCTTAAATATTCCCATTGCTCTGTCAACGTTGTGACCAATTCTCTCTGACTTCCTTTCTCTTACCTTATCTTTCAACACTAATATACATTTTTCAAGATCCTTTATTGAAACAGAAATATGACTGGATGCAACTGCCAACCTTCCTTGGGAGAGTATTCTTAGAGATGACTCTAGGTTACCCTTGATTTCAAAGATATTTATCAACTCATCCTGAAGTTCTTCAATATTTAGTCTTGACATTTCAATCCCCTAAAATTTCTTTCCGCATTGAAGCTTTCTGCTCTCAACCTTGTGATCAAGTCTTGTTTTATTATATTTTATTTTCTCTTCAAATGCTCCCCATAGATCTAATTCATAAATACCGCAATAATAAATAACCATCATAATAAAATTTACCATAGACCTTCTTTCCCATGAAGTCTTTGGTGGTGCCAAGTAACATTCAGAAATACATGTAACAATACTCATGATAAGATCTCCCTTGGGTGATCCTTCTTCGAGCAAGACGCGCATTTCAGAAATAAGTTCAATCGATCCCTGAATATCACTATCCAATACCTGATAATCAAATCCACCAAGAAAATCAAAAGATCTAATAAGAGCATCAGCCATTTCTACCTCTTCCATCTTTCTATGCGGTAGATGATTATCCATAATATTTTTTCTAATACCTTCTAAGGCTTCCGTCATTTCCGATACTATGAGAATCAAAAGTTCTCCCCTATTTCTCTCAATTCGTTCCCCTGTTTCAAGATCTGTCCACCATTTCTTATTTGCCTTGTGACAAATTCTTGCATAAGAATTGATAGTCGATGCATCAAATTTTTTTTCTGTTTTCATTTTCAACTACTTATTGTATGAATTAGTTTTCCTTGATCAATCAATAGTTCAATTAAGCAATTTATCGTAACTGACGCAAAGCCTCTTTCTGCCATAGTATCTACAGACAATGAGTGAAGCCTAACGCAACGACTATGATCACCAGACCAATTAATTAGATGTGGCCTAATCGATGCATCAATATGCCACTCCAAAAGATCTTGAGAATCATCAAAGAAAGCTTCTCTTGGAAAAGTTGTAGTTTCTATTTCAGATTTCATAGTTACCTCTCAGCCATTTGGTACAAACATAAATTTAAATCCCTCGCACATAAGAAACCCAAGAGAATCTATTTCCATATCAGAGAAAATTTTCTTCAATTCTTTATGGTCAACCTCGGATGGATTCACATTGTGATAATTAAATCCAAACGGATGCACACAGCCAGTAAATTTTGCAAGATCCCTACTCTGTTCGCTAGTCACACAATGTAGAATATGGGTTATAACTAAAGTACCATCATCAACCTCTTTGTAATAATCTGCGTCATAATCAAGATGTTCCACAACGCCTTCATAAAAAGATCCAATACCAATCAAATGTGAATTAAGTCCCATTTCATTCTCCTTCTCATGGGTTCCATATGTCTAGTTTGTATCCATCTTCTACGTAAATCCAGTAAATAGGATCGTTACTAGGAGATGATAGATTCAGTAACTCTGCAAAATTTTCAGCTTCATCTTTTTCAAACAATTCATCATTTCGGAAAAATTCGCTAAATGTCTCCGAGCCAAAATTACTAGTAACGACAACTCTGTATTTCATTCTTTTCCTACTTCCATTTCAGAAAAATTCTCTTCATCTCTAATCAACATAATAAGCTGACCTAATCATATCTTATTCTTCTTATGAATCATTTTTAGAAAAAAATATTTCAAAATTTGATACAGAGCAACTCCCGCAAGAAGTGATAGTACTTCAATTACATTCATGGTTTATCCTTAAGTAATTACTGCGCCCATGCATTTCGTTTTTCAGTTTCGCCGTAAAGAATTTCTGCTTTGTCAAAATCACCTATAAAAAAATCTCCAACACTGACATTGTGTCATGAAAGGTATCTATAATTAACCATAAAAAGAGTCTCATAAATACAAAAGCAGAGAACGAAACAAAAGGAACTATAGACCAAATCGGTCCAAGATTAAAAGAGTTCACGTCGTCCCCAGATTGAAATTCAAGTTCCACCAGTACTATTCTTACATCTATATTCTCATCTTCGTTTTCATCAATTGTCCATTCCCATTCTATTTGAACCGTGTTGTTTATATCTACCATATCATCCCACTATCTGGTTGCCCATGAATTTTTCTTTTCCGTTTCATTATAGAGAACCTCTGCCTTATCAAAATTTCCAACTATTCCAATGGAATTCTGAAGAGTTAGACGCGGTTTTTTATCTGGACTGGATCGACCCATGAGATAGTCGCTGTTGGACATGTTCTGAAAGCGTACAAAAAAGTCCTCGAAGCCCCACTCCTCGACGTCAACCCTGTAGACAATGAGAGCTCGATTTCGAGAGTCGAGTTTCGGTCTTCCAATTTTGCGAATCCGGAGTTGCTTACGGCACTCGTCGCGGCTGTCGTGGAAGGAGCTCCAGACGCTTTGGATGAAGGCTTCGCGCTCTTCATCAATTGGGTCCGGAAAACGGCCCTTCGGGCTAGCAGCGGGTGGATTGTTCGTTTGAGTATCAGTTGATGGTCGACCATGTACAGAAACAAAGCCCAGAGAGCTACGAGGATTGCCTGGGACGTCCAACGGTGGAACAAGCGCTAGGGTGGTAGCCGAGGGGGTATCTGAAGTCGATTGAAGAGCGTTTTCAGTTAGATCAAAAATCCTATCGCTGCTGCCTTGCGGCGGAGCCGCTTCCCCCTTATCCAACGACACGCACATCTCGTCGCCGCTCGGGGCGACTTCGGGGGCTGTGTTTGTTTTACCTGGGCAATGCAAGGCAGAGCAAGGCACCGTAAGGAGTGACGCTTCTGTCACGTTTCCGGTGACTGGCGTCACGTTTTGTGATATCTCGTACCTGTCTTTTCGTCGATGTCTGGATTCTTTTTGTCTTTGACGGTCGCTCATTGATGCTTCCTCCCTATATAAGAACTGAGGATCGAATAAAGAATCATTGTCTTTGTCATGGATCAAAAATCCTAGGGAGAAGATTTTTTCTAATGATTTTTTAGCCGCACTATTGGGACATCCAACTAGTTCTGACACTGCTTCGAATGGTTCCATACCACGAATGTACACTCTGACGTAAGAAGAATTAGACCAGTCAAGATCATTCATGCAGATGCTCCTATGACGCCTTCAAATAAGCTGTCAGTAGCAATCAGTCCGCGAAAGTTTCTTAGGTAATTCTCTATTTCAGAATCGAATTTAAACCATTCTCCGGTAACTCTTTTATTCTTCCATCTTTTGTGTTCTTTTGATTCTTTGTTTCTTCCTCCAGGCATCAGGCAAATGATATATAGATTTTTGTCAGTGTTCTTTTCAATAGCTATTTTTCTTTCGATTACACAGACAGAGTATCCGATTTTTACGTGACCTGATTCTTCGTCAAGCATGTAATAAACAAGAGATCCGCCTTGCTTCTCTTTTTCTTTTCTGTATGAAATGGATCTATTATATTTTGACCTTTTGGCACTTTCGGCTTCGACAAGATAGGGCATAAATAGAGAATCTTCTTTATGAACTACCCATTCTCTTTTGATCAATTCTTCCAGTCCTTTTGTAATTATTTTTTTAGGGAGGGGGAAGGCTCGATTCAAAACGTCAACTGGATTTTCTCCATGAAGTTTAATAATACCTGATCTGTCCATTCTCCCTAGGATAAAAAAGAATGTAGTATTTGCTTTCCATCCCATTGCATCCCATGCGGCGTTGTCCTCTGTGTATAGTCTTCTATACGATGCGTTCCTATAGTCGGTACCTTTCATCATGATACCTGACTTTTCTGAGAGTAGTTAGGTAGAAAATTTTCTATAGGATTTTTTTCCAAGTATTCATCTACGTATCTTCTCATCGAGACGTCGTAAGTGAACCACTCTCCGTGAGACCTGTTCTCACTCCATTTTGCATGCTCTTTTGATTCTTTTTCTCTTCCTCCACGCATTACGCAAAGCAGTAGAAGGTTTATACCTTCTTCTTTTTCAAGAGTCTTTTTTCTATCTTCTACGCAAATAGAGAATCCTATTTTGACTTCTCCGTTTTCTTTTTCGAAAAAGTAGTAAACAAGAGATCCTCCTTGATGATGTTTTATTTTTTCTCTGTGACCTCTTTGCCTGAATGAATCTGACCTAGAAGTCTCTTCCGCTTTAAAGAAAAATGGTTCTACCAATGATTCGTTTTCTTGAATTATCCACTTCCTCTTAATAAGCTCTGACAATCCTTGTTCTATTATTTCTTCTGGAAGTCCTGAGGCAAGAAATATAGTTTTGACTGGACTCTCGCCGTCCATTTGCATTTCTCCGTACCTGTCTAGTTCTTTATGGAATGACAAGAATGTTACCCTTGCTTTCCATCCCATGGCTTTCCACGCAGTTGTACTTTTCGTGTACAGTCTTCGATAGGGTTCGTTTGCGTAGTCTATATCCTTCATGACGAAATTTCTTTCTCAGAAGGTTTATTTTCTTGGATGTAAGAATGGACTGACTGTCTCAAGATCGAAGCATAGGTAAGCGTTATACCTTTTTTTTCTTCGGTCTCGATAATGTCATCTAGTTCTTCGATGACATTGATTTTGAACGGGGCGGACAGTGTTCTTTTTCCCATGATGGATCTATCGTACACTAATCAAGATGATTTGTCAATAGGTATTTTGAAAATATAGATATTTTTTCGCAAAATAAAACCATGACAATCATCGCAGATGGAATTCGGCCCATGCATCAATGTCTCGAATCAATTCATCTGTAACTGAGATTCCGTGAGCTTGTAGAATATAATCAAGTCTTGGCGGAGAATATCCAAGAAGAGTATCAGGATCAGCATCTTCTTCATACCATCTTGCTACTCTTTTTCCATCAATCGAAGGACTTATTATTCGAACTATTCTTTTTCTTTCGTCATGTTTCATCTTCTTTTCCTTTCCAGTTCTTTTT
>SDBT01009169.1_pt1 | contig 16088 bp, 14 predicted proteins | sample 2277101 | NCBI WGS metagenome assembly SDBT01 (sample SAMN10404973, study PRJNA504765) | marine sediment metagenome | isolation source: marine sediment core GS10_PC15, 103 cmbsf | place: Arctic Ocean: Southern Knipovich Ridge | collected 2010 | reverse complement strand
GAGTAGATCAACTTTTCGTCTGCAAAGTAGTGACATCTGATATTAGTCTCTGCAATTTTCCTTGCGGATTGCTGGTTCAAAAACAGCAACGACTCTACTCGCTTTTCGGTGTATTTCGACCGCTGGTAAGGCCTCGCACATTCCCGCAGCAGGAACCCGAACCACGTCACCACATCAACGTGCTTTGGGACCCCGGAGTTCCACTCGCCGAATCGTTTGATAATCTCTCTTGTGTTGTTGTTCGTATACGTAACGATTGCGATTCGGCGATCCCGGCTGGCGAGCGAATGTTTGACAAGCCGTGTCGTCTTGCCTGATCCAGCACAAGCGATGAGAACTCTGTTTTCACTCGATGGCATCGGCGATATATTCCGGAGCGACCCACTTCTGAGCAGTCTTAAACATCTTGAGAGCATAATCGGTCTTGTTTGCAGCCATGAACTTCAACAACGCGTCGTCGTCCGCACACGTCTTCTCAAGAATCGTCTTCAGGTCAACGAAAGAGTTCGCCTTCAATAGCTGCGCTTCAAGCGTTCGGTATTCTTCGTCATCGTCGTAACAAATCCCGATGGTCGAGTACTCTCCATTCATGTACTTCTCGTACTTGGACTTCAACGCCGCGACGTTGCCGTCATTATCGGTAACGACACGCACATCCAGCTTCAGAAGTGCTGCAATCTCAAGAAATCGCTTGAACGCGAGCCCGGCAACCGAGATCACATCGACTCCATCCTCAAGCGGGAGCTTACTGTGCTTGTCCTTGTATGCCCGTTGCACGATCAGTTCATCCGAAGGGCCTTCGACAAGGATGCATCGCCGCGATAGGATCAGCCTTAGCGTGTCGTACCCCGCCAACTTCATGAAGTAGTCTTTGGTCTCTGGCGTCATCTTCGTAAGCGTCGTCGTCTGCCCGTTATGCGAGATGAGTCTGAGATTGTCGATCCCCAGCCTATTCAGCACGAAGGCACTGTGAGTAGTGACGATAGCTTGTCGATCTGCGCAGTCGCGACGGATATCATCCATGAGCATATTCAGATTCGAGTGCGACAGATGATTCTCAGGTTCCTCGATGAGCAGGACCTGCGACTTGTCCGAATCAGCGATGGCCAATCGCATCTGGATGCGGCACAACTCGCCCTTGCCTGCACAGTCGAATGGCAAGTCGTCCAAGTGTGGCGTAATCGCGCTGTCCCACGTTGATCGCGAAGACATATCCAGTTGGACCGTCAGCTTCTTGCTGGTTGCGAGGCTACCCTGCTTCTCCAGATGTTCATTGATGGTCTTGACTCCGGGTTCCTGTGCAAATCCATGTCGGAGTTTCTTGTAAGCAAGTGAGAGTTCGCGGCGTTGGTGCTCGGTCAGTACATCATCCACGAGTTGAGCCATGTACCTGTTCGGCCCACGGTACGCCCGTGGCAGACTAGTGTCGATCGTCTTAGCCCTGAAAGGCAGATTCCTGATCGTGATCCCATTATCAGCGAACGATCTCCAGGTTGTCCTGTAGAACTCGACAGGCAAAACGGCAGGGTTGGAATCATCTCGGGCATATTCCTTCAACGCATCGACATGATCGTTATCCACTTCGATGGTCAGCTTCAATCCGGGGCAGTCTTCGTCCTTGGTGTTATTCCGGCCCTTGAGTCTCGCCAGAGCAGGGTCGTCGCTGTCATCATTCAGATATGCCTCGATCAGGATTCGCGGCGGAGAAGCGTTCTCATCACCACGAAGCTTTCTGAAGTAATCCGCGACCATTGTCGTGTTGAAGAGGTACGGGTCGAGCGAGTGATCGAGAGTTCGCCCGTTGTGCTGGCGAGAGAGAACGATGGAGATCGCCTCTAGAATCGAACTTTTCCCAGTTTCGTTATCGCCAACGAGAATATTGAACGTCGGATTCAATTCCAGGTCGAAGCTGCCGAACCGTCTAAATCCTTCAATATGAACACGGGTGATGTAAATGGCCATCAGTATAGGCACCTATAGAAGTCGAGAATCCGACCGTACCGTAGTTTATCATCCCCGCGGGATGTAGGCAAGCCACAACCATTCTTTCGGTTAACAGGCCCGTTGCTTCCGGCCCCCAACGCCATTTCGAACCTGGCTTCGCTAAAGCTACGCCAAGGCACGCTTTCACCGGGTAATTGATTAGTAGACGAGCATCGTCTTTTGTCACAGAACCCGCCAGACAGCGAGCCGGTCGCAAAGCGAAGGCTGTTGTGGGCAGCACCGCCAAGGAGCCCACTATGGCAAAAATGCCTGACATGCTGGACCCGCCTTCGCCGGTCGGCTTCGGCGTGGCAAGCGACCCAGCCGAAATGACTCCACCCCAGCGCCGCCGCGAGATCGTGGCTGGAAGTATAGCGTGTCCTGCCCGGCAGTAAAAACAGGCGGCTGACCGAAGCCAACCGCCCGTGATGCGTGCCAATTGTGAATCAGCGGTCAGGGCTTACGCCTGCGGCGTTGCAGCAGCGGGGCTACCAGAGTCGCCCATCCGGCCAGAGCTGTCCGTACCTGGCCAGGATGTCCGCGCCGTCGGTAATCCCTTGCCCCCCGTCGAGCCATTGGTTGTAAAGTTGCCAGGCCCTGCCCTCGTTTATCAGTTGCTGGGCTGCGGCGATCTGTTCCGGGGCCATGTGCCTGCACAAGGCGTGTTCTTCCTGGTGGGGCCGGGCCTCCAGCGGCCGGCCGGCCCAGGCCTGCTGGATCAGTTCCAGCATTGCTGCGACTGATAGATGGTCCAGGCGGTTTCTGATCTCGCTTAGCCGGTCGCCAGGGCTCACTGGCAGGAGGAAGCGAGTAATGGCCGGGCCGGTGTCAACGCCGACATCCACGAAGTGCCCCGTCACTCCGATCGCCACGTTCCTGGTCATCGTGTGATATACGGTGTCCACGCCGCGGATCCAGGGAAGCAGGCCCGGGTGCAGATTCAAAACACCCTTGGCGGCGATTCCGAGCGCCTCGGCCGAGAGAATTCCGGTGCCCATCAGGATCAGATAGTCAGGCCGCAGCTGTTTTAACGCTCTGAGCATGCGAGATCCGTTGCAAACGCCGCCGTAGATGGGCTTGACTGGGAACGGAGGCCAGCGACACTGGGCGATTTGCCTCAGCAGGCCGATGCTACGAACTTTCGCCCAGGCCAGTTTCCGCCAGTGTGCGACCAGGCCGCTATCCCGCCTCGTCGGCAAGCGAAAGGCAATGGTGATGATATCGAAGCGAATACCCAGCCGGGTCATCAGGTATGCCAGCCGGCGCGCGTTCATATAGCCGGCGGTCAGTATTGTCAGCCTGGGCTTGTCCTGCTCGTTCACGTGCGCCATCGGATGTCGCTGCACCAGTCGATGATCTGGCTGGGAGTGGCAACCCAGCAACTCGCTTCGGAGGCGATCAGGGCTATCTCATCCAGCAACACCATCCCCAACCCATCCATGTGTCCGTCCCAGAGCATATCAGTATGCCAGTCGATGGTCATACATCCGCCATAGCGGCTGACCGTCTCGACCCGATCCCGAAACACCATACGCCGTATCTCGTTGGTATCGCCGGCTTTGAAAAGGGCCTCGTCCATCATTACCGGTGGCAATTCCCACAAGCCGCACCGAACTCCATTGGTCGGATCGTACGGATGATACGGATACGAAGTGCCGCGACGGAAGCCGTGCACTTCGTTCATGCCCATGCTCGAGTCATAGTCGAACCCGCCCGCCGCAGCCGACGAAGCGAGGGTCTGTTCGTGTGCATCCGGATTGAGCGACCAGTGGTGGCTCCGGAAGCCTTTAGGCGCCTGGCCGAAACACGTGATGAATCTGTCCGTCTCCTCGTCAAATCGATCGTGCCGCCAGCAGTTGATGCTCGAGTGCAGTCCGATCTCCCAACCGTCTTTGAGCAGGTCTTCGCCGAACTGTCTGACCTGGGGCCAGGAGGCCGTATAGCCGACATCCAAAGGGGAGGAGTTCGCGTCGAAGCGGTTCCACGTCGCCACGTAGGAAGCCGAGCGCATGCCCAATTCCCTCTCGAATGCCATCCATGACCGCCAGGAACCCAGGTAAGGATCTTTGAACAGCCACGTCATTGCGGCCGAGAAGGCACTGCGTCCCATCTTCATCCCCGCCGAAATAGGCCCGTTGGATTTCCACTCGACAGGCACGTCGCGGAGATAGCCCAGAGGCCTGTAGCGATGGAGGCGGTCGCAATCGTGGGTCAGACAGAAACACCACGACTTGCCATCAGGCCATTGGGGTCGGGCAGGGCCAACGGCACCGCTTGCGACCAGTTGCTGACGAAGCTGCTCTGCCAGATGGTCAACCGTTGGGCGATCCAGCAGCCCCCACACAGCGATCCCCTTGCCGGGCACGCCCGGTTTCTGCAGGACCCCGTCGGTCGACTCGTGCCGGCCGGTCAGGAACCAGTAGGTCGTCAGGACCGGATCGATTCGCTGCACGCCGCCTTCGGAGACAACCGCCGCCGAAGGTACTACCAATCCATCCACCGTGACGGGTTCGGACCCAGCCAGTCCTGCCCAGACGTCGGCACCGGCACAAGGCAACTTGACCCCCCCGGCCGGGTTGGAACGCGAGTAGCTGATTGCCGCCTTATGGGGTGAGTTTACGCACCGTCCCTGCCAACCGGCAAGCTGGAGCAGTTGCTCAATCGCCCATATGACGGTTGGCTCCCGGTCGCCGAAGGAGGGGGCAATATGAAATGCACATTCGGAGGCGAGGGCCGAACCTGAGTCTATCGACATTCCGAACTCCTCTAATCGTGACGGGCGACTCAGATCCAAAACGGGCATTTACCCACAGAAATCAAGTGCCCGAAGATTTGATTTTCCTTATTTTGCCGTGGTGTGCCGGCTTTAGCAAGTATAATCCCTGCTCACATTGTTGCTCGAAACGCGCGGCCAGCGGATTCGTGACGGAGCACTGCAGAAGTACCATATGTCGGAAGATGGGTTCAATAAGCTGTTTTGAGGACGCATCGCATAGGGGTCTCTGTGATGCTATCGCCTAATTATGCGAAGATGACAGAAGTTTAAAGGGCGCGGGACTTCTTGCGGAGAGCCGGGTTCCGTGGCTGACTATTCAGACGGTTGACCCAATCCGGCTGCCCGAAGCGTAGCCTCGTCCGGGCCGCGCCCGGTGCAGCACTCGGCGAGCTTACCGTCCACTACGACCGCCGGGACGGTACGAATCCCCAAGCTCTTAGCCCTAGCCGCCACCTGCGGATCGTTCATGTCCAGCACGCTTACCTCGCACGAGGGGCAGGCCACGCGATTTACCAGTTCAATCGTCTCTTGACAAGCGGGACATTTCGCACTGAAGACTTCTATTTTACGTTTGTCGCTCATAATGTCACATCCTTCGCTCCCTGTGGTTTTGAGTATGATGCCTGTCCTTGGGGAGCACAAGTGGGACAAGCACCACTGCCGACATCGACCGCCCTGCGCGGCCAGGCATTCCAAACAGATGCCGCCATCAGCAGGGCAATCCCGCCGTACATAGCCGTATCCGATACGAAGACGAATTTACCGATAAGGACGATCACAGAGGCAGCTAGGCCAAAGATGAATGGACCGTATCCCCTGCGTGTTCTGGCCCGAAAGACCAGCGCCCCAACCGCGATCAAGAGGAACAGGGCCGTTACGGGAAGCAGGTAGGCCGTCTTCAACACTAATCCGATCCCCATCGCACTGAGCACGCCAGCATAGGCGGGCCAGCAAGCGAGACACAATCCCACCGGCACAAGCGTAACGCCAACGCCGGGTAGCACCGCCAAGGAACTTCGCCAACCGGTTTTTAACGGCGGTTCTCCGGATATCACCCCCGCTGCCGCCTGCATCGCTGACACGATGGCTGCGACCGAAGGCTCGCCCCGCATCTCGCCGGACTGGCTTGCATAAAGCCGGCAGCATGAAACATTGTCGGACGGTTCAGCCCCAGCTACATCCTCGCCCCCCACGAGCACTGTTGGCGACCCATAACCACGGACGTATGGCGGACTCTCGGGATCGCTTTGATCCCATTCCACCCAGCGAGCCGGCTGCTTTGCCTCGGTGAACGCCCGGAGGAGATTTGCCCTTGTTTTTGATACGTTCGGGCAATCGCGGTCGTAGATCAGTTCGACAGTCGCCATGGTCAATCCTCCAAGGCCTCAAGGATCGGGCACTCAGTCACAGGCCCGCGCCCATCGCAAGCTGCTGTCAGTTGCTTCAGAGCCTTATTCATCTTTTGAAGGTCGCGTATCTTCTGCTGTATGTCCTCAATCTTTGCCTCCGCCCGCAGCCGAACGTCCGTGCACCGCGAGTTCGGTGATGCCCGTAACGAGAGCAATTCCTTGATCTCCTTGAGCGTAAACCCCAGTAGCTTCGCACGTCTCACGAAGCGAATCCGTGCGGGCGTCTCCGGTGGGTATTGCCGGTAGCCGGATGCCCGGCGCGGTGGGTCTTCGATTAAGCCCTGCCGCTCGTAAAACCGGACGGTTTCGACACCGACGCCTGCCTGACAGGCCACTTTTCCAATTGTCAATGAACTCATTTTCGATTCCTTTGTCATTGGCTCTATTCAATGATACGGCCTGTACCATACTACAGAGTCAAGAGTCATCTAAAAAAATATGGCATCCATGACCCAATCGCGTGCCCTCTTGAACAGACTTCCCTTTCCCTGCTCAAAATTTGCCGGCAAAGATCCGGAGAATCGTTGTCATGATTGCCGGCTGACAGCGACAATGCTAAGGGCAGGGCGATTTCAGCCTGTTGTTCTCTCGGCCTGTTAACGTGATTCTACCCCTTGTAAATGTTGGCTTTGACAAATAAGGTAAACCTATCATGTTAAAATCAAAACGGCCCAACATTCTCCTGATACTCAACGACGATATGGGATACTCTGATATCGGCTGCTATGGAGGCCGGATCGACACGCCGAATCTCAACCGGCTTGCCTCAGGTGGGGTGCGGTTCACGCAGTTCTATAACACGGCCCGGTGCTGCCCCTCACGCGCATCGCTGCTTACGGGATTGCATCCGCATCAGGCCGACGTCGGACACATGATCGCCGACGATGACATCGACGGTTACCGGGGAGACTTAAGTCGCAATGCGGTGACGATCGCCGAAGTTCTGAAACCCTCGGGCTACGCTACTTACATGTCTGGCAAGTGGCATGTGTCAAAATCCTTAACCGAACCCGGTAACTGGCCTAACCAGCGCGGATTCGATGATTACTACGGCATTATCAGTGGCGCTTCCAGCTATTTTAATCCGTGGACTTTGATACGCAACGACGAGGTCGTAGAGGACGACAGCCCCGATTTTTACCTGACCGATGCCATCAGCGACGCCGCGGCCCGGCAGATAAGAACACATAGTGCCGAGAATCCGGAGCAACCGTTTTTCCAGTACCTGGCCTACACTGCACCCCACTGGCCGCTCCACGCACTCCCCGCCGATATCGCCAAATATCGGGGATGCTATGATCAGGGATGGGACCGACTGCGCGAGCAACGACTGCAGCGCATGATTAAGATGGGGATTCTAAGGGATGACTCGGAGCTGACTGATCGCGATCCGTCTCAACCGGCATGGGAAGATGCCCAACATAAATCATGGCAAGCCCGGCGAATGGAGGTCTATGCCGCCCAGATTGATCGGATGGACCAGGGGATCGGGCGAGTGATCTCAGCCTTGGCCGAAACCGGGCAACTTGACAACACACTGATTCTCTTCCTGGCCGACAACGGCGGTTGTGCCGAGGAACTGACATCCGAGACGACCTTTATCCAGGCAAGCAAGGACATTACTTGCGATGGGCGCGATATCAAACTGGGTAATGACCCGGACGTCTTTCCGGGTGCGGACGACACTTTTCAGAGCTATGGCGTGCCCTGGGCAAATGTGAGTAACACCCCATTCCGCGAATATAAGCATTGGGTTCATGAAGGTGGGATCGCCACGCCGCTGATCGCGCACTGGCCTGGGGGGATTGCCGCACGCAACGAGCTGCGCCATACGCCGATGCAACTGCCTGATGTGATGGCCACGTGTCTGGATGTTGCCGGCGCCTCCTATCCGCAGACGTATCAAGGTCGTTCGATTCAGCCATTGGAAGGCTATAGCCTTTGTCCCTGTTTCGATAATGACACCAGCGATCGCGAGTGCCTTTTCTGGGAACATGAGGGCAATTCAGCCATTCGGCAGGGGACCTGGAAGCTCGTGTGCAAATACCCCGGCGACTGGGAACTATACAACATGGACGAAGACCGCTGCGAGATCCATGACCTTGCCGATCAATACCCCAAGCGTGTTGAGGAACTGGCTGGCCTTTACCGTAAGTGGGCCGACCGCTGCGGTGTTATGAACTGGGATGAGTTGCTCAAAATTCGCCGGCAAAGATCCGGCGAATCGTCGTCATGATCCTCTCCTGAAACCTAGACCGACACAGATATAAAAGGTAGCCAATGTCAAACTCAAGGCCCAATATTCTGTTCATCATGAGTGACGACCATGCCGCCCATGCCATCAGCGCCTACGGAAGCAAAGTCAACCACACTCCGCACATGGACCGCATCGCCTCCGAGGGCGTTCGGTTGAACAACTGCCACTGTACCAACTCCATCTGCACGCCCAGCCGGGCGACTATCCTGACCGGCCAGTACGGCCACATCACAGGTGTCCGCGAATGGGAGACTCTGGACAACCGCAGGCCTATTCAGCTCCAGAAGCTGCTCAAGGCCGGCGGCTACCAGACGGCCTTGTTCGGCAAGTGGCATCTGGGCCACGGCCTGGCCACATGCACCTGGTACGACGATACAGGCGGTCCGGATGCAGTCCCATGTTCCCCGGCCGGTTTCGATGACTGGGCGACGCTACCTGGACAAGGCGAATACCACGACCCTTATTTCCACACCCCCCACGGCGATATTCAGGTCAAGGGCTACTGCTCCGATGTTATCACCGACATGTCGCTTGATTGGCTGGAATCCAAACGCAACCCGGCCAAGCCGTTCTTCCTGTGCGTACACCACAAAGCCCCGCATCGGCCATGGTTACCCGGCGACAGGTACAAACATCTCTACGAGGATCACGATATCCCTCAGCCCGAGACGTTTGACGACGATTACGCATCCCGCCCGGCGGCCGCCATGGCCAAGATGAGGATCCTGGGCGACCTCGTCAAAGAGGACGTTAAGGCTGATCCGCCCAAGGGGCTAGACCAAGTGGAACTGAAGAACTGGTACTACCAACGATACATCAAAGATTATCTTCGCTGCGTTGCAAGTGTCGATGCCTCGGTAGGGCGGTTACTGGAGCATCTCGACCAGGTCGGACTTACCGAAAATACAATCGTCATCTACACTAGCGATCAGGGGTTTTTCCTCGGAGATCATGGGTGGTACGACAAGCGGTTCATCTACGAGCAATCGCTGCGGATGCCGTTTGTTATGCGTTACCCGGGGGAGGTAACTCCTGGCAGCGTTCGCGGGGAAATTTTCACGAACCTTGATTTTGCACCTACGCTGTTGGACTATGCTTGGCTGCCAGTTCCCCGCGAAATGCAGGGCATCTCAGGTCGGTCGATGCTGAAAGGCCAACCGCCGGAAGATTGGCAGAGGTCGCTGTACTATCGGTACTGGGACCACGGCGGGCACAATGTCTGCTCGCACTATGGCGTTCGCACGGAAACCCACAAGCTTGTGTACTTTTCACCATTTACCCCTGGCATGAGCGGGCCGGCAGGCGAGCCGTACGTCGAGCCGTATTGGGAACTGTTCGACCTGTTAAGCGATCCTAACGAACTGCGGAACGTCTACGACGATCCGGGCTATGGAGACATCCGCCAAGAACTCCATGGGGAGTTGGATCGTCTTCAGCGCAAATATGCTGATACGCCATTGCACTGAGAGAAAACCAAAGAGACAACGGCGGGTGGCACGGCCAGGCCACATGCATTGGTTCTAGGTTTCAAAGTAATTCAAGGAGCCCTCTATGACAGACGACGCAGTTCCCGTGATTCTGGATACAGACATCGGTGACGACATTGACGACACGTGGGCGCTGGCGATGATGCTTCGCAGTTCCGAGCTGGATGTGAGACTCGTCACCGGCGACGCCGGAAAGGCTGACTATCGCGCGAAGTTGATCGCCAAGATGCTCACTATCGCCAACCGGACCGACATACCTGTTGGCCTGGGCATCGAGGATATGCCCGAGGGTGGGGCCGCGCAGATACCTTGGATCGAGGACTATAACCTTAACGACTACCCGGGGGAAGTCTGCACCGACGGCGTGGATGCGATGATCCGCACCATCGAGGCTTCGTCCCAGCCGGTTAAGCTGATCGTCATCGGCCCCATGGGCAATATCGCCGAGCTTGTACGGCGGAGGCCTGACCTGGCTGCTAAGACGGACTTCGTCGGCATGCACGGTAGCATCGCGCTACACCATCGCGACTCACCCGGCGCAATCGCCGAGTACAACGTCGCCAAGAACATCCGGGCCGCCCAGGAGGTTTTCGCAGCTAACTGGCGGAGCATAACCATCACGCCACTGGATACCTGCGGCAACGTGATTCTTGACGGGGATCTGTATCGTCGCGTGCTGGCGAGCGACGATCCCCTGATCCAGGCGACGGTAGAGAACTACCGCATCTGGGCCGGCCGCCAGGTTTCCCAGGGCTGGGATCCATCCATCAGCACGTCGATCTTGTTCGACACGGTGGCCGTCTACCTTGGGTATTCGCACGATTTCCTGAGGGTCCAGCGTATGGGGATCGTTGTCACCGACGACGGATATACGCGCGTCGATGAGACCGGTGCGGAGATAAACGTCGCCATCGAGTGGACCGACAAGCCGGCATTCCTGGCCGATCTGACGCGGAGACTTACCTCGGGAGCGTAACATGACCACTGGCAAGACGATGACCGAACGAGAGCGCTTTCGTGCTGTGATGAACTACCAGCCCTTCGACCGTCCGCCGGTTTGGTTCTTCGGCCTGTGGGAAGAGACATACGAACAATGGTTGAAACAGGGGCTGAACATCGACGAGCCTGTCTGGCAGCAGGTCGGCCTGGACAGCAACTGGGAAAAGGGCATGTGGAACGCCCACGGCCTGGTGCGCACCGGGCCCATCTTTGAGGGCGAACCGGAGATTATCGAGGAGGACGCTACGTATAAAGTCATGCGCCATCCCACCGGCGCGATATGGAGATATCGCAAGGATGGCAGTTCGATTCCGCTGCACATCGAAGAGGCCCTCAAACCGACGCGCGAAAGCTGGGCTCGCTACATCGAGGCCCTGCAGGGCGATTGCACCCGCATCGCCGACGAGACCACCTTCAACGCCACGGCCGATCGACTCAATGCTCGTGACGAGGTCGTGGTGATACTCGGAGGAAGTCTGTACGGCTGGCCACGCGACTGGATGGGCGTTGAAGCGATCAGCCTGTTGAGCTACGACGATCCGGCTTTATACGAGGAGATCATCGAAACGATTACCGAGCATTTCATCACGCTCAACACTCATGTGCTACGGCGGGTGAAGGTGGATATGATCTACTTCTTCGAGGACTGCTGCGGGCGGTCCGGACCCCTGCTGTCCCCTGATTCGTTCAGACGCTACTATGCGAAGTATTACCGGCGGCTGGTGGATTTTTATAAATCCAACGGCGTGGACTTCGTGCTGCTGGACAGCGACGGCTATATCGAACCGCTGATCGACTGTTGGCTGGATGCGGGTATCGATATTCTGTTCCCCATCGAGGTTGGCACGTGGCGTGCTGACCCCGTGAAGCTGCGGGCCAGGTATGGCAAGCGGCTGGCCATGATTGGCGGGCTGGACAACAAGAAGTTGATCCACGGCCCGGCAGAGGCGTTGCGGGCAGAGCTCAAACGTCTCAAGCCGCTCGTAAAGGAAGGGGGCTTCATTCCGATGCCCGACCATCGCATGCCGCCTCACTGCAGCCTCGTGGCATTCCGCCGTTACGTCGAGGTATTTAGAGACGTCTATGGCGGATGAGAAATGTTCCGGGCCTGGTTGATCGGGTGAAGACGTAACGCGCTGGTGCGTACACACGCATACACATGCGATGGGGGTTAACCGGCAAATGTCAGCCGACGGCGTTTCATGTAAATTTCGACCTGGACGGGACAGCTTCGGATGAGTTGAGCCCGTCCGTAAGAGGCAGGCCACTCATATAGCGAACATCAGTGCACATTTCCGGTCTTGGGCTGGGAGAACCTCAATACTTTGAAGCGAGGTTCTTTATAAATCTCCTCGACATCATGGAACAGGTTCTCAGCTAAGACTTCATATTGTAAGAACGTATTGCAGACGAGGTAAACGCTCCCATCGGGCCGAATCAATCTGTGCATTGCGGCCAGGAATTTCCTTGGCAGATCCCTGCTGGTGCCAAATCCTTTGTGGAATGGTGGATTGCACAGCACGAGATCATAAGGCTCCATGAGAGTGTCGCCACAGTCGGCTGGGACAACCTCTCCGCAGATCCCATGTTGCCGGAAATTCCGTTCACATGCTTGAATCGCTGCTGCGTTATTGTCTGTGGCTGTTACGAATGCCGCACCAGCCTCAAAGGCACGAATGGCGAGGTAGCCATAACCACAACCCAGGTCCAACACCCGTTTCCCTTCAAGGGACGGGATCGTTGTCATTAGGAGCGTGCTGCCATAGTCGATCTTGTTCCATCCGTATATGCCTGGTTTCGAGTAGAAACCCAAAGAAGGCATTTCGATAAGGCGAAGCTCGCTGTAGTTCTCACTGGGCAGTGATTCAGGAGGTATCGGGATGGCTTGGATATCCCCACGGGTGATCCTGGCGCAGCGCGCGCCTCTTGCAGTGGTCGTAGTTTCGGGGCTGGAGCCCAATTGCCCAGACGCTCGTTGTACGTAAGTCTTGATACCCTCTTTCCGAAATCCAGCCAAATGCAAGTACTGACCAGGTTGCAGGATATCCCGCGCGGAATTGATAACATGGTGAACGAGAGCTTTTCCTTTTGTGATACGGAAAAGAATTGCGTCGTAAGTGCTTGGCGTAATTCCCTGCAATGTCAAGTCAAGAAACTCGACGTTGGTGGAATGCTGAGAGAAAGCTGTGGCTAAATCAAATCGGCTTGTGATGACAACACAGTCTTTCCGCTGAATGAGGGGTAGATAGTCAGAATACTCAACTGCTTCATCCACTAGCAGCAGGAGTCGGCGATATGGTAATCCTATAATCGAGCGACATAGAAGTGATACCGCTAGGTCATTTGAAGGAGCCGAACATGTTGATTTACTCCTGGCCATGCTTAGTACACGAAGTGTTTGATCCTGATCGCTTTTGTACCTTACTTGCCTTCTGCGGCTTCATTGGAGATTTTTACAAACTCGCAGCACATCGCCTCGATGGCCTGGTCGCTGTGGCCGGCGGCTTGTGGGTCGCCATACCAGTCGGCGATAAATCCACCCTTGTCGGTACCCAGACACGAGACCAGTTTGCGACAATATGCGCGAATTTCATTTGCATCATCCCGCGGCATGACAACCTGGATATCAACCGGGCACATGAACGTGATGCGGCCGGCGAATCGCTCGCCCAGAAGCTCGAGCCCCATGTTCATCTGCTGATCCATCTGGATCACGTCCAGGCCGGCCTCGATGAGGTCGTCTAGTATCTCGACGATATTGCCGCAACTGTGCAGGAAAGTGAGCAGACCCGCTTTGTGGGCGGCTGAGTAGACGCGGGCGTAACGCGGCCTCCAGATTCGTCGCCAATCGTCAGGGGAGATCATCAGCCGATCCTGCAGCCCCCAGTCGTCGCACCAGAACAGCCCGTCGGCGCCCGCATCAGCATAACGGTCGATTGCATATAGGTTCATCTCTACGAGAATGTCGATCAGCTGGCCTAGCTTATCGGGATCGGTGTGGATATCGACCCAGGTGTTCTCCAGCCCGCGGAGGAAATGCACACGCTCGTAAAGCGAAACTCCGCTAGCCAGTAGAAAATTATCGCCGGCGAGCTGGCGAGCGCCCTGCAATCCGGTCCAGCGAGTCGGGTCGCTAATGTCGGGAATGTTGAGGTTAGGCAGGTCGGACCAACTTTTGAGCGGGAAGTCCTTAACCTCTCCGAGCTTGGTAAAGCCGAGGTTTTCCCACACGCAGCCCCACTCGTCGACGCCGGAGCTCGGCCTGCGGTCAACCGACGGCGACATTTTAACCCTGGCCAGGTCCTTCCCGTATTGCTGGGGTAAAGACATCGGAAGCCGGGCCGGGCCTGCGAACTGAATGGCGGCATGGACGACCTCCCGGCCGGTAATTTGCTTTCCTTTTGCACCCATCAAATACGATTATACCCTGGCCGGTTGTGGTCAATCAACCCCGAAGCCACCACGTGCTACTGCTCGGACAAGCGCAAGCTATGGACAAAAACGAACTTGGCGCAAGTAGTACTCTGTCCCAGGGAGTTTGTCAGGTAATTGCGCCGCGCCGGCGGGTTGGCTTTTTGGCCGACTTCTTGACCGCCTTTTTCTTGGCTACCGTCTTCTTTGAGGCCTTGCTCGCCAGTTCCTCAAGTAGACTATCAAGTAGGGATTTGATCGTTTTGATCAGTGGAGTTGCACCCAGTTGCTCAGCCAACCCGAGGGCTTTGCGGTACATCTGCTCAGCGCCGTCCAAATCGCCCCGGGCTTTAAACACATTGCCCAGGTTTCCATATTGGTTGGCCATGTACTCTTTTCGCCCCAGTTGCTCGTCGATATCGAGTGACTTGCGGTACATATCTTCGGCCCCGTCCAGATCGCCCCGGGTTCTAAGCACACTGCCCAGGTTGCCATAATCGCTGGCCATGCCCACTTCTCGCCCCAGCTTCTTGTTGATTTCGAGCGCCTTGTTGTACATTTCCTGGGCTCCATCCAGATCGCCCCTGGTTTCAAGCACACAGCCAAGGTTACCGTATGCTGCACTAGCTGCTATCTGGTCCCCCTGGTCTTCTGCAAGGCCGGCAGCTTTTTCGTACATCGCTTTTGCCTGATCCAATCGGCCGATCCTGGAGAGAAAATTCCCAAACTCGATGATAGGCCACGGTTGGTTCTGGCCGACGGATGCTTTTGCAAATTCGACTTCTGCCTTGGTAAGCTGCCCATCATTCGCCAATTCCCAGGCTTTATCAACCAAAGCCCAATTCGCCGATTGCGCGGAGTCTTCCTGTGGGATGCGTTCTAATTCCCCTGCCACTTGCAGCCCGGCTTCCGGTATTGGTTCGACCTGTTCCGTGGTACCTTTTTCTTCGTTCCACAGCCACTGTCCTAAATACTTCCGAATCAACTTTCTGAAATCGTCTGTAGCATCAAACGTTTTATAAAAATGTGTCTTTTCACGCTCAATCTTCTCTCTGAATTTAATAACTGGCTTTAACTCATCCCCTGGGTCGCTCATCTGATGTGGATTAACTCCCTTGAACATCAAGACGACTTGTTCCATCAGAAAGTTTTTGTCAGCAGAGCATTCCTTTGCCAGGTAGTACTCCCCTTCCGTAGCTGAGGTATAGAGAGATGTGTTATTATCGGGCGGCGAACCCCAACGGTCCCAAAAAAGTGCGATTAGGTAATCACAACCTCGAATCTCCCTGTTAATTTGTTCTTGAGGACGCCCTTCAATTCCGAGTGTGTCCTCCCACCCAACAGCTTCAAAAACTATCCCCCAATTTTTTTCCAGACTCTCATTAAACTTCGTGATCTCATCACGAAAAGCATGTCGCTCTTCTGCAAGTCCACCCGGCGATGCAATAAAAACATTGATATATTTTTTCGTCTTAGACATTTGTTTGTTCCCATGTTTTGTCGGCGGGGGCAGGTGGCAGGTCGAACTTCGGCTACGATACCCTCCCAGCCCCAGGTCACAACACATTCCATTTCACCCAGGAAACGAATTGGTAGAAATGCTGAAAGTGACAATAACAACTCAGGGCGCTTAGATCAAGTCCGTAGGGCGTGCTACTTGTTGAGGAATGCGCATGAAGGTTCATGTTTGTGCCTCTCGAAGTATTAGTCTTGCGTGGTAGAAGATGATTTTCGCGGCTACCCATCGGCGGACTCTTTCCAGCCGA
>SDBT01009168.1_pt1 | contig 16089 bp, 12 predicted proteins | sample 2277101 | NCBI WGS metagenome assembly SDBT01 (sample SAMN10404973, study PRJNA504765) | marine sediment metagenome | isolation source: marine sediment core GS10_PC15, 103 cmbsf | place: Arctic Ocean: Southern Knipovich Ridge | collected 2010 | reverse complement strand
GGTTGTGCGTGACCTTAACGGCTTGAGTGTGGAAGAATTTCTGGACCGGGCCGGCGCCGCATTCGAGCTGACGCCGGATGCCGGTTCCGAACCCGCCGCGCCGGGCCAGATTCACCTGTATGTGAATAAACGCTGGTATCGCCTGAGCGCAAAGGCGCCTGTGAACGGCAAGACGATGGCTGGCAGTCTGGACGTGAGCATTCTCCAGGACAGGCTGTTGCAGCCCGTGCTGGGCATTGACGACCCGCGCACGAACAAACGGCTTGACTTTGTCGGCGGCATTCACGGCAGCGCCCGGTTGACGTCACTGGTGGAGTCGGGCCAGGCCGCGGCCGCCTTCTCGTTGCACCCCACCAGCGTCGCGCAGTTGCTGGCCGTCAGCGATCGTGGTGAAGAAATGCCGCCGAAATCAACGTGGTTTGAACCTAAACTGGGTGATGGACTGTTGCTCCATTGCTTTTAGCTGCATGGACGAAGTAAAATTGGCAACTGATAACGAACAATCCGGTCAGCCGGACCCCGCGGTTGCGAAGCGCCAGGCACTGGCGCCTGGTTCCGGCGGCCAAATTCCGCCTTCGCACCCGGATCCGGAGCAGGCCCTGCCGCCCGAAGCTGAGATCGAGCAGCTCCGCGACGCCGATGCCGAGCTGATGGATTACCTTTCCGAGGAGACCTGGAGCTACGGGCTGACGGAGCTCTCGCAGGTGCATTCGCTTGCCTATTTCCTGCCGTTGCTGCGGGAACTGTTCAACGTCAATGACGCGCGAGCCAAGGTGGTGTTCACCATGCTTTTCACGCTGATGGTGGATCGCCGGGTGCGCTGGACGCGGGGGGAACTGGACGAGAAATTCCACTGGATTAAGGATGGCCAGCGCAACTACCTGCTGCAGCGGCTCAGCAACGTGGGCTGGCTGGAGTACTTCCGCGACCAGGGCGTCTATATGATTACCGACAAGGGCGAGGCGCTCATGCGCATCCTCAGCCGCTTCACGTTGGGCGAAGAACTGGTTGACAACGAGGGGGCGGCGCTGGCCGAGATCGAATTCAGCATGCTGTTGGACCTCGATGATCTTTCCGATCGCTTGAAGTTCCTGCGCAACCGTTTGCTCAAACACAACATCCGTGCCAGCAACGCCCTGGACAGCGAGTCGCCCTACCGGGTGTTGGAAGTCTACCAGCAGCTTCAGTCCGCCTATCGCTGGGCGGCCCAGACCCGCGAAGCCCTTGACGAGATCGACACCGCGGCGGGCGACCCGGAACAGTGGGAAGCCATTCGCAGCGTTCACAATCACCTGTCGAATCTGCATTCGCAGATTTCCGAGATGCAGCTTGTGCTGCAGGGCATTCAGCGCCGGGAAATCAACATTGCCAGCCTCGGCGTGACGCATCTTGACTTTGACAATTACCTGATTAACTCGACCCCCGAGCTCTTGGCCAAGATGATGCTCGGCCATCTGAAAAAGGTCCCGCATCCGTTCTTCCTGATCGAGGACTTCGCCTTCCCGGAAGCCGAAGATATTCTGCGCCGGGAGATCGTCGAGGAAGAAGAAGATTTGCACGGGTGGGACACCGAGGTGACGGAACTCGACCCCGAACTGAACGCCGGCACACCCCTCGAAACCGAAGCATTTGCCCAGGCGCTGACAAGTCTCACCGAATCAGCCAAATCCCCGCGCAAATGGCGAGACATTGCCAAGCTCATCACCGGGCAGAAATGGGAAGTCGCCGCGTATCGCTTCTCGTTGCTGACGATGCTGGCGGACCTGCAGGCCCTCGGGCACTTGCTGGATGAGACAGCGGACCCGCTGGTGGGCCTGCCCATTGAAGCCAAATTCAACAGCCAGGGTAAACTGGCGGAATTTGACCAGGAAAATGGCGAACACTGGATCATGACCCGCGGACGTGTCCGGAAACGGGAAAAGAAGGAGGCACAAGTCGAAACAGATGAGTGATTTACCTGATACCGACCTGTTTTCAGAGCGGGACCGGGCACAAGAAGTCTGCTCGATCCTGCTGAGCAACGGCTATGCCCCGGTGGCCGAATTCCGCGATCTGCTGCTGGACGAGAATCTGCGCTGGCAGGTCGAGAAACGGCTTAATGCTGTGGGCATGAAACTTATGCACAACGTCTACAGCGAAAACTGGGGTATTGGACTGAACGAGCAAACCGCAGCCGACGAACGTCTGGAATGGAGCAATAACTTCGGCCTCGACCGCGGGGCAATCGCGCTGTTGCTGATTCTGTGGTGCAAGCTGATTCTACCGAAACGCCTCGAGCAGGAATCCAGCCAGAAAGCGGAGGGGGGGGACGAAGAAGAGGAAGAGCCCGGCACCCTGAGCGAGACCTTCACTGAACTGGAGGATAAGCCAACGCCCCGCGCCAGCATCAGCCGCGATCAGATCATCGCGGAGTTCAGCCCGCTTTTGGGCGGCGTCACCAATGCCAGTAAGTATCTGGCCCAGCTAAGCCGGGCCCGCCTGATCAAGAGCTATGGCGGGATCGTTGAAGAAGGGCCGCTGCTGTCGCTGGTGATTGACGAGGCCAGTTTGAACGATGATCTGCGCAAGGAAGTTCTGCTCAGTGTACTGCGTCACGGGTCAAAAACCCAAACTTTAACCCAAAGTATCAAGCCGGAGGCGGAAAACCAGGAACAGGGAGCTGAGACTGCCGATGTTTGACTTTCGCTATGTCGAGTTGATGAACTGGGCCTATTGGCCGCCCCTGAAACTGCCGCTGGATCAGCGCACGATTATGATTACCGGGCCGAACGGCAGCGGCAAGACCACCTTTCTGGATTCACTACGGACGCTGTTGCGGGCGCCGCGGCTGAGCGCTAACCGCCGGTTTACGGATTATCTGGTCGGCCGGGTCAATACGGCCGTGGTCAAGGCGGTGGTGACCAACAAAGCCACTGAGACCGAGCAGCGCCCTTTCGAGTACAAGGGCTTCACCGATGAGGTGGTGACGCTGGCCACGGTTATGTACAAGCGCTCAGGCCGCTGGGATCGACGCTTCTTTATTGGCGAAGGCGACGTGTCGCTCGATGAACTGGCGAAAGTGCCCAAGTCGCACATGCTCTCGCCGGAATCATACACCTACGAAGTTAATGAAGCGGGCCTTTCCGCGGCCATTCTCAAAGTGCTGGCGCTCGAGCAAGGGCAAACCGACAAGCTCTGCGAAAAGTCGCCCCGGGAAATCCTCGATCTGTTGCTGGACGTGCACGGCGACAAGCAGATCATCGAGCGCTACAAACGCGCCCGCGAAAACTATCACCGGGCCCACCTCGAACTGAGCCAGCTCGGCGCCCGGTTGGCCGAGGAACAGGCCAAGGTTGTCACCAGCGAAAGAGCCGCCAACGAGTTCCGGCGCTATCAGAAACTGCACGAGGAACTGCAAGAATTTGAGGAGGTGTTGCTGCCCCAGGCCGAATACAAGTCCGCCCGCAACCGGGTTGAGGAGCATAAGCTGGCGATCACGGACTTGAGCATGCGCCTGGGCCCGGTTGACCGGCACATCCTGCAGTTGCAGGAACAACTCGACAACGCCGACGCAAACCTGGCCCTCCGCCGCGATGAAGTTGACCAGGCCCGCGAACTCAAGGGCGAGACGGAAAAAGCCGAGCGCGATCTGGACATCAAGCTCAACGAACGGCTGAACCAACAGCGTCAGCTCGAGGAACTGCTGGAAGCGGCCGCGGCGGAAGGCGCCTCAGACCTCGACGTGGAAAAAATCTTCGCGCAGCGCGCCAAGCTTCGCCATGAAATGGCGCGGCTTGAGCTGCGCATCGAGGAACAGACCCGCAAACTGGAGCCGCTGCAACAGGACGTGCTCGAGTTTGAGGTGCAGAAGCGCAAGGTTTATCCCCGCTATGTCGAGGAGTTCATCCAACTGCTGGATCACGCCGGCATCGAACATGATCTGCTTTGCGATATTGTTGACATAAGCGAGCGGGACTGGCAACTGGCCGTCGAATCCATCCTGGGACGCGACCGTTTTACCGTGCTGGTAGACGCGGCGGATCAACTCGAGGCACGGCAACTGGGCGAAAAACACCGCTACCGCTGCTATGTCGCCGCCCGCGAGCCGGCGGCCGCGATGCCGTCGGCCACGAAAGGTTCCGCACTCGAGGTGGTGGACCTGAGCGCCGGCGGCATACCGGGCTGGATTATTGATAATCTGGCGCGGACCTGCCTGGTTGAAAGCGTGAAGGAAGGGATGGCGCGGCAACACGCAGTCGGGGCCCGGAACCAGGTAACCGTAACGCGCCAAGGCTATCGGCAGGACCGCCGCGGCGGGGTGTCCATTGCCGTTGACCGTTTTTATTGCGGGCGGCTGGGCCAGACTTCACTGAAAGATGAACTGAACCGGGAAATCAACGACGTAAAAAGCCGCCTCGCCGGCTTGCAGAAGGAACTGGAAAGCAAACGCGCTGCCGAAGGCAAATTGCAGAAAAGCATCCAGATGCAGGAAAGCCTCGAAAAGCTCCACGACGCGCGTGGCCAGCTTAAGAGTCTGCAGAGCGAAATCCAGGAACTGAACACGGCCCACCAGGAAGCGCTGGGGCAGAAACAGCAGGCCGAAGATAAACTCATCACTGCTCTGGACGCGTCGAGCAATTTCGAGCGGGATTTGACTGACATGCGGCAGGAAGTCCTGAGCAAACGCAACGCGCAGAGCGAACACCTCGGCGAGTTAAAGGAGCAGCAGGAACAGATTGCCGAGCTGGAAGGGCTAATGACGCAGGTTACGGCCAAGCTCGACGACAGTCATTTGAGCGATGCAGCGTTGCGCGAAATCGAGGACTTGGACGAGTTAACGCCGAAATATTATACGGTGCGGCGGCTGCTCAGTGAATTTGACGAAATCCCGCACGACGGTGTGGTGGAAGTTTATCAGCACCATAAAATCCAGTATGACAAGCAGCGGCGGCTCTACGAGGAGCATGAGCAGGGCTTGCGGAAATGGGAGCTTGAATTCCAGCGGGCGCGGGCGAAGTACATCGAGGTGGTGGAACACACAATCCGCTTCTATCGGCAGAACGTGTTGGCGTTGGCGGAGATGGGCGGGGTGGCCGCGGAGGTGAAGATGCCGGACCTGGACCAGGCGGAAAACAGCCTGGAAGAGGCGGAATTACTGGTGCGCTTCGGCTTTGACGGCAAACGCATAAGCAATATGGGCGCTTCGAGTCTTTCCGGCGGGCAGCGGGTCGTAGCCAGTTTAATTTTATTGATGTCGCTGGCCACTTCCGGCGGGGTTGACCGCGGCGGCTTCTTCATCATTGACGAGCCCTTCGCCCATCTGAGCCTGGAACGCATCGATGATGTCACCCGGTTCCTGGAAAAAAGCCAGTGCCAGTTCATCATGACCTCGCCCACCACGCACAACGTCAACGTCTTCAACGCGGCGCGGCTGCAACTGAATTTCCGTATCAAGGTGCCCGGCAAAAGATTCGCGCCGATACCCACGATTATCCGCCGCTGACAAGCACAGCCTGATGACACTCGAAGCCGCTGCCGCTAAAGCAGCGTAAGCAAGCGGCAGATTTCTCTCAATTTGAATTGCCGAAAATAGCTTGACAAATTTCTCCGGCCGCTCTATAATGCTCGGAAAATACCCTTATTGTCGGAAAACAGGAGTAGAAAATGTCACAGGACTCGCCGCCGGTACAAAAGCCGAAGGAAAGCACGCCTGAGGAGGTCATCGAAGTCGGTGAGAAGACCTTGGTTGGGGATGACTTCGAGCAGGCAAGGAAACTGGCGGAAGAAATGCCCTTTGGGCCGTTGGACGTGGCCGAAGCCTCGGTGAAGATCGTCTCCGGGGGCACGATGACCCCTTTCAAACTGAAGCAGGACCAGATCAGCACCTCCTTCGGCAACGGGCGTGAAGAGTGTGATGTTTTTATCAACGACGCGCGCATCAGCAATAAGCAGCTTGTGATTATTCAATACGGAAATGAATTTGTGCTGGCCGACTGTGGCGTCAAGGACATGGTGACCTTTGACGGCTTGCCTGTGCGCCAGATAATCTGCCCGCCCGGCGTTCGTTGCATCGTTCACATGGGCAATACCTCGTTGATTTTCAAGTCCGAACTGGTGCGCCAGGTAGCCGCGGGTAATGAACTGCCGAAAAAACTTCATCTCGAAGACAATCCGGCGGCAAAGCAGTTGCCGGCAGCGGAAGTCTCCGTCACCGTGGCTAAAAAAGTCTTCACCACCAACCGGGCCCCACTGTTAATCGGCAAGCACGGCGAAACCGACATTATCCTGCGTGCCGAAGAGGTGCGGCCCTTCCATGCCCTGATCTGCTGGCGCAGTGACGGGGTGTATGCGCTGCCGTTGGGCAGCGCCGCGGTGATCAGCGTTAACGGCCAAGCCACCGAGGAAGCGCAAAAACTGCAGGACGGGGACCAGGTGGTCATCGGCGGGAGTCCGTTGGCTATCAGCATGACCGGTGATGTGGAGGGCCGCGCCACCGCCATGTTTACCAACGAAGAACTGCGCTTCGACTATATCCGCTTTTCCGCCATTGGCGATTCGCTCGGCGGCTCGTTTCTGATCCCGGCAATTGGCCCGGCCATTACCATCGGCCGGTCCCCGGCGTGCCATATCACCATTGATGACGGCGCGTGTTCCCACGAACACGCCCAGATTGTTCCCAGCGGCAAAACTTGCCAGTTGCTGGACAATTATTCCTCCAACGGTTGCTATGTGAATGACGAACGGGTCAGCAAAACCAGGGTCCGCGCAGGTGACCTGGTCGAGATGGGCCGCAGTCTTTATGTCGTGCACTTTGACTAAGTTGGGATTTTGGCAATTTTTTCAGGAAAAAGTCAAAAAACGCCTTTTCATTGGGCAAAAAGGTGCTAGATTCCGGAAGTGAGAATTTAGAATTCGAGGCCCCGTTGGCAAAGTCCTCGCGCTCAAACTGAGCGCGAGCGGAACTTGCCAATCGGTGGCGCGGTCTCCAGAATAATCCAGGAAGGAATTGATGATGAACATGAAACGGCGCATTCTCTCTCCTGTTCTCGGGCTTCTGCTTGGTATTTTCGTTCTGACAATGGTTCTACCAGTCTTGGCGGACGAACCAGCGGCGGACCGTGACCGGCTCAGACCGGCCGCGATTCCGGCGGCGCTCAACCACTTCCCGACGCGGAAATTGGGGCGCGGGGTCTCCAACGTCGTGTTCGGCGTACTTGAAATTCCCAATGCCTGGATCTCGGTCAATAAGGAGTATGGTGGTGCGGCCGGGATTACCTGGGGTACCTTCCTGGGCATCAAGCGCTTCATCCTGCGCGAACTGGTAGGCGTTTACGAGATCGCCACCTTCTGGTGCCGGCACGGCACGATTATTGAGCCTGAATTCCCGTTCATGCCCGAACAAACCGTGCAATGGCGCGTAACCCACCCCCAACGCAGGCGTTAAGCACCGGAATTCAAACGCCAAAAGTGAATTTCCCGAAGACGCCGGCGAATATAAGCCGGCGTTTTCTTTTATGCTTTGCGCCGGAATCAGCACTGCTGACGGCTCAGCAAGCTAAAGCTTGAACTCCAACTCAGAATCGAAGCTTTGACCCGTTGGAGTTCAAACTTTAGTTTGCTTCTTTTGAGCGGTTGTATCGCTCAAAAGGCTGAAGCTTTAACTCCAACAACTGAGAATTGTGAGGCGGAAAATGGCGTTGACCGTGGCTGATTTGCCGGGCGAAAAGCTGGGTATTTGTGTCTCCGGCGGGTTGGACAGCCGTACCATCGCGACAAAACTTCGCGAGCTCGACCTCGAGGTGCTCGGCTTTACCGCAGACCTCGGTCAGCCTGATGAAGAAGATATTGCCGCGGTCCGGGACAAAATGGCCCCCTGTGGGATTGACACGGTTATCGTTGACCTGAAAAACGATATGGCGGAGGCCTGTTTCGCCGTCCTCGAGGCTCAGGCTATGTACGATGGCGGCTACTGGAACACCACCGGCATTGCCCGGGCCGTGACGGTTCGCGGCCTGCTCCCCGAGATGACCAAGCGCGGCTGCACCGTGTTGGCCCACGGCGCCACTGGCCGGGGCAACGACCAAGTCCGATTTGAACGCTATACCAATGTGCTCGCGCCCGAGATGAAGGTCTACGCACCCTGGCGCGATCCGCTCTTACTGACCGAGTTCCCCGGCCGCAGCCAAATGGCCGACTACCTTAAAAAACGTGGTATTGAAGCCTTTGCCGGCAAAAAGGGACGCTACTCCACCGACGCTAATCTGGCCGGGCTTTCGCACGAGGCCGAAGACCTCGAAAGTCTGCAGACCCCGATGAGCATTGTTGCGCCCACCATGGGCGTCTGGCCGCAACAAGCCCCGGACAAGCTCGAGGAAGTCACTATCCGTTATGCCCAGGCTCGGGCGGTCGAGATCAACGGCCGGACCATTACCCCGCTCCAGACCATGCGCGCAGCCAATGAAATCGCCGGACGTAACGGCATCGGCATGAAAAACGCCCTGGAAAACCGCATTGTGGGCACGAAAAGCCGCGGCGTGTACGAAGCCCCGGGTATGGAACTGCTGGGCGCGGGCTTGGCCTGCATTTACCAGGCCGTGCTCGAACGCCGCGCCGGACGGCTGTTCGGCGAGCTCTCCGCCCTGATTGCCAACCAGATTTACGATGGGCGCTATTTTGACCCGTCCACCCGCGCGGCCCAGGCGGCGATTGACGTGCTGGCGGAAAAAAGTTCCGGCCTGGTTACGCTCGGCTTGTACAAGGGCAATATCTATTTTCACAGTCTGACGGATTGCCCGGCCAGTCTCTACAACCAGGCTGATTCGTCAATGGAAGCCAGTACAGGGCTGAACCCGGTCAGCTCGCAGGGGTTCCTCGAAATCCAAAGCGTCGAGGCGCGCAGCCTGGCCCGGGCCGGTCAGATCAAGCCCCGCGCCTGAATTCACGGGTGAACTCAGGCGGCCGCGGAAAGCCAACCATCGCGGAAATAACCACATCCGTCCAGCAAAAAAACCGTATATCCCGGAAGAGGAAAAATGAAACAGGAATCAAAGCGGCAAGCGATTCTCGCAGTGTTGAAGGAAAACGCCCGGCTGGGCGCGGACCAGATTGCCGAGCGCCTTGGCCTCGAGGAAGATGAGGTCCGCCAGCTAATCCAGCAATGTGAAAAGGACAGAACCATCTTCGGCTACCGCGCCCTCGTCAACCCGGCTTTGGAGCCGCAGCAGCGGGTCCGGGCCGTGATTCAGGTCAGCGTACAGTCCGAACGCGACGTGGGCTTCGACCACATCGCCAGCAAAATCAGCAAGTTCCCCGAGGTTACCGACGTTATCCTGGTCTCGGGCGCCTACGACCTGATCCTGATGGTCGTCGGCGACGACCTGCACGAGGTGGCCGAGTTCGTTGCCACCAAACTGGCCCCAATGGAAGGCATCCGCCAGCACAGTACCCACTTTATGCTGAAGAGGTACAAGGAGGCGGGCTTCCGGCTCGAGGACGGCGAAGAATATGAACGCCTCAGCGTCACCCCATAATCATACTCATTCTCGTAATCTCAATCGTAATCGCAACCAAAAATGAAAATCGCCTCGCACATCGCCGAACTACCCAAGAGCGGAATCCGTGACTTCTTCGAGCTGGTAACCAGCATGGACGACGTGCTTTCCCTCGGCGTGGGCGAGCCGGACTTCACCACCCCGTGGGGCATCCGCGAGAGCGCCATCTACGCTCTCGAGAGCGGCCACACCAGCTATACCTCCAACCTCGGGTTGCGCGTGCTCCGCGTCGCGGTGTGCAACTATGTCGAAGACCTGTTCAATTGCTCCTATGATCCCGATACCGAGTGTATCATCACCGTCGGCGTCAGCGAAGCGCTGGACCTGATTTTGCGCGCCATACTCGAGCCGGGCGATGAAGTTATCTACCACGAGCCATGCTATGTTTCTTATGCGCCGGTCATCCGCATGGCCTACGGCGTGCCCGTACCCGTCAGCACGCCCGAAAGCGCGGAGTTCAGGCTCGATCCCGCGGACGTGGCGGCCAAAATCACGCCCAAAACCAAGGCAATCCTGCTCAGCTTCCCCAATAACCCCACCGGCGCCAATCTGGGTCCCGAAGAAAAGGCCAAACTCGCCGAGATCGCCGTTGAACACGATTTACTGGTGCTCACCGACGAAATCTACGCCGAGCTCACCTACGGCGAACGCAGCCCGAGCATCGCCGCCTGCCCCGGTATGCGCGAACGTACCGTGCTCCTTCACGGTTTCAGCAAGGCATTTGCCATGACCGGCTTCCGCATCGGCTACGCCTGCGGCCCGCAGCCGCTGATTGACGCCATGATGAAAATCCACCAGTACACCATGCTCTGCGCCCCGATTAACGCCCAGGAAGCCGCCCTCGAGGCCCTCCGCCACGGCCGCCAGGCAATGGAAACGATGAAACAGGAATACTTCCAGCGCCGCAATGTCATCGTCAAACGCCTCAACAACCTCGGCCTTAACTGCGCGATGCCGGCGGGCGCCTTCTACGCCTATCCCAACATCAGTTCATCCGGCCTTGACAGCGAAGAGTTCGCCCACCGGCTCTTGCGCGAGCAGAAGGTGGCCGTCGTCCCCGGCACGGCTTTCAGTTCGACGGGCCAAAACCACGTCCGCTGCGCCTACGCCACCTCGATAGACACCATCGAAACCGCCATGCACCGCCTCGAAAAATTCCTCCATTCCCTCTAATCCCCCTCCCCTCGCCCTCGATTTCAGTATTCAGTGTTCGGTATTCAGTATTCGTAATCGTAATCTTAATCGTAATCGTAATCGCTTCCCTTTTTAATGTGGGAGCGGCAGACGGCCCGAAGGGCCTATGCGAGCCGGCAGGCGAGAGCGAAGCGTCAACCATGCCGCGATTCCGCGCCCGCAGCGTGCCCTTGCCCTTGATCTCGCCTTGGTGTTTGCGCAATCCACTGAAGAGTTGCCGCAGGCAGCGTTCGGATGTTAGCCCATAGCAAGCGTAGCGCAGCTATGGGGAAAAGATGAGCAACAAAATAGGACCTCTGTTCCCCGCCTTAATTGCTCGGCCGAGCAATTAAGGCGGGGAACAGAAAATTTATGGTCGATCCCGAGTCCCACAGCTTCGCATCCGCTCCGCTGTGGGCTAACATCCACCCGCCCAAAGGGCTCTTGCCGCTTCTTTTCCAGGCCCAGTGTCAGTATTTTCAATAGCCGGTTCATTTTCATTTCTTTGATTTCGTGGGCGCCGGTGGGTGGCGCCGTTCGGTTTCGCCGCGGCGTGTTGACGGCAGTTCCGCCTTCTGGGTGGCAGGTGAAACTGTGGGGTTCAGTTCGTGCGGGGCCAGGAGCTTCAATGGGTACGCGGGAATGTTGCGGGCCACCATGAACAGGAGCATCAACGCCAAGAACACCCCGATGCTCCACCAGGTGAGAGCGCGCCAGGGGATCAGCGGCCGGGCAGTTAGCCCCTTGTATAAATTGTGAACCATCCAGGCCAGAAATACGGGCAGCCACAAAAACAGGGCCGCCGCATTATACGCTGCGGCCTGGCGCAGTTCACCGCGCGCCAACGCCGCCAGACAGCGGGTGCCGCCGCAGCCGCTGCAGTACAGCCCGGTTACCCGGTGGAACATGCATTCGGGCACAATCTTGTTTCCCGCCACCGGGAAAAGCGCCAGAACCACCATGCCGGCGGTAAGCCCGGCCAAGGCCAGGAGTCCTACCCAAAAATGAGTTCTCGATTTTATCCATCGGTTGCCGGCCATAACGGTCGCCCGTGAATCCTGGGTCATTTCATTGAGGCGGCCACAAAAATACCCGTGAGCCCCGGGTCCTGGTCCGGCCGCAGTTCGTGATAGACGAACTCGTGGAGGTCGGCGGCCTCGAGCCAGTTGCGGATTGTCTCCCGTTCGAAGCCGAGCCAGAGCGAGCCGAATTTGCGCCGGGCTTCCTCGTCCTCGTGCTTGGTGCGGTCCACGATTACCAGGCGGCCACCGGGCTTGAGGCCCTTAGTGACGGTGCGCAGAATATGCAGGGGCCGGGCCAACTGATGCAGCACAAAGTGCATCAGCATACAATCGCAGGCTTCGGGCAGGGCCTGGGGCAGGTCATCGAGGCCGCAGCATAGAAATTCCACGTTCTCAGCGCCCTGTTCGGCGCAGCGTTTCCGGGCATAATCGAGCATCTCGCTCGAGTGGTCTACGGCGTATACCTTGCCGGCGAAGCTCGCCAGCACCGGCAGCAGCAGCCCGGTCCCGGCGCCCAGGTCCGCCAATACCAGGCCCCGCGGCGCCATCTCCGCCAGACCAAGCAGCGCCGCCGTCGAGCTGTGCAGTTCACGGCCCAGCAAGTCCCAATGCCCGGCCTGTTCGCGGGCAAAATCACGGCTGGCCCGGGTGCGCCGCCGCAAAACCGCTTCCATTCGTTCCAGGTCCGGATGATCCTGCCCGGAAATACCTCCCAAGTATTCCGCAATCAGCGCGAATTCGCCGTCAAGCTGAGCGATACGGTAGTAAACCCGGCTGCCCTCACGCTGGTCGGTCACCAAGCCAATGCCCCGCAGAACGGACAGATGCCGGCTCACCCGGGGCTGCGGAAGTTCGAGGATCTCGCACAGTTCCTGGACGTTAAGCACTTCCCGCGACAGCAGCCGCAGGAGCCGGATGCGATTCTCGTCGGCAAGCGCTTTCAGGATCGCAGATTGAATCTCGTCCGTGTTCGGCATGATTGCCTTCGGCTTTTTATTTGGTGCTCCAACAGTAATTCCGGGTTCCGGCAACGCAAGTCCGCAGCCAAGTTTATGGAAGTGTGTCTTGCAGAGCGGGCGGCTTCGGGATAATATATTCAACGAACCGCAAACGAAGCCATGGATTAGCGATGCGCGCTGAATCTTTTGCCAAGCTGTATCCGTTCCGGTCGAACCTGCTCAAGCTCGGCCAGCACCGCTATCATTACCTGGATGAGGGTCAGGGGCCCGCGCTCATCATGCTCCACGGCAATCCCACCTGGTCATTTTACTACCGCGAACTGATCAAGGGCCTGCGCGACGAATTCCGCGTGATCGTGCCGGATCACATGGGCTGCGGCTATTCGGACAAACCGCGGCGCTACCCCTACCGGCTCGAAACCCATATCAATAACCTCAGAATCCTGGTCGAATTCCTTGGACTCAAGGACTACAGCCTGGCAATGCACGACTGGGGTGGGCCTATCGGCCTCGGCTTGGCGGTGGAGGCGCCTGCAAAGGTCAATAAGCTCGTGGTCTTCAATACCACTTGCGAACTGGATGCCGATTACCCCTGGCAGATCAGGTTCTGCCGGTGCCCCATCTTAGGCGCCCTGGCGGTCCGCGGACTGAACCTGTTCGCCCGCATGGCCACCGCCATCGCCTGCAAAAATCGCGCCAAAATGACACCGGCGGTCAAGGCGGGCTACCTGGCGCCGTACGACAGTTACGCCCACCGCATTGCTATCCACCGTTTTGTGCAGGACATCCCCCTCAGCAAACTCCACCCCACCCGCGCATTCGGCGCCCAACTCGCGCACGAGCTTGACACCCTCAAAGACAAGCCTATGCTCATTTGCTGGGGCGACCGGGATTTCTGTTTCACCGAGAAATTTTTGCACGCCTGGACCCGCCGATTCCCCGAGGCCGAACTCCACCGCTTCCCCCAAGCCGGTCACTATGTTGTCGAAGACGCCGCCGACCAAATCCTCCCCCTGCTCCAAAGCTTCCTTGCCAACCCCGATTAATCCTACCCCCCTCTCCCTTTCATACTCCTAATCGTAATCGTAATCGTAATCGCCTTTTCCTTCCTCGTCCTCTTTCCCTGTGTCGAAGCGGCTGCCATATTGAACAGGACACGGCAACATTGCCGCTTCGCTCTCGCCTGGCGGCTCGCATAGCGCCTTCGGCGCGTCTGTGCCGTGGCTACAAGGACAAGGATCAGGACACGGCAACATTGCCGCTTCGCTCTCGCCTTCGGCTCGCATAGCGCCTTCGGCTCGCATAGCGCCTTCGGCGCGTCTGTGCCGTGGCTACACCGGAGAGGAAGCGATTACGATTAAGAGGGGGAAGGCTGGAGCGTCAGGTGGAGAAATGGTCGAAGGTGGGGCCGTATTTTGAGGTGAGGTCCTCGCCGGCGGAGTTGATGACCACGGGGTCGCCAGCCTCGAATTGGCCGATTTCGGTCAGCCGGGTCTCGAACGGCCATTCTTCCCGGAGATCCGCCGCCTTGTCCGGCGGCACTGAAAAGATCAACTCGTAATCTTCGCCTTCGAGCAGCGCCTGCTCGAGGTCGGCCCCGGTCGTTCTGGGGATTGCCGATTCCTCGAGTCTGGCGCGCAATTCCGAGGCCCGGCACAACCGGCCGAGGTCCTTCAGCAGGCCGTCACTGGCGTCAATCATACACTGGGTCCAGGCGCCTTGGGCCAGCCACTGGCCTTCCTCGAGGCGCGGGCGGAACCGCAGGTGTTTTTCACTGGCCAGGGAATTGCCGAACTCGCCGGTGACGAAGACGCCCTCCCCTGCCCTGGCAGCGTTTCGGCGGCAGACCCGGCCTTCAGCGACCGTGCCCAGGATCGTCAAGCTGCCCACTTCCGCCGGCGCCCCCGCCAGGTCGCCGCCGATAATATGCACGTTGTATTCCGCGGCCAGTTCCCGGACGCCGCGGATAAAGGCAGCCAGCCGCTCAGGCGAAGCGGCTTCGGGCAGGCTGACCGCCAGCAGGGCGTAACGCGGGCGCCCGCCCATCGCGGCAATATCACTCAGGTTCCGGGCCAGGAGTTTGCGCCCGGCGAGTTCCGGAGGCGTTGGCTCGGCGCTGTCCGGCCCGAAATAATGGCTGTCGGCGGCCACCTGGTCCACCGCCAGCAGCAGCAGTTCCCCGCCGCCGAGATATAACGCAGCGCAGTCGTCTCCCGGGGATATGGCCACGGTGTCATCAGCGGTCAGCGTCGGCAGCAGCGACTTGATGAACTCATCCTCGTCAATCCGCATCGGGCGCCTCGAACATTTCCAGAGTCTTCCGCCACTGGGCCAGGCGCAGTACCGCGTGGTAAAAGCACGGCTGATGACCGAACTCGCAGGTGCCGTCGGCCCACGACGCGTCACAGGGGCCGTTTTCGAGGCCTTTCGGGCACTTGGCCGCGCAGAGCATGGCGGTTTTGTCAAGCCGCCAATCCCGGCCGGGCCGCCAACCGCATAAGATCTTCTTCACAGGGTTGCTCAGGAGCCCGCTGCGATGGTCCAGGCCGAGGCTTTTCGCCAGGGAATAGCGCCAGCGCTCGCCCCGGGCCGGCGGCTCGAGCATGGCGCTGGCCGGCGGCGTGTCTGCCTCGCTGTACTCGGGAAACTCCTTTTCCATGAGCTTGGTGAACACATAATAACGGTGCGGCCCCGGGGCCAGTTCCACGTTCTGGTGCATTTCTTCCCAGGCCCCGAGCCAAGCCGGGTAATCGTCAAACTCAGCCAGCGCCTCGAAAATGGGGCCGATAACGGCTTCGGCAATGATCCTGTCCGTGAGCCCGGCGATCTGCACGCCGCTGTAGCCCAGGAGCCGGCAGCCGGCGGCCTGCAACGCCACCCGGCGGATAGCCGCCTCGAGAGCTTCGTCTTCGTCGGCTTCCACCCGCTGAATGCGGGCCGCGAACTCGCGGGAAATGACCAGGCCGCCGTACTCATGCTCGAGGATTCGCGCCACGTCCCCGGGCTTGAGCAGGAGCAGCCGGGCAATGACCGGTTCCTCAAAGTTGCGGCGTTCCTGGTACCACTGCAGTTCCTGGTACTTCTTCATGTCCCACCCGGCCTGAACGAGGATGAAATCGGCTCCCGTGGCGAGCTTCTTCACCATCTTGTAGTATTGCAGATGGGCGTCGGGCAGGGCGTACTTGAACGGGTTGACCCGGGCGCCGGCGAATGTCTCCGGCTGGGTCTGCTTCAGCAGCCGCAGCATCCGGCAACTGTCCAGGTACTTCGCCGGGGCCGGGAGAGGCCGGTCTTTGGCGTTGCGCGGGTGATCCGGCAAGGCCAGGCCCGTGTGCATGGTCAGGGTGCTGATCTTCAGCCCGGCAAGTTCTTCAAACAGTTCCCCGGCAGTCTCCAGTGTCAGCC
>SDBT01009167.1_pt1 | contig 16090 bp, 26 predicted proteins | sample 2277101 | NCBI WGS metagenome assembly SDBT01 (sample SAMN10404973, study PRJNA504765) | marine sediment metagenome | isolation source: marine sediment core GS10_PC15, 103 cmbsf | place: Arctic Ocean: Southern Knipovich Ridge | collected 2010 | reverse complement strand
GCATGACCTGGGACCAGGCGGTAGAGCATCGCAAGCTTTCTCATGGGGGAACGATCTACGTTACCCAGCACGCCGTGGAGCCATGCGAATATCAGGTGATAGTGACAAAGGGAATTGGTGTCCCCCAACAGGGTGAGTTCAATGCAGAGGTGGTCCAGATAGCCATCAAGAGGATGGATGGGAAGCCGGATGTATTTTCGTGGGAAGACATGCAGGATATAAAGAGAGCCCTGCTGGGGAATGATGTAGAGGCGGTGGAGATATATCCCGCCATGAAGAGAAGGTTATTGGGGAACAAGAAGTTCAGGTATCTATGGGCCTTTCCCAACAAGGAGCAGATACCGATAGGCTGGGATCAAGATGATCCGGAAAGGAACAGACGTGGCTAAATTTGTAACCAAGAGGCAGAACGATGTGCTCAAGGCGCTGAAGGCTGTTATAAATAAGGGCAAGCTTCCTACCTTCAGGGCGATAGCGGAAGAGACTGGTTGTTGCCTGTCCTATGCCTACATCGCTATACTGTCCCTGGAGAAGAAGGGATTCGTGGATCGTAGGCCGGGTAAACACGGTGGATTGAGCATTGCCACCAATTACAGAGCCGCATAGGGAGATGTAAGATGAGATGCACCGAATGCGGTGAACCGCTGAAGTGGTATCAGCATATAGGCGCTTGGTTTTGTGAAAATATGGGGTGCGTTCGCTATGAATCATAAGGAGGGGCAGAGATGCAGGGGACAATACCGGAAAAATGGATGAAAAACTATGTGGACCAACTACTCGACATCGCCGCGAAATTCCCACCTGGCCGGATGAGAGATGCGAGCCTACTCCGGGCCGATCACATAATGGATATGGTGAAAGCCTATCGTGAACACGCAGAATAGGGAGGGCAGGAGATGCCAGCAGGATATCCGAGCATAGATGCGTTCGATCCAACCGCCGCCCCGTTAATGCTCAAGATGTTCCCGAATGGCGGATGGATTGTTTCTCAAGGCTCGCCGGAACCGGGGATGATGGGCAAAGAGCTTGGCGCGTTTAGTTCGGCGCAGGAAATGCTAGACGCGCTGAAGTGTCTTGCCAGATAGGGAGCCGTTAATTGTCCAAGTCCCTACCAGAAGATTTCAGTAAGAAGGATATCGATAAGGTTATCTCGATCCTGGACCATGTTCCGGCCCATGAGAAGAGGAGTATATTAAAACTTCTGGACGAACTTGATCTGGTCAACAACAGGCTTGCTTGTAAAACAAGCTTCCTAAAATTCGTAGAATACATGTGGCCCGCATTCATACTTGGGCATCACCATAATATCATAGCCGATACCTTTGATAGAGTTATTGCAGGTGACTGCAAGCGGGTTATTATCAACATGCCGCCCCGGCATACCAAGTCCGAGTTCGCCAGCATTCATCTACCGGCGTATTATCTTGGTCTGTTCCCGGATCGAAAGGTCATCCAGGCAACCCATACTTCTGAATTGGCGGTAGGTTTTGGCCGTAAGGTCAGGGGCATGGTTAAAACGGAGGACTTTATCAGCCTGTTTCCCGGTGTATCGCTTGCCGCAGATGACAAGGCAGCCGGTAGATGGTCCACCAACAAGAGGGGGGAATACTTTGCCGTTGGTGTGGGTGGTGCTGTCGCGGGTAAGGGTGCCGACCTGTTTATTATCGATGATCCGATTGATGAGCAGACCGGCCTACAGGGTGAATACAACCCGGAGGTGTACGAGAAAATCTATGAATGGTATGGCTTGATCAGGCAGCGTCTGCAGCCCGGTGGGTCTATCGTTATAGTCATGACGCGCTGGTCCAAGAGAGACCTTACCGGTCGTGCGATACGGGACATGACCGAGCGGGAAGGGTCGGACCAGTGGGAAATCATTGAGCTGCCAGCTATTCTCCCGTCCGGTAAACCGACATGGCCTGAATACTGGTCGCAGGAGGAGCTTGAAAAAACCAAGGCGTCCATTCCCCTGCATAGATGGAATGCCCAGTATCAGCAGAATCCCACGTCCGAGGAGAGCGCCCTTATCAAGAGAGGTGATTGGAAAAGGTGGGAGGAGAAAGACCCACCCAAATGCATAGCAACCATGGTGTCGTGGGATACGGCCTTTGAGAAGACCCAGAGGGCCAACTACAGCGCTTGCACACGATGGGGTATATTCACCCGTGATGACGACGAAACCGGCAAGCCGGTAAACAACATAATCCTGTTGGACGCATTCCGTGGCAAGTGGCATTTCCCGGAATTGAAACGCATAGCCAAGAAGCAGTATATCGAGTTCGAGCCGGACATGTTCATAATTGAGGCGAAAGCTGCGGGCGCTCCGCTTATCCAGGAATTAAGAGCTTCCGGAATTCCGGTCCAGGCGTTTACGCCTACCCGTGGTAACGATAAAATTGCTCGGGTGAACGCTGTCACGGACGTGTTTCACAGTGGTATGGTGTGGGCTCCCCATAGCAGGTGGGCGGAGGAGGTCATAGAGGAGTGCGCCGAGTTCCCGGCTGGCGAGTATGATGATTACGTAGACACCGTATCTATGGCCTTGTTAAGATTTAGAAAGGGTGGATTCATCGCCCTGCAGTCGGACGATTACGACGACGAGCCTATTGTCCGTCGTCGTCTGGAGTATTACTAAGTATTATTCATCTGTAACTATCTTGACTGATCGTTTGGCCATTTCAAGGAGGCCCAGCAATCGAACCCGGTCGTCCATGCCACAAATGCTGAAAGTCAATGATCCAGTCAAATCACCGACAATCACCACATTGCGAAGCTTGCCAGAATTAGCTTCCTCCAAGGCTTCCTCCAGGGCTGATATCACCATCACCACTGGCGTTAATTCGGCAACCTTCAGCTGGGGGATATCGTCAGCCATTTTTTAAATCCTCGTCAAATTCCGACATTGACCGGAGGATATTGTTATCCACCCACCATGCGAACCGTCCCCTGGGGGCTTCCCAGAATTTATCTATCTTTCCTTCGTGACCGAAGATCCAGCCCCGCAACGTATATCGTCCATTCATCCCGACAACTGAAACGAACCTGCCGTAGTCTGTATCATTCGGATAGAGAATCAGCCGGTTACTTGGTAGCGATGTTGTTCTGATTTCGATCCTACCTATGTCCCCGCTCTCAGGCCAGAACCCGCCTCCATCCCAAAACTTGTTGAAATAAATCGCTGCTGCACATTCCCCCATTGCGCCCTCTATATCATTTTGCCATTGAGCCTTCGCTGCAAGGAACTCATCTTCTTTCCCGTCGGGGAGGTCGTGAGCGGCTTTTCTTTTACCGCAGATCGCCCTTATCCTGCGGATTGTTGCAATTTGAGCAGCAAGGTACATTTGAGTTGTTGTCAAATTTATCTGGGTATCTCGGGTCATCCCTTCACCCAAGCCTCATCGAACGCCTGCATCGCTAGTTCTGGGGTGTCTCCTACCCCTGCCACTCCAACCCTGTCGGTAGGCCCGTAAATAGCCATCCACGTATCTCCATCCTTGAATAAATCGGGCTTGTAGATCACGGATGGTCTGCATGCAGCTTCAGCAACGTTTCTGATTTGCATGATCGTATCCGAAATACTTGTAAGACTAGCCATGGAATTAGAATTCACGGACATAGAGCTTATGGATGATGCTACGATATTCATGCTGTTGGAAAAATCAAGTATGTTGCCAGAAATGGCGGCTAAATAATTGGTAATCAAGCTTAAATCTGCTGATCTGCTTTCAGACCATTCCTTGATTCCACTAGGTGTATCGTTCATGTTGTTTTCCTAGGCATCATGATCGGGACTATTTCCCAGTCATCTGAGAGTATATCCGTCTGGGATGCCAACCAGGGAACAAGATCACCTTGTGATGTGAACATGTAGATATATGGCAAGGTCATCTTGATTCCGGTATGGCTGGGGTGTGCGTCCGGGATCTGTATCTTTAGCCACATGTTAGGACCGTTCCACCCGGTTCTGGTAATCTTAAAGCCATTCCTCAGGTCCGTTAGTGCATCTGAAAAATTCATTTTCAGCCCTCCTTGTTCAACCGCCCCGGTTCGTGGACTGGACACCCAGCGTTCATCCAGAAACTTACCCCATTCCCACCGCCCATGGGCACACCCTCGCCGTGATGGTTGTCGATCACTGGACAGGTGCATCCTAGATTGATTGCCGCCTGTGAGCCGGGCTTGGGTACTACGCTGGTTGTGTCGTTCACCTAATTTCTCCAGATCATTTTGATCTATGTATGTTCATAGAACATTCCATCCTGTATATGCCCAATGTTCATAGTATGCAAGAAGCAAATGGGGTTGGTTTTCTACGAATTCAACTGATGATGAAATCTTGAAAACCCGGTAAAGAGAAAGAAAACAAAGAAGAAAGTAATATAAAGAAGAAACAAAAGAAAGAGAAACATATGGTTCCTAGCAATTATATATTTATATAATAAATATATCTATAACAAAACTCTACTTACACCTAGAAGACTCATATATTAATGTGCTAATACGTAATATACTACATATTACATTACTCCTAGTATATTAATATACCCCATAAGATATATATAATATACTACTCGTAATATAATACTACGTATATTACTTTATATAAATTTGTTATAAGACGTGTGTCCACGCACGCACGCGAGGGGAAAATTTAGAGCATGACAAATTTAGATCCCCAGGTATACTGTTTCCAAAGCTGACAGCTGGAGCCACCATGGCCGTTGAAAAATCACTTACGCCTCTTCCCGCTGGGGAAAACCCGGATGTTGTAACTGGAGACCTGGGCGCTCCTTCTATAATTATAGAGATGGAACCACAAGATGAAGGTGTAGTTGTCCAGTTTGGAGAAGACGAGTTCGATCCATCCGCTGTGGGGCATTATGATAATTTAGCTGAGCATTTGGATAGTCAGGAGCTTACGAGAATTGGAACGGATGTCGTGGAGATGTTCCGCTCCGACAAGCGGTCCAGATCGGATTGGGAGCGGTCATATCGCAAGGGCTTGAAGCTTTTGGGGCTGGAGATCGAGGAGAGAACGGAGCCGTTCGAGGGCGCGTGTGGTGTATTTCATCCTTTGCTTACAGAGAGCGTGGTCAGATTTCAGGCTCATGCAGTCATGGAGACATTCCCGGCAAGTGGGCCAGTAAAAACCAAGATAATTGGCAAACAAACAACGGAGAGACATAAGCAATCTCAGCGTGTAAAGGAGGATATGAACTACGTTTCCACTGAAATCATGCCGGAATATAGGGATGAACATGAGAGATTGTTGTTTAATCTTCCATTATCTGGGTCGGCGTTCAAGAAAGTATGGTTTGATGATGCACGCCAGCGTCCAGTAGCTGAATTTGTTTCGGCAGAGGACGTGGTTGTTTCGTATGGATCAACTAATATTCTCACATGTGGTCGCCTAACTCATATTATGAGGGAGCCAGAGAATGAAATAACTAAACGAATAGTTAGTGGTTTTTACATGGATGCAGGAACATTAACCAAACCGGAGCCTGAATATAGCAATTCTGATGAAACAGAGGATAAATTATCCGGAGAGAGGCCATCCGTTGAGTATGATGATCGGTATCTTATTCTGGAAATGCAGCTGGAACTTGATCTTCCGGAGCCGTTTACAGACCCAAACGGAATTGCCAGGCCATACATAGTCACCACGATTGTCGATGGAACGGTCTTGGCAATTCGCCGGAATTGGAAAGAGGACGATCTTAATTTTACTCGCAGGCAGCACTTCACCCACTACACCTATTTGCCGGGGTTTGGATTCTACGGTATAGGCTTGATTCATCTGATTGGTGGTTTGTCCAAGTCGGCCACGTCCATTCTCAGACAGCTGATAGATGCCGGAACATTCGCAAATATCCCAGCGGGATTCAAAGCCAAGGGGTTCAGGGTCAAGGGCGAAGACAAGCCGTTCAGTCCTGGAGAGTGGCGTGATCTGGATATCCCCGGAGACAAGATCAGGGATGCCTTGCTGCCGCTTCCCTACAAGGAGCCGAGCACGGTTCTGTACCAGTTGCTCACCTCGCTTACGGAGGAGGGGCGTAGGCTAGGGTCTATCGCCGACGTAGCCATAGACTCTATCGGCAAGGATGCTCCCGTAGGCACCACGCTGGCGCTGATGGAGCGGTCTCTAAAAGTCATGTCTGCCGTCCAGTCCCGGTTGCATAAGGCGATGGGGATGGAGCTTAAGATTCTGGCGGAAATGATTAGGCTGAATATGCCGGAAGAGTATCCGTTTGAAACTGATCCGGGCGCTACCAGAGCAAGTGATTACGACGGTAGAATTGATATTATCCCGGTGTCCGATCCCAATGCGTCCACCATGGCGCAGAAGGTTATCCAGTATCAGGCCGCTATCCAGGCGTCTGCCAGCGCCCCCAACATTTATGATATGCGAAAGCTGCATCGTGGATTGTTGGAGGTCATGAACATCAAGGATGTGGAAAGCATCATTCCTCTGGAGGAGGATATGAAGCCGATGGACCCGGTTGCCGAGAACATGGCGATATTGAAGCAGGAGCCGGTAAAGGTGTTCGACCACCAGGATCACGAATCACATATTCAGGCGCATATGGCGGCGACAGAAGACCCGAGGATTCTGGAGATAGTGGGGCAGTCCCCTAATGCTTCTGCGATTCAGGCGGCTATGTCGGCCCATGTTGTGGAGCATGTGGCATATGCTTATCGCAGGAGGGTGGAGCAGGTTCTTGGTACGGCGTTGCCGGAGATGGATACCCCGTTACCGCCTGACGTGGAGGCATCACTGTCGCCGCTGATCGCAGAGGCCGGGAAGAGGGTTACGGAAGCTGGCAAGCAGGAAGCCAAGCAGAAAGAGAACAAGAAGCTTCAGGAAGATCCGTTGGTGCAGATACAGCTTCGGGAGGTTGGGGTTAAAGAAGCAAAGCAGAAGGCAGACGCTCAGAATGATCAGGACAGGATTAAACTGGAGCGGGAGAAGATGTCGGCTGATGCCAGGATAGAAGGAGCCAAGCTCGGGGCGGATATGACCGATTCTGCGAATGAGCGCGGAAGCAAGGAAAGGATTGAGGGCATCAAGGCCGGGATGAAGGCAGTTGGTGACGAAGCAGACAGGGAGATCAAGCGTGCCGCACTTCGTAACACTGGAAATAATAACAGCCCTGGAGAAGGAAGCTGAGCTTCACGCATCGTCTATAATACGTGGCAACGCAGATGATTATGCTTCGTATCGTTGGCTTTGCGGGGTGTTTCATGGTTTGAGTATGGCCGTGGAAACAGCGAAGAATGTTGATAGCAAATACGAGAAGGAGGATGACGATTAATCTGGACACCTCGTATTTTCTGTGTAAAGTCATTTCAGATCAAGTTGATCCAATATCACGTGGTAACCCCACGCACAAGGAGACGATATGTATCACGCTGAAGTTATTGAAGAATATCGTAACGACGACGCTCTGGCAGAGCCTGTGGGTTACAAATTACTGATAGCAATGCCCCAGGCGAAAGATACTACGGAGGGCGGCGTTGTACTCCCTGATGAAATGAAAGAGCGGGAACAGGTAGCGTCTATCGTCGGATGTGTGATTGCCATGGGGAAGGATTCCTACAGGGACAAGAAGAAATTTCCGACCGGGCCATGGTGCCAGATTGGTGATTGGGTGATTTTTAGGGCGTATTCCGGAACCAAGATGAAATTATCTGGAGGCCAGGAAATCAGACTGATCAACGATGACACGGTAGAAGGCATAATAGTTGACCCAAGAAGGGTAGTGAGGGCGTGATGGCGAAGAAAAAGGTAGAGCCGGAAGTCGAGATCGAGGATGAGGCCGGTGAAGAGGAAGAAGTTGTTGTCGAGATAAAAGACGACACTCCGGATGAGGATAAGGGCCGAGAGCGTCGGGCGGAGGGCGTAGAGGCTGATATTCCTGACAAGGAAGAAATCGAGAAGTATGGCGAGAAAGTTCAGACTCGCCTTAAGAAGATGACGTGGGAGATCAACGAAGAGCGTCGCAGCAAGGAGGAGGCTGAACGACTTCGGGACCAGGCTGTGGATTTTGCCAGAGCCCAGCATAACGAGGTGGTCAATCTCAGGAAGGTTCTTGCTGTAGGTGAGAACGAGCATGTTGCGGTGGGGAAAACATCATCGGAATCTCAGCTGGCTTCGGCAAGGATAGCTCTAAGGTCTGCTAACGAAAGTGGTGAATCGGAGGCCATAACTGCGGCGCAGGAAGCTCTGGCCAACGCCGTTGCTGATGCGAATCGGTGGAGGGATTACAGGCCGCAGTATCAGATCGATCAAAATGATCCGAGACTTCAGCACGCTGCGCCTATACAGAGACGGGCTCCGGTTACTGTTCCGGTGCCAACTCCAGAGGCGAGAGAGTGGGCTGAAAGTAACACGTGGTTTAATAGGGATGAGCCCATGACCGGGTATGCTTTTGGAATCCATAAAAGACTGATTGGGCAAGAAGGTGTTGCAGTGGATACCGAAAAGTATTACACAAGATTAGACGAGGAGATGCGTAAGGCATTTCCTACAGCATTTTCCGGTGAAGCCAACCAGAGTCGTCAGAAGGCAGCACCGCAGGGGGCCAACGTGGTGGCCTCGGGATCGAGAAGCCCCGGAACACCTCGCAGAGTTACGATGACGACATCCATGGTTGCTCTTGCAAAGAGACTTGGATTAACTCCTGAGCAGTACGCTGCTGAAATGATAAAACAGGAGACTGGGCAATGACCGGTGATACGGACACCCGTAAAACACGTAACGCTGAGACTCGTGAAAAGTCTGAGCGCAAACGCCAGTGGATTGATCCGAAGAAACTGATGGACCCAACTCCTGTAGATGGGATGACCTTCAGGTGGGTTCGTTCTTCGATTCTTGGCCAGAGCGATTCCAGGAACTTGAATTCTGCAAAGCGCGAAGGCTGGGAAACTGTGCCGCCCTCGGAACAGCCGGAGATGGGCGATTTCGTAAGCGAGACATCAGGTCAAATCGAGAACGGTGGATTGATTCTTTGCTGGATGCCAGATGATATGGTTGCCCAAAGGACTGCCCATTTTTCTGAAATGGCAAATGACCAGATCACTGCAGTTAACCGCGACCTCATGCGCCAGAATGATCCAAGGATGCCGATGTCTAACGACAGCACATCTTCGGAGAAATTTGGTGGAAGTCGCTCCGGAAAATAGAAACAAGAGGATAAGGTCATGGCACAGGATGTAGATGCCCCCTTTGGCATGGAGCCAGTAAGTTTGCTTGGAGGTCGCGTTTATTCGGGATCGTTCAGGCAGTATCCGATTGCCTCGGCTTACGCTACCAACATCTTCAAGGGTGATAACGTTCACTTGGTGACCGGTGGCACAATCGAGAGGCTAACGATCACTGGAGCCGGTATTCCTGTTGGGATTTTTATGGGGGTGTCCTACACGGATGCTACCATGGGGTTCCTGCAGCGTAGTTACTGGCCCGCAAGTCAGGTTGCCACAGACGCATATGCGTATGTCTGTGATGATCCATGGGCTTTGTTCAAGATTCAGTCTGACGAAACACTGTCGGCTACTGCGGTTGGCTTGAACTTTGGAATGATCAATACGGTGGGATCAACCACAACTGGAGTGAGCTTGAACGAGCTGGATGGGTCCAGCGAAAATGTTAGCGGCTTGCTCCCGTTGCGGTGCATCGATTTCTGGGATCGAGATGAAAGGGATAAACTCTTCCCGATCATGCTGGTCATGTGGAACCACCAGGATCATACGGTTACCGGCAGTGGGTCCGGTCATCAGCATCTTGTTTCCATCGGTCACGACGTAACCAACTAACCTTAAGGAGTACATGACATGGCTGCTATTAGTCGCGCACAACTCCTGAAGGAGTTGATCCCAGGACTGAATGCACTGTTTGGACTGGAATACGCCAAGTACGAAAACGAACATCTCGAAATCTACAACATCGAGAACTCGGACAGATCGTTCGAGGAGGAGACCAAGGTTACGGGATTCGCGGCTGCTCCGGTCAAGCCGGAAGGCCAGGCGCTTTCGTATGATTCCGCGCAGGAGCACTTCACTGCACGGTACACGCATGAGACCATCAGCATGGGGTTCTCGATTACCGAGGAGGCTATGGAGGACAACCTCTATGACTCACTCTCTGGTCGGTACACCAAGGCGATGGCTCGGGCTACGGCCTATACCAAGCAGGTGAAGGCCGCTGCATGGTTTAACCTCGGGTTCACTGCGACCGCTGGTGCGGGCTTCGGTGGAGACGGTGTGAGCCTGTTCAGCACAGCACATCCTACAGTCGGAGGGCCTGACAACTCCAACCGACCGGCGGTTGCTGCTGATCTGAATGAGACTTCTCTGGAGGCGGCGGTTATCCAGATCGCAGCCTGGAGAGACGAGCGTGGTTTGCTGATATCCTGCAAACCGAAGAAGATGATCGTGCCGTCCGATCTTCAGTTCGTGGCAACACGAATCCTGCAGACCGAGCTACGGGTAGGCACCGCTGATAACGATCTGAATGCGATCAAGACGAATGGGTCGATTCCCGGCGGTTACACGATCAACCACTACCTAACGGATGTGAATGCGTGGTTCCTGACCACGGATTGTCCCGATGGGATGAAGCACTTCGTCAGGTTGCCGGTCAAGACTGCAATGGATGGCGATTTCGACACGGGGAATGTTCGCTACAAGTGTCGTGAACGTTACAGTTTCGGAGTTTCCGATCCCCTCGGAGTCTGGGGCTCACCCGGCGCGTAAACGATCTGCTGATTGCAAACTGCTTTCTGAATTGGCCCGGTTTCGACCGGGCCTTTTCTTTTCCTAATCCGAGATTTTTAATCCAAGTACCTATTAAAATAGCGGTGTTAAATCCAACTCCTCCTAGCTCAATTTGATCCGAGTGCACGTAAAAGCCCCATGTTTTACGACTCAAACCAGTCCCCCTATGGGGGGACTGAATTACTGGCGACTTTAAAGCGACGGCAAAGCGACTATGTTTTGTCCCTTGACCTCCCCCAATGTTCATAGTATTCTCCACCCTAAGCAGCCATCGCTGGGATGGTCGGGACTACCCTTATGCGAGGCTGGGGGATGAGTGATCCAATGCCGCTACCCGAAGAAGCATTTTGTCCAATACTCTCAGTCTGCCCGATCTGTGGGGATCATGTCGGAAAACTGACGCACGACGGCTCTGAGAATGGATTTTATCGGTGGCACACTGTCTGCAATAGCGGCGACCTGATCCTGCTTTTCGTTGGCAAGGACGATTCAAGTATTATTAAATCCCCAACCCAGGATTCAACTCTTCATAGATCAAATTGATCCGGTTGAGGAATCATGGTTGTTGGTAATATTGACTCTCTCTAATGTTCATGATAAATCAGGCCCTAGTCAAGGACGCTGTTCCTTGCCTGCCTCAACTCCTACTGGGAGCCTTTCGGGGCTTCCTTTTTTTATTGATATTTTCCAATGTTCATATTATTATTATGTCTGCCTGCCGCGATGACGTTCCCCGATGCGTTGGTAGGTGGGGCGCGAGCCTCCTCCCCCCTCGCGCCCCAGTTTACATAGAGGTTGGCGGATGCCGAGGTCATCGAAGGAGTTTTAGAATGAGCAAAGGTGATCAAAAAAGATACGGAGTGAATCTCAAAAAAGGGAAAGGTGCTCGAGGAACCGGGAAAAAGATGCTTCCCGAATCTAAACCTAAACCGATGACCGTCGATGAAATCAAGTTCGAGCTGAAGCAGAAAAAACAACGCCAACGCGGGCCACGGGTTCGTGGAAGAAAGGCAGTCACCTGATGCCTAGATATTTTAGTGTGAAATATGTTTTCTGTGCTCTAGTGAATGACAATTAGGGCATAATATTTCGAGATTTTCGATTCGATTATCTTTATTGTTTTTATTTTTGTGATGGACTCCAAGAATATATGGATGTTCGTTGTATCCACATTTATTGCATTCTTTTATAAGACCTCTTCTATTAAGAGCTTTTCTTACTCCTTGGGTGTTTTTGAATAATTCAACTCGTTGTCCTATTCCGTAACATTTGGAAGAACAGTATATACGTTTTGTTGATGGATTGGTTTTAAATTTTTTACCACATGATTTACATTTACATTCCACGCTTCCACACCGATTCCGGTATGCTTTTGCTTTACACGAATTGGAGCAATATTTTGCTGTAGTTTTTCGTATAAATATTACTTCAAATGTTTTTCCACATTGTTTGCATTCACATATTTGTTTGGTTACTCGATCAGCATAGTGGCATTTTAGAGAGCAATATGAAGCTGTTGCAAATCTGTGTTTAGGAACGTAAAATTCGTTACCACAATGTCTGCAGGCTAGAGTCTTTCCAGTTCGAGGTTTCATCATGCCGCTCAGCAAGGGATCATCGAGTAAGACTATCTCAAAGAATATACAAACTTTGAGAAAAGAAAACAAGCCCCAGAAACAAGCGATTGCCATAGCCATGTCCAAGGCTGGCAAATCCAGAAAGACAGGACGCAAGAGGTAATCATGGCCAGCAAGCAATCAGGATACAAGAATCCCCAGATGGTTTTTGGTCGCAACCCGAGATTGGTTGGGAAGAAGGAAGTGGCACCAAAGACTTCCAGGAAACCTAAGGCCAATCCAAAACGTAAAAAGAAATAACCACTTCCTTGTCAATGTGGCATAATGTCGGAATGAAGTTTCTGGCGGCTGCTCTTGCTGTTGCGATATACGCTAGTCCAGTTTCTGCTGGGATAGTTTGTGGTAGCCGTGATATTTTATTGTTTAATTTAGATAGAAAATATGGAGAGATTCGTAGGGGTTCTGGATGGACGAGTGGGAAAGAGATTTTTGAGATGTGGGTATCAACTAGACCACCATACACCTGGACATTGTTGAAGACCTCACCCAGTGGGATATCGTGTATCATGGCTTCAGGCAAATACTGGACCTGGGATGATGTGATTGAAGGTGAGCCTACTTAGGCTGGGTGGGGCGAGGGGTAAGCTACTTAGTCTCGTGTCCTCGCCCCGGCTTAACGGCGTCTCCGCTAAGGAGTACAGAGTCTATATGTCTGCTGCCCGTTCGCCTTTATTCCAAATCCCATAATATAACGTTCACTATTTATTGCAATAATTAATTGGTGGATATCTCTTAGCTCGTGTGCGAATATGTTTACAAGCTATCACGGAGCAAGACATGACCAGACCGATGCGGATCACCCTCACCCCGGATGCACTTGACCGTAATGGTATCGCTCTGATCCAGACCCTTACCGCAACCGACCTGTCACCTATTCTGAATGGCACGTTGACCGCAGGGTACGATATTAACGCTGTGTGTGTGGCGCAGACCAACGGTGCCGCAGCAGCTTTGTCTTTGAACGGTGTGAATCCAAATCCGGGGGCTGTTAGAGACAGGGATGAACGCCTGATATTCAACTGTGGGTCAGACAACACCGGAATCACCTTCGCCGTGGTTGGAAAAAACAAGGCTGGCGCGCATGTTCTGGAAACAGTCACTGGTCCCGATGCGGGTTTTGATGTGTTCAGTGCCAACTCATACTACACCATCACCTCTATCACATCATCTGCTGCGGTCACCGATAACGTAGAGGTGGGTATCAACGGTGTCGCCACCCTCACTACCCCGCAGCATGTGACTTTGTGGGCGACATCAGATGAAAGTGGTGGATCGTTTACTATCACCGGTACAGATAGAAATGGTCGCGCCCAAACCGAAACCCTGGTAGGCCCTGGCGCATCGGCCACTGTCGTGGGTGTCATGAACTTCGCCACAATTACTCATGTGCTATCTCCCGCCGCTGCTACTGCAGTTGAAGTTGGGGTGGATGGAACTTGCGAAAGTGCCTGGCTACCCCTGAATACCAGGAATAACGACTTCAACGTAGGCCTTGGGGCTGTCCTGTCATCCGGGGCTGACCTGACCTACACGGTGCAGCATACGTTCGATGATGTGTTCGCCAGCACCTTCGTGGAAAGCACGGCTGTAGCTTTTAACCATGACACGATGGTGACCCAGACAGCAAATCTGGATGGGAACTATGTTAACCCCATTGTGGCGACGCGGATGGATCTGACAATCCATGTTGGCGGCACCGCGACGTTCAACGTAATCCAGACCAGCAGGTAAGCCATGCACATGAAGTATGATGACGACAAGGTCAGCAGCACGATTCCTCCTAAAGACCGCAGGGGATATGGGGCTGCAAGATTGCCAAAGGAAATGTCGGTATCGCAGGACATGGAGTATCCGTCGGAGCCGACGGATGAAAACGAGTTCAAGACGAAGTGGATGGGGTCGAAGGGGTCATACTGATGGGCATGGGTGGTGCAGGAGTATCCGGCCTTCCCCTCAGGGTCGATGCCAGTGGCAGGTTGGTCTACACTGACACGGCGAACGCTGAGAGGATCATCTCGGGCGGCGAGGATAATGCTGGGACGGCTGGGACCGGCACCACTGCCGTGGAGGAGGGTGACAGCCACAACCATCTGACCATCCTGACTGTGGCGGGGACGCTGCCGGACATAGCTGGGACCGTGGCCGAGGCCGAGGGCCTGCTGATCTACACCCTCCCGGCGGGGGTCATTCTCCTTGAATGGGTGCATGCCAGCATTGGCTTGACGCAGACTGACGGGAACATCAATGCAGATCAACCTGAGTTTGGTATTGGCTCTGTTATAGCAACTGGAGCGGTATCAAATCTAAGCACGCCCTCGACATTCGAGGACTACCTCATCGGGACTGCCGTGGCCAACTGCACTGGCACGGCAATCGTGCTGTCCACGGAGAGCACGGCAGGTGGGGCTGCTCGGCTTTTGGTTGGTGGCAGCCGTTTGATCCATATAAACTATGCCGACACATGGGCCGCGTCCGGCGATACGGGGGCTCTCATTGCAGGCACGGTGACAATCGCATGGCGCTTTCTCAGCGCTTAATCCTTGAATGAAGTGTGAGGCTATGCCAAGATCATTTTGATCTGGGATTACAGCCTGTCCAACCGTCCCAGCGGACACACATGTGATGGCCAGGCGAGTTCATGTGAGCGAGGTCTATCATGGCTAATACAACCTTTTCAGGTCCGGTACGTTCGGAGGGTGGCTTTAACGACGTTTCAAAAAATGGCACTAGTGGTGCAGTCACCACTGTACGTGCGGCCACCTCAGCGCAGATTACGGCGGGTGTCGGTATCACTACCGGGGTGGGGGTAGTCTACGACAATACTGTCACGCAGGAGGTTATGGGGAGCGTTACTCATTTTACCACTCGCCTCTATATCGACTTGACCGGGCTTAACTCGGCTGCGCTCGATGACGATATTATCGGGGTGCCAGCCGGTGGAGCGGCTCACATAGGCCAGGTCACTGCCGCGGCGAATGGTACGGTCCACACGGCACTCATGAAGTGCCTTGAGCTTCCGGCAGGCGGCGATCCGAATGTCGCTCTCTGGTCGGCAGATGAGGCAACTGGTGCCCATGACACGTTGATTACCACCCTTACCGAGACCGAGTTGCTTACTTCACAGGGTGATGGCACCGATTGGGCGGCTGGGGATAGCATTGCCCTTGCCACGCTCCCAGCGGCTGACCAGTGGCTTTATCTGGTGCAGGGCGACGGGACCGGCACCAATGGCACCTACACGGCAGGCATCTTTCTGATCGAGTTCACGGGCACCACCGCCTAAGGAAGGGCTGGTTGATGCCCACTGAAAGAGACGATAGCTATACAGCGCCAGCGAGGTCTGCGGTCGAAAGACATTTTCAGACTTTCGTTGGCGTTGTCATGGTTGCGTTGTTGTTCTGGATTTTTAATTCAGTCCAGGATTTGACTGTAAAGGTTGCTGTGCAGAATCTTAACATACAGATTCTAAGCAAAACCATCGAGAAGCTTAGTGTAGATACCGATGATCGATACAGGTCTACGGAGGCCAAGAGAGATTTTTATATCAGGGATGCTGAAATAAATGATATAAAGAAACGGATAACAAACTTAGAGAGGCGGGGGTACGTTAGATGACACGATGGATAGCTATAGCAACTGTAGCTGGTGCCATCACGGCGGTGGTGGCGGCTGCGGCT